>Ga0209208_10013611_pt1 | contig 10127 bp, 11 predicted proteins | sample S1TSphfallax_3_FD_187694 | JGI IMG/M metagenome (GOLD analysis project Ga0209208, IMG submission 187694) | Host-associated microbial communities from peat moss isolated from Minnesota, USA - S1T2_Fd - Sphagnum fallax MG (SPAdes) (version 2) | ecosystem: Host-associated > Plants > Peat moss >... | reverse complement strand
ATGGATAAATTCTGGCAAAATAATATTTTTATTAAACCATACAATAGAATTTTTTTTAAAAAAAAAATTAAATGTCAATCCAATCAATACAATGATACAAAAGACATCAAAAAATTACAAATATAATTTAATCAATGTCACCAACATCCTTCACAAATTGGTTGAAGCATTAGCAGCATTGAGATTAACTTTAACTCTACTAGCATAAGTAGCAAAAATATTAATTTGACTCTTATTTGTTATATTTTTCCGAACAGGAATAGAGAAAATAATATTTGAAATGTGATGCCATTGTTCTGGATCTAATAAATTACATTTCCACTTCCCATTCCAACAATTTTCATACAAATGTCATTCATCCAAATTTGATCCTTTCTTCTTAAGAACCCACCATAAAACTTTCACCATTTAAAAATATTCACTTTTTTCATTCTTGATAACATCACCCTTTGCTCTTCCCATCCAAAGAGGAACAAGATCAGGATCATGCAATTTCATGAACACAAAATCTCCAACATTAAAATCTTTAAATGGTGTGTATACACTTAAAGGTTTTCTTGTTCTTTGGCCCACAATATGAAACTTGAATTAGATCTTTTAGATCAACAACGTCCATCATGATTGACAATGAAGCCATAGCAGAATTAAACCTCCAATTGTTTGAAGGCCAAAAGCCTTCCAAAAGAGTTATACTTTGAGGTGGTAACGGCCTTGACAAATGCAACAAAACATCTTCCCAATACTCCACATACAATTTCATCTTCATTTCATATGTGGAATTTTGTGCAATGCCCACCTTCTAGAAATCCACATATTTGGATAGTCCAGAATTTATAAATTTTATTCTCTCCACTAACCTTTATGCATCATTGCCCCAAATTGGGTGGTATAGAACAGGGCTTGGAACTCCAGTAGGTAAATTTGGCAAACCGTCTAGATTAGCTTTTCATAATCTAATTGGAGGCCCATCTATTGGATTCCACACATGATCTTTGGGGGAAACCTTGTATTGCATCATTGGCCAACCTGAAAAATCAATAAAAATATATAAACAAATGCATTTCAACATACCCTACCAACATTTCAGGGCCATCTATCAAACAACCTAGGACCTAAGATTTTAAATCTAGAATTTCCTTAATCAATTGAGGAATGAATGGTCTCTCCTGTGAGATCATGAAAACTTTCATGAAATCTACTAAAATGAAATTTTTTCCGTCCCTCAATTTTTTGACAAATAAGCAAAACATCCATCTATATCGTCATGTGTATGGCCAATTGCAAGAAATCCCAATTTGACCTCCTCAAAAACATCCCTCATCGTCAACAATGATAGAAATGCTAACAGATTTTTATTGTCTTTAACATAATTATCCATTTGGAGCAACAAATTTTTTGGCAAAGGCTTCGAACCAACAATTTGATCTGGGGTGTGTAATTCGCATATGCAACACAATTTCCTTTACAACATATGTGCAAAGAATGAATTATGCGAAGGGTGTTCAAACAATAATTTTGATTTTGAAACTAGGGCCGCCTCCAAAGTCTGCAACAACTGCAACAAGGACCCAATTGTGAAATTGGGATTGTTTGGCCACAACTCATTAGAATATTATGCATATCTCTCATCCCCATGACCGTACGTTATCATTCCCATAAGGGTAATGGGCAATTGTCCAAGACCAACTATCATTTCATTACACATTTGCAATGTTGGAAGTGCAATTTTTACATGGTCCATCTTGTCATGAATAATGCACAAAAATTCATCCTTCAATTGCACTAACACTATCCTCCAAATATGGTATAAGTTTCTACACAACTCTTGGTGTAAAATATGTTTTCTTAACTTCACCTCATACTCTAAAGCGTCATTGCTATTCTTTCCCAATTTGGATATCAAGTCCTTTAGGGATTCACAAATAGTGCATTTCACAAACAAAGATCCTTGCTTTCGCACATCAACATTCAAATGGTGTCATCTCTTCAACCTGCTCATAGCAAATTGATAAATACCTCCAATGCTTAATTCCTTGCTACCATCCCACAAATACAAAAAAACAAAAAAATATTAAGCTCTCTACTATAGATATATACCTTCACATATCATTCAAAAATACATTTCAATTTTTCAAAAAATATTTTTTCACAAGGAACACTAAGCGGCCACCAAGCGTTTATCACCAAATAGGAATAAAAAATGCTAGTCATTCCATATAATTTACTTGATCATTGCATTCTTATAAAATTTTCCATGTTTTAAGCAAAAGATGTCACACATCTTGTCTACCATTTCCAATCCATTTCATTTGATGCGGCATCATATCTGTAGACAAATCAATCAACAATTGAACATTGGACTCCGCTTGTCAGGTTGGCATACATAATTTATGTGTACCTTTATTCCCATGTGGTAGAAACTAACAATTTTGCTTGCTATTTGATTTGTACAACACATATGTCGACTTGGAGAGGCCAACTATCTAGTACCAAGCAATTTCACAAATGTCTAAACCTTGAATAGTGATAAATTTTCATCCGATTCTAACTCCCTTCATATGCAACCTTCTTGGAATATTTGAACCATAGGCTCTACAATCTTCAAATGACAAATTCCAAAACTCCTATCTTAACAACAAGTTCTTTTCAGGAGGAAAATATTGATAACAATTTATGGTGCAACATTTTGCTACACCCACATTACACATAAATTCCTCTGACAACACTTTCTCAATTCTAGAAATGGAACCTTCAAAGTTAGCTACACTTTGCTTCCTCTTATGAAAGGAATTTTTTTTTCTTTACACCAATTACTCCCACATCATCAACATTTGGTATGTGGGTTTCATTAAATGAAATTAAATGATTTATGAAAGTGTACCCATTAAGAATTGTTTGAACCAATGGCCATTTCCAAAAGGTCATCACTAACAACAAAGTCACAAGATAATACAAGATGCAAAGCCCAACATGGTCCTCCTTACACCAATCATCAAGAATTGCTTCTTATGGGTCGCATGCAACCACACAACCTTATGCAAGGAAAACCCTAGCATCATCCACAAGATCACATTTAACCCTTTGCCATTCAAACCAACATTTTCCCAATTTATTTGAATTTATCCCTCTCAAACCATGGCCATGCAATACATCATCATTCATGCGTGCATTCCCCTGGTTATAGTCCTCTTCATTTTGCTTAAAATTTTCCTCACTACCAACCTCCTTATCACCTTCCGCAATATTTTTTCCATTTCCTTCCTCGCTCATGGAATCAAACCCAAATTTCTTCAATGGACCTTTTCATACCATCCTCAGAGATATAAATCATTTCACCACATAATTCTTCATTACACTAATCCTCAACTCTATTACCCATATTCTCCACATCACATATGTTTTCAGCTCAAAAGCTCTTTGCCAACGAATCATCCTTACATGAAATTCACTTCTTCCAGAAATTATTCACCCCATACACTATCACATGACATTGGTCTTTCATTGTCACAACCTCTTCATCATTCATCAACAAATACTTGCGAGGCCAGAAAACCATTATTCCCACTATTGATTTGCAATATCTCACACTTGGAACTAAACAAAATAACTTCTGCTGCTCACAATCTTCATTCATAACTTCAATTAAAACCATAATGCAATTATCCATTCCATAGGGTCCATATATAGGAACAATTAACGAATTTCTACAATACCAATCCACATTGTTTCATTATCATCCATGTCCCAAATATTAACTGACGCACCCCCAAACTCCTTGGTAGACTCAACTAGAAGTATAAATGTCAAAACAGTGGAAGGGTAAGGAGTTAAGATACGTTCTTTGGCTCGCAACACTTTGGGGGTAGAGGGGCATGCTAGAGCTTTAGGATGAAGACTAGGATGAATGAAAAGTGGGTCAACTACTCACATGGACCTACACAAACCAAACAATAAGTTGGTTAGTGCATAACTGGAGCACTTTTGGTGCACGGATGAACCACAGGCAAACACAGACTCACAAGACTCACCATGGCCCAAACTTGGGGGAAGCCACCACCTTCCCCCCTTATAGTATTCTCTTTGCTTGGCCATGAGGCCTACATCCAAATGTCATTTTGTCCCAGGACTCCCAAGTTCAGAGTCCCAAAATTCTTGAAATTGGGACTCTTACAATTTTGGCAACCCATAATTTTGTTTGTAAACCTCTAATTGAGATGAGGTTTAAAGAAAATTTATAGCCCTCGTCGAGAGCTTCTCAATGATATGTAGCATGCCGCCTGCACACAAGGAAATTAGGGCGATTCTTGACTTTTAGTGGTCGGGAGTCAAATTGCCCAAATTAACAATTTGATTCCTAACCTTTTTTTTGGCCATAATTTATGTTTTAAGTACTCAAATGGGTCATGTGAGCTCATTTCAAACATCTATGTTCCAAGATCTTTCCAATAATATAAAAAACTTATCAATCCAATGCGTTTTGATTCCTATAATCGCCCTTTGAAGATTCGAGAATCCATTGGGACTCCAACTCCCAAAGTGGGAACTCACTTGGGAGTGTGGGGGTTCATGTCCTCACACTCTCCTACATTCCCGGGAGCATGAAATGTGATTCCTAGGCTCACTCTTGGCTCGCACCTTTGCAAGCCCTTGCGTTGGTTAAGAACCCAAGGTTAGGGTTGCGACATTAACAAAGCCACCAAATATGAATCCCTCATCCATATCTTGTTAAACCAGAAACAAACGAAATGGCATAAGATCAAGGATTAGAATTTTGGCCATAACATGTGTTTTGTAATCCACCCATTACAAATTATCATTACTGCGAAGAAACACCTAGTGGCTGCCATGTGTTTGTACGCCCAATATCAATGCACAAAAGCATTAGGTAATTGCCAAGCCTTTCTACGCCCAATATAATTATGCAAAAACATTTTCTTAGGTTCTCGTTTTTCTTTCATCAAGAAAACGCTTGGTGGCCACCATGCGTTTTTTATGATTTTCGATCCAAAAATCACTTAATGGCTTTAAGGTGTTTTCTACGATTTTTAACTAAGAGAACGTTTGATGGGCGCCAAGTGTTTTCTATGATTTTTTATTCAATGAGCACCTTGCAACGTCAAGGCCTTTTCTAAAATTGTTATTCCAAAAACTCTTAGCGACTGTCAAACACTTTCTACCATTTCCAATCTCAAAAACTCCTAGTGGCCACGAGTTTCAATTTAGAAAACACATGGTTACCATCGAACATTTTCTAGCACTTTTTATCTAGAAAATGCCTAATAGTTGCCATGCATTTTTTAACATTTTGGATCCAAAAAACATCTAACAATCACTAAGCATTTTTAGAACTTTCAATTCAAAATTCACTTACGATTACTAAGCATTTTTTAGCATTTTTTATCCAAAAAACACCTAACGGCCACCAAGTGTTTTTTAGAATTTTTGATCCACAAATCACATGGTGGTTGCTAGGCGTTTTTTATTATTTCCCATCCAAAAAACACATGGCAACCACCAAGCATCTTTTACCATTTTTGATCTAAAAAACACCTAGTGGTCACTAGGCATTTTCTAGGATTTCCCATCCAAAAAATGCCTAGCAACCACTAGGCATTTTCTACCATTTTTGATGTAGAAAACACTTGTTAACTACCAGCCATTTTTACTAATTCCCGTCCAAAAAAGGTGGTATAGTAATGGCAGTCTAAATTTTCTATTGTCTAGAACCTCATGCTTTCATTCATTATTGAATGGATAACTAGGATTGTATGTAGGAGAGGTGAATATAACCATACCTAAATGTTGTTAAACACATCAATCTAAAGTTACTTCACCTTTTTCCATTGGAAACTTGTCTTCACCAATTTCAACAAACTCATTTTGCAGTCCTTGGGCAAGGTTAACACCATAAACCTTGTTTGAAACCACATCTAGTGCAAGGGACATCATTGACTTTGTTGCCTCCCTTCAAGCATCTATAGTCATAAACAATTGTCACTAAAAGAAATCATGTCATTTGTAACCAAGAAATCAATGATTAAAAGTCTTAAATAACTCTATAAATTATTATAATCACATAATATAACTTTGAATCTTACTTAGATAAAACATTAGTCATAAACTAGTTGAATAAATGACTAGTGGATGATAATATGTACTAAAATGCAAGATTTCATCCTTTCATTGCTTACATTTCATACAAACATCATCCATATCGAAAGACAAAGTGACATGGAAATCCAATTGTCAATAACGAATCATAATCGTAACATCACACATTATTTATGACTACAATGTATGACTGATTACGACACATGGACAATCTGACTTAGATAACGTGGGAGGTGTTTTCTATGTCTTTAGGTGCATAATATGGTGTGTGACATGTGGTTATGTGTGCCATGATGGATTTATTGGACATCATAAATGACTAGAATATGACAAATAATCACTACTTCCAATTACATAATGACTATGACTATTAATGTGGATGACACACATGGCATTTTATTGTGAGATTTGATGACTTCAAAATGACATCCTTGACTACAAAATGAGTAACATGCAATAAGGACCATAGATGATTCTCATTTGACTAGAAAAGTAATTGTTGTTACATTTTTAGCACTATCCACATGGCTTAATTAAAAATACTACTAACCTTTATGAATAGATTACTTATGAACAACAAAATGAAAATGATATGGCAAGGTATGGCCAAAATTTTAGTCCAATTTCAGACCTCCAAAGACATGGGCAAAAAATGTCATTTACTTATCAAATTCACACCTTCAAATGAGGTCTAGATGACATGTCCTTGAACATAGTAGAATCTATTAATAATGAATTTTGAAATTATGCAAATGCCAAAATATTGTCTTTGTCTGACAATTCAATGGCTCCTATCAAAGATGGTGTACTTGGAGGTGGGGGCATTCCCACTAAAGCATTTAGCCCATGTGGTTCTATTGTTGTTGTGATGAAGACATCTTCTACATCTACAACCTCTTTCTGTAAGATAACCTTTGAGCCCAGTTTTTTCAAGTTGTTAGAAAAGAACATTTACATCACTTAGCTTGGAAATATGAAAGGCTTAGATGTCATTGATAGCCTATATTGGAAATTGACAATGAAGAAGCCAACATCATCTTGTACATATGTTGGGTTTCCTTGATTGTCTTTTTAACCACTCACATTTGAAAATCACAATAGGAATTTGCATTGGGCCATAGTCTGTTTTAATATGTCTTTTACAATTCCTACATATTGGATAGACACTTCCCTAGCATCAACAATTTGTTGTTCAAACATTGAAGCAATGCCACTATCATAGGTTTATAAGAACCTATTCTTTGGGTCATCCATTCTAAAGTGGTTACCACAAGCTTTCATTCTAATGTATTGTAATGCTACTTGTGATGGTTACTACATAACAAAAGTGCATCCAAACAATCTAGGTTGCCCAAATCTAATTGTTGCCCATGGATCATACCTCTGATTTAATTAACAAATGGAAATGTATGTGGGTTCGATATTAGTTCCAAGTCCCATTACCTACATTAGCACAATTCACACAATTAATAATATGACAAATTTGAACAATGACACACATTGAAAACAACATGAAAACCATCAACTTATTTTGTAAAGTACATCCACAAAATACATCAAAACTTACTACATCCATGGCATCATAATGGATATGTTGGCCAATACATATTGGTGTGTGGCATCACGCAAAGTTGGATTCATGAGGAATTTGGTACCAACACCTTCTAGCACCTCACCTACATCTCCTTCTTCCTCATCTGCATCCCATACACATCTTTTCACTACATCAAACCTTTGTAAATATTTGGTAACAAAACCCTAGCATTCATCTCCTATGTATCCCTTGGCCATGGAAACTTTTGGCCTTGCCATATTATGCACATATAACTTCAAAGTCTTCATGTATCTTTCTATGGGATACATCCACCTAGTAGCAACAGGTCCACACATATGCAATTCATCCACAAGGTGGTACAACAAATGGGTCATGATGTCAAAAAAGGAGGGTGGGAAATGCATTTCCACCAATGTTAGACTAACTAAAACATCCAATTGAAGTGACTCAATGTCATTAGGATTCCAAGCCTTATGACAAAGCCTTATGAATACCTTAGAAATCCTCATAACTGCCATTCATGGCCCTAAAGCAAAAGACCTTTCAATGCCAAAGGCAAAATTTGTTGCATTAGCACATGATAATCATGGGATTTTAAGGCACCAAATTTTTTCCACCGAAAATGTTGTGCCATCACTAATACATGAACTAATGGTGTCTTCAGATTCTGATGATGGATACAAAAACATCAAACTCAGTAGTTGTCAAAACATATGGGGCTACTGGTTTCAGCATTTTACCACCTTTTTTAGGGTTGGTAGTTAACCACAAATGTGGTTTAATACCTCTCCGTTGCAAGTCCCACTAGACTTCCACACTATCTTTTTCACATGTTATTGTTTTCATAAATGTTTTTGCAAAATATTTTTCATAATGCATAACATTCAATGTATTCCATATCATGAGTTCTTGTACAAATCAGAACCCCCAAAACTAACATCCTTTTAGATCTTCAGAACCAAATTGCATTCAATGAACATTCATATTACATTGGATTGAAATGTGACCCTAAAATTTGAAAAAGAATGTACAAACCTGCCAATATGGAACATCAAACAACAAACTTCGCCGCTTGACACCATGCATTTTTGATGGGTCCCTAAGGCCACATTCTCTGTTGTCGAAATTGAGCCATAATTGGCACTTAGTGGCTCAGTTCCATTGCTCCTCTATAGTCATTAGAGTTTAGGGCATGTTTCTATTTTGCCATTGAAGTGATCTACCATCTTAGCTAACCTATACGGGTGTCCTTCAGGCAACCTCTTTGTGTCTTTATGTAAGTTTGCTTTCCTAACTCCACTAAATGTTCGCACCTAAATTTTGGGTCGCAAATTGGACATGTTGTGTACCCTTGATGTGCCACCCCAACAATTGTGCCATACTCGAGGAAATCATGCATAGTCTGTAATAACACACCTCTCAATGTGAAGGACCTAAAGCCAATTAGCTTCAGCACATCATAGTCAGGAACTCCTTCCCATAATTGCTACAACTCTTCCACTACTAGTTTCAAGTACACATCAAAATTCTCTCTTGACATTGATTATTTCCCCAGAATGAGCAATGCAAGCATCACAAAAAAGAAAATTGTTATTAACCATGTAGGTATATTATAAATTTCATCAACGTAACAGGCCAGGTGGACCATGTTGAACAATTCAATTTATATGGGTTCACCCCATCTATAGTAAGAGCTAGGTGCACATTCCTAGCATCTAAAGCAAGTGTTGGGAACTTTTCATGAATGTGCCTTCATGCTATGGAGTCACATTAATGTCTAATATGCCCATCTCAACTACTATTTTTTGAATGCCATAACATGAGTTTTTGGACATGGTAGGTGTCCTAAACATCCTCTGTAGTCTAAAAATAATTAGAAAATAGAGACATGTGCAAGTTTTCTCAAGCCACCTCCTGATGACCCAGAGAATTGAGTATGAATTTGTGATATATATGAAGAAGCAAAGCATGCATTTTCCTTCATTTTTGTCTTGAGCAGAAGAGCATTCAATTCATACATGATGCTGCATCCAAATCACCAAGGCTAAGTCTTGATGAGTTTAACTTTCTGTTGCACATGTGCTCTTCATCTCTTGATGCTTACTTGTCTTTGAATGTTGCAGCACATATGGGTGGAAATGGCTATCAAGGTACTGGTTGTGAGAATGCATATATAGATTATGAATGTCAGGCCTTTTGTGGGCGAACTCAACTATTTCCGGGATGCTGTCAGAGGCAGTAAGATCATGTGTTTGATCAAGATCATCAGAGAATGCAAAAAGTTTCAGTACTGGAGCAAAACTGTCGAGCAGGGACTGTTGCATCATTTGACAGTGAGTGATATAGCTCTACGTGCAAGCCTGAATGAACCAAGTGCCTGTATCGTTGAACTTAGGACAGTACTATCAGTGAGTTAAGAAGCAACGAGGCTGAGATATGATCATATGGGAGCTTCATGATG
>Ga0209208_10013610_pt1 | contig 10128 bp, 11 predicted proteins | sample S1TSphfallax_3_FD_187694 | JGI IMG/M metagenome (GOLD analysis project Ga0209208, IMG submission 187694) | Host-associated microbial communities from peat moss isolated from Minnesota, USA - S1T2_Fd - Sphagnum fallax MG (SPAdes) (version 2) | ecosystem: Host-associated > Plants > Peat moss >... | reverse complement strand
TTCCTTTGGTGTTACTTATATTCAAACCTAACCCCCCCAAAGATTTTTTCCCCATGAAACCTAACAAACATTATGGCTTTTGAAACACCAACATTTGTGGACAAACAAATCCACTTTAAAGGTTACGTCCAAATACATCAAAAAGTTTCTTGCATGTTTTTAAATGTCATTTCCTCCTTGTTGTAATTAGTGATCTTTTTTCAATATCTTTGTCAATTTCTCAATAAAACATTGGGAAATTTTTGGAAAATTTCTTCTAGTGAAATTTTGACTATTTAAAAAATAATTTGGAATCTTTAAAAAAATTTGATATCACATTTTAAAAAAAAAACCTTGGTTATAATGTTTTATTGATGAAGTTTGACAATTTTATATCATAGTAAATACCTGACAACAAGGGGTATCAATTTAAAAAAAGACCTTGGTTATAATGTTTTATTGCAATAAAGTTTGACAATTTTATATCATAATAAATACCTAATAACAAGGGGGTCAAAGGTTTGATTATCAAGTTCAAATAATCCATGATTTAAAGTGTTGATTATGTGATCATCAAGGGTTTGATTATCAAGTTCAAATAATCCATGATTTAAAGTGTTGATTATGTGATCATCAAGGGTGAAGCTTTGAACATGTCACAATGGTTTTTTCATTTTATCTCATGATTATTTGGTTGTTCATTGAATCCTTTCAATTGGTGGTGATGAAGAGAGACCTTTGAATCATTGAATTGGATTGTATTTTACTTGGGCTCTACATTGCTATGCACTACCAGTGGACCAAAAAATAAAAATAAAAATAAAATTCCATTCAAACAAAAATATTGAATGACATTGCATGAAACTTGAATTGAATTCAACTGAGTTCATGTCTGTTTGAATAAAATTCAAATCCATTGAATTTCAATCGAAGAGGAATGCAATGCAAATTGATGCAGAAATTGAAAATTTGCTTGTTATTTCCATCATTTGAGACCATGGTGTTGAGACCATGGTGTTGGAAGAAAAAGCTCTTAAAAAAAACAAATTTGAAAAGACATATTTTCATTCTATTCAAACTAGATTCTAGACTAAAGTCTATTTTGGTAAAGATGAAATAAGATAAGACCCCATAATCATTCCCCTAAACCAGTTCTGATGTAATCACCGTCACTGGAATTCCCCTAAACCAGTTCTGATGTAATCACCGTCACTGGAATTGTTGCACCTACAAAATTGAACCTTAAGCCGCACTGATCAAAATGTTATGCTACCCAGTTTAAGGGATCTCCATGGTATCTTGACATTTTTCCGAGATAACTTCGACAAAAAATCGATTTGAAACAACGAGTCCAGATGTTGATCTTCCAAAATCTGGATGTTGATCTACTACCCATTTTCAGATAATTTCTACCCTGACTGGGAAGCTGTTATAACTTATTAGGGTTTAAGAAAAACGTGACCACAAACACTGATAAACGTCATTCATACTCTTTCCATCTAAATAGAGATTATAAACATGCATGCGATGGATTGGTTTGAATGCTTTTTACTTTGATGTTAGTTGTCTCCAATTTTTTGTTGTTTTGATAACTAACCTGATCTTCTTTGGGTTCCCATGAATCCTTCACACAAGAACTTGTCGTGTCCATTTTTGTTTTGATCAGCATCTCAGTTTTGTTGGGTACCCATGAATCCTTCTGCAGAGGACTTATTGTGTCCATTTTTGTTTTGATCAGCATCCCAATTTTGTTGGGTATCCATAAGTCCTTCGGACAAGAACCCATTTTTGTTTTGATCAATATCTCAGTTTTGTTGGGTGCCCATGAATCCTTCGGAAAAGAACTTGTTATGCCCATTTTTCTCCTGATCAGTATCTCAGTTTTCTTGGGTACCCATGAATCCTTCAGAGAAGAAGAAGACTACCAGGCATGTGTACAAGACAGGAGCAGCAGGCTGTGGTGGCAAAGCTGCTCCCACTTCTGCCAAAAACGCTGGCCAGGTAAGTTACTCCATCGCCACCTTCTTCATTTTTTGCCTCAGGCTGTTTGCTGGGGTTACCTCTTTTGTTTTCATGCTTCTTTCAAGCTTTTGGGGATTAGGTTTCATTTTAGGGTTTGTAAGAATTTTTGGTATAGTTAATGGAAATGTGCAGTCGTAGTTGAAGATATGAATTTGCACTTGCTTTGTGGGCTGTGCAAGTCTCTTTATTGAATAGAAAGTGTGTCTAATTTTGGGTCTTGAAACTTGTTAGGGTTTTCACTAGGGTTAGTGTTTTGGTAGGGTTGTGGATTGTGTGATATGCATTTGCAGTCTCTTGAAATCCTCTTGATCAACAATTGAAGTAGAGTTCACAAATATGATACTCTCTTGAGTTGTTAGGGTAGTTTTTTCTTCACTTTTTTGGATTTTGTATCAAGTTGCTGCTGTTGAATATTCATCTACAGTCAGTTTTTGGTATGGAAGGCTTCTGTATCAAATTCAGAATGCACAATTTTAGGGTGGAGAATCCAAGTTCACAATTGGCTATTTGGTGTCTTACATTCTCCTGGGAGTTTCAATGGGTGCGGGTTGCAAGGCCTATGATCAAACTGAAGTGTGCCCAATTTTAGGGTTAACAGTGATCCATTTGTCATCAGCTATGCACGTTTTTTCTAGCATTGTCAGGTTTGTGTACTTTGATTCTGCTTTTGCAGATTTGTTTCTGAGAATTTGATTTCATGGGAGTCGAAAGGTTTTTGCATAAGCTTGACATTGTGTCGGTGTGACAGCCACTACCATGCCCATACTGCGACAGAATATTCAAGCAAGATGGGCGTTTGAAAGAACACTTGAAGAACAAGCATGCAGATGATGAACTTCCAGAAGTAGAGGCCTCACCATCAGAGGCTATTCTTCCAGAACCAGGTGTTCAGGACATCAAGAATGAGAGTCTGCAATCATTGAATCCTCAACGTGATGCCTCAGGCTATCCTATCAAAACACCCAAAACACTCCTTCATGAATGGTGTCAGAAGAATAAGCAGCCATTGCCAAAATTCAAACCAGTGAGTAAACTCATGGTTTACCATCTCAAGCAGGCTATCCTATCAAAACACCCAAAACACTCCTTCATGAATGGTGTCAGAAGAATAAGCAGCCATTGCCAAAATTCAAACCAGTGAGTAAACTCATGGTTTACCATCTCAAGCATGTCAGACTAGCGCCAGTTTTGAGCAATGCTTGTGCTTTCTGATCATCATTTTTTGTTTGTACATTTGTAACTGAAATTGGTGATTGCAGGTGGAGGCAGAGGGAGGTTGGCACTGTCGTGTCATTCTGCCCGATCTCAAGAAAAGTGAGGCAGATGTGATTTTGTGGTATAACAAGACTGCAACCCGGACATCCATGGAAGCTCAGCACCGGGCCTCAGTTGTGGCTCTTCATCATTTGATGGGCAATCGAAGGTTCTCTCTGCGTGTCTTTAACTAGTTCTTCAGAGTTTCTTGGCTTAATCAGTGTTCCCAAACAGGTAGTGGGTCTTTCCCGGTTCTTGTCTGAACCATACAGATACTTTTGTTCACTGATATATTTTACTGCTGCAGGCTGGACCGTGTCCTTGGTGAAGACTACAAACAGGATTGGCTAGACCTTGATGCTGCTGCAGAAAGGCAGAAAGCATACTTGAAGGAGCATCCTCCTCAACCAAAGCCAAAGCCTGCACCAGTACAGAGGGAGCTGCACACTGTCTTTATGAGTGAGGATAACCGGAGGTTAGTGGAAGACATACTGAAGGGATCAGATGTGGTGGATTCTGCCCATAGTATGATCAATGACATGACTTGGGAATTGGAAGCTGATAGAAATGAACATGGTGAAGGGATGACAGAGGACCTGGCCACAAGTAGGAAATGAACATGGTGAAGGGATGACAGAGGACCTGGCCACAAGTAGCAGATTTGGAAAGCTTGAAAATCTTTCAAAGCCTAGTGGGACTGTTAGCCAGCAAACCAGACAATTACAGTCAGGCTCTGATCATAACCATCGTCAGAGACATAGTGCATCTCAGGTACTGTTGTATTGAGAGTTTCATATTTACTGTTGAATGTTTTTACAAGTTAATGTCAGGGATTGTGAGGCTCTGAGTCGGTGCTTATCCTTTGCAGACCATTTGTTTGCTCACATGTCTGTTGCAACGTACCTGGGGCTAAAGAGCCTAACTCTAAAGTCTGGGTACAGGGTGCTGCTAAGTTGGAGTATAGAGAGAAAAGTTCTCATCAAAGAGAGATGTTGTCACCTTTTACAACAAATAGGGTGTCATCAGATGCCTCAGCTGCTGACCATTTAAGGTCCCAGCTGCTACGATTTGGATTCAAGCAACAACATGTGAATGCAGCACTTGTTGAGCGCAAGGAGCTCATAAGAGCCCTGGACTGGCTGGTACTCAATGTGCCAGAGCATGAATTGCCAGCCAAATTTGCAGCAGAGTCTTCTAAGGCTTCCGTCCATGTATTGGTGAAAGGAAAACAAGGACCCAATGGATTTTCCAATGGTTTTGCAGACAGATGGGATGAGAGCATGCTATGGTTACAACAGTACGGATATGCTGCCGATGATTGTATGGCAGCTTTGGTGGATGCCAATGGGGACGAGTCTTTAGCTTTGTGTAGCTTATTTAAGACACTCATTGGAGACCAGGCTCTTGTGTCTACTAAAAATGGGGCAAGCCAGGCTGCCCAAAATATTGCAGAGCCAGGCTGCCCAAAATATTGCAGAGATGAGAGCAGAAGAAGTGGTGGCCCTACAGTCCATATTTGAAGAGGAAGGCACCTACTTGACTAAAGACTTCATGCAGTTTCCCATAACATCTGAAGCAGATGTTGATGTGCCACTGAACATGGAGGTAAATGATCCATTGATTGAGTGTTCCTGTGTTTCAAGGTTTGCAACTCATCTTGTGATCCATGTGACAGTTGTGGTCCTTATTTTGAAGAGCAAGTCTGAATGCAAACTCAGCTCCATGTAATGAAGCTCATTGCGTGCAGGTGAGGATACCTGCTGGGTGCCATTATCCGCATGAAGTGCCAATTGTTGCATTCAAAAGCAAGAGTCATCGTCCTGAATTTCTACTGGAACTGACAAAAGAGGTGGGGAATTTTGCATTGCAATTGGTGGGTGAACTGATGTTGTATGACCTAGTTGTCGCAGCCAGAGATTTGGTGCACTCTCTGCTGCAAAAGACCTCACCAAATGAAGATGTCTTGGATTATGAAAGTGAGACAGAGATTAGACCCACAGACCCAGATACTGGAAAGTTGGCTGGGCAGGAAGACCAATCCATATCTTCATTTTCTTCCAATGCAGAGGAAACGTCTCCAGCTTCTGCACATCCCATAACAACTGTCAATTCTTCGAATACTCTGTCCACAGCATATGTTCCCCCAGCATTGAGGAAAATGCAGCGCAGTGGAGCCTTTGAGCTAAATCCTGTAAACGGTGATAATGTGAGGAAGCTGGATATTCCAGACAGAGATGACAGAGCACAGGTGCCAATGGTTTCAGATACTGCAAGTGATAGGCTGCACAAGACAGGCAGGAAATCATTGCAGGTTGATGACACCATTGTGGAGAATGGGAGACTGAAGGAGGAGTGGGTGGCATGGCAAAAGTCAGGAAGGCATTCTGAGATGCGAGGGATCAGGGCAAAGCTGCCGGCATACAAGTATAGGGGTGATTTGCTTAAAGCTTTCAACAGCTGTTCTGTCACTATAGTCTGTGGCCAGACGGGCTGTGGAAAGAGTACACAGGTGCATGCATGCCTCTCTCGGTTGTATACTTCATCTCACAATGTCAAGAGGAGGATCTATCTGTTCTATCTCACAACATGGTCCTGTGTGTTCATACTGTGCAATTGGGATTGTGGGTGTGATCAGGGCATAGTTAGCGTGAATAATTTGCTTTGTGATTTTGTTGCCTGTCTGCATATTCACAATGGTGCATACCTTGTTGGCTCTACAGGTACCACAGTATGTCCTTGAGGACTACATTGAAATGGGTAAGGGTGCCCAGTGTAACATAATTTGCACACAACCGAGGAGATTGTCTGCCATTGGGTTGGCTGATCGTGTATCAAAGGAGCGCAGCCAAGCTGTTGGTGAGACTGTTCTCAATTTCAATCCATGGATCTCAGCAGCTGCATGTCTTCTTACTCTCCTACTGGGCATAATCTTTTGTGGACTGCTGTCATGTGCTGCAGGCATTTGCCTGTGGGTTGCATTTCATCGAAATTAGAAATGCAGGGGATTGATTTAGATATTTTGCAAATGGGTGCGGTGGACTGTTGTCCAGAGTCTTGTGGTTTTAGATACAAGCATACTTCTGGTTCACAGTGCTGTAGAGTGAGACTCAGTACTGAAGTTCTTTTGTTTACAGGTGGGTTACTCTGTCAGATTGGACAGCTGTCGCTCGCATCGCACCAGGCTGCTTTTTTGTACTACGGGTATCTTACTGCGCCGATTGTTATCAGACCCAGATTTGGTTGGTGTGACCCATGTCATAGTTGACGAGGTGCACGAACGCACCCTGGAGGGTGACCTTCTGCTTCTCCTTCTCCACCAGTTTCTGCAAAGGTAGTGCAACAAACCCCCAGCAGTCTTGTGAATGTAATGGGTCTTGAACTGGTGAGCCCTTTTGTTTGCACAAAACTCAGCAGTCTCTTATGTTATTTTAGAGACTCATGCCCACAAGAGGATGCAAGAATTCCAAGTTTGTACATATCTAGTGTTAGCATTCTGAGATTAACAAACCTTAGTGTGATGTTTGCTCACATGTATCTGATGCCTTCCAAGCTGCTCAACAAAGGTGAGCTGAGTTATGTTGGCTGTGTTTGATGTGACTTGCCAGGAGTAACAACACTCTTCATGTGATTCTGATGTCGGCAACAGTGGATGCTGGTCTCTTTGCTAACTACTTCAGGCAGGGCCTAGGGTACAGCCCTCCTGTCATGACAATTCCTGGTTTCACGTTTCCTGTACGTGAGCTTTATCTAGAAGATGCACTGGAGTTGACAGGTTACAAAGTGGGACGCAACTCACGCTATGCCGGCAGAAAAAAAGCTACCCCTACAGAAGATGTCTCTCAGTCAGCTGGACTTGTCAGCCGGGGGATCTCTTCACTCATGGGGGAAAGAGACAACTGGGAATCAGGGTTTGATGATCATGATGATTCTGCAACTGCAGCCAATGACTTGTACAGCAAGGCCACTCAGCAATCCCTGAGTGTGGTTGATGAGAGTATCATCAACTTTGAGCTAATTGAGACATTGATTTGTTCAATTTTGCAACTGGAGTTAGAGCCATCTGCCAAGTATGGCTTCCTTACAGCCAGTGATGGAGATGCTGAAAGGAGAGAGGGGAAGGCCTTGGTGTCGAGTAGTGGGCAGACCCAGAAGGCTGGTGCCATTCTTGTCTTCCTCCCTGGCATGATGGAGATTCGTAGACTGCAATCACGTTTGCAATCCTCCTCTCAAATTGCAGCTTGTGGGCTTGGTGGTCTTTGGGTATTGGCACTTCATGGATCATTATCTGGTGAAGAGCAGAAACGTGTGTTTTTGAAGCCACCATCTGGTGTCCGCAAGATTGTTCTTGCCACAAACATTGCTGAAACCAGCCACCATCTGGTGTCCGCAAGATTGTTCTTGCCACAAACATTGCTGAAACCAGTATCACCATTGATGATGTTGTGTGAGCTCCTCTCCCTTGCACACAGACACAATAGATTGCGTCAGTTTTTACTTGTCAGTTGCCATATTGCCTCTCAGTACTATGAGTTCTCTGGCTTGTGGTGATGTGGGGAAGTCCAGTTCATAATACTGGGCTCATGAACTGCCTCTCATGAGATCAAAAATAGGAATTTTGACTGGATGCTGGCTCACACAACAGGAAATTGGGTGCATAGCTCTACCTGAATGCTTCCTCTCATGAGATAAAAAATAGGAATTTTGACTGGATGCTGGCTCACACAACAGGAAATTGGGTGCATAGCTCTACCTGAATGCTTGTCCAATGCAGATTTGTTTAGTGGAAGTGTTTCTGACAGTTGTGTGTGTTGTGTGTCTCTGACTATACAGGTATGTCATTGACAGCGGGCGTCACAAGGAGATGAGATATGACCATAACAGGGGTCTGTCTTGCTTGGAGGACACTTGGATTTCCAAGGCAAATGCACGGCAGAGGCGGGGGCGTGCAGGAAGGGTTCGCCCTGGCTGCTGTTTGCGGCTATTTAGCAGACAACAGTTCCAGAAGTTGGATGAACAACAACTCCCAGAAATGCTTCGTGTTTCTTTGGAGGGTTTGTGTCTCAGGGTGAGCCACTTGCCAGCCTGTGGACTACCTTTTTCTTAATTCCCATTACCACTAATCCTCTTGTAATATTTTTCCATGGTTGGAGGGCCCTTTTCCTGTTCAGAAATGCAACTTTCTTGAAGAAGTGTTGTGGATTCAGTCTATGTTGGTCTCAGTCTGATTCACACAGCACAGTGAGTGCTTGATCACAGGAGGGAGGTCGAAGTCAGAAGTGATGCTCATCCTCTTGTTGTTGGATTTTGATGGTAGGTGAAATCCCTTCTTCCTGGGAAAGTGGAAACGGTGGTCTTCTTCCTGGGAAAGTGGAAACGGTGGTCGCTCAGATGCTGACACCACCCTCCATTGATGCTGTAAGAACAGCCCTCAAGAGTTTGGAAGACTTGAATGCGCTTGATAAGGCAGAGACACTCACCCCCCTAGGCCTGCACTTGGCTAGGATGCCTGTTGATGCACAGGTGGGCAAGTTGTTGATCTTTGCTTGCATGCTCAAGTGTCTGGATCCTATCCTCACTATAGCTGCCTCGCTCAGTGCACGATCGCCTTTTGTCTCACCAATCGAACGACGTGAGGAAGCTGCTGCAGCTTGGCTGAAATTTGCTGGTAATAGCAAGAGTGACCACATGGCTGTGGTGGTTGCATACAATGGATGGTTGAATGCAAGGCAAGATGGGTGGGATGCAGAAAGCAATTATCTCTCAGGGAACTTCTTGTCAAGGGAGGTGCTAGCTGGCATTGAAGCTAGCCGCTCAGACTACCTGCAAATTCTGGCAGACCTTGGTTTTGTGCCAAGATTTGAAGACAGAGAGCATGGAAAGGGTCAAAGTGCAGAGGATTCTCTCAGCACAAATGCAAACAGTGTTCGGGTTGTAAAAGCTTTGATCTGTGCAGGCTTCTATCCCAACATTGTGCGTGTTCATCATCCAGAAAAGACTTTTGTGCAAACAGAGGGAGGAACAGTGCAGAAGACAGCTGCTGCCCATGAGCTTCGATTCTTCACCAAAGAAGATGGACGCGTGTTTCTGCATCCAGCTAGTGTAAATTTCCCTGTAGGACATTTTGAAAGCCCCTACCTTGTTTTCACAGAAAAGGTGAAAACTTCGAAAGTGTTTCTGAGGCAGAGTACCATGGTACCTGCATATGCTTTGCTTTTGTTTGGGGGTGAGATCAGGGTGAAACATGAACGTCAGGCAATCACTGTTGATACTTGGCTGCAATTTGAAGCTCCTGCCCGCATTGCAGTTCTCATACGTGAGCTGCGCATGAAGGTAGATTCTCTGCTTCTGCAAAAAATTCAGCAACCCTCTGTAAACATTTCCTCAAGTCCTGTCATAGAAGTCCTTATTCGCTTGCTCACAACTGATGGGTTTTAAGCTGTGGTTAGTTGAAACAAAGCTTAGCCTTACAAGCTTTCTTGAATGAGGGTACTATCGACTTAGCATTAGCTATGTCTAGTGTCATGACCAAGTCTTCCACTGCTTCTGCAAATGCAACAGAAGCTCAGGATGCAGATTTTTGTATAATGGTTTGCCCAAAATTTAGGGTGGATTATTATGTACTTATCTATTACACACAATGTCGGGAGCTGATGAAGTCAGTGGGTATGTAATGGCAGCTCATAACTGCTATTCTTATGAAGAAGGTGATAGTTTGGCAATTTGTGAGCAACTCTCATAAGGTTATGACAGCACTCATTGTCAAGCTATATTCAAATTATTGTGGAGATTTCTCTGCAATGTAGTTCAGTTGAAGAGCCTTAATTACACAGCAGATCTTTGCTTCTCATGCAACCCATTTCCATATTTTTTCTT
>Ga0209208_10013609_pt1 | contig 10129 bp, 3 predicted proteins | sample S1TSphfallax_3_FD_187694 | JGI IMG/M metagenome (GOLD analysis project Ga0209208, IMG submission 187694) | Host-associated microbial communities from peat moss isolated from Minnesota, USA - S1T2_Fd - Sphagnum fallax MG (SPAdes) (version 2) | ecosystem: Host-associated > Plants > Peat moss >... | reverse complement strand
AAAGAGAAAGAAAAAACACATTTTGTAAGTTGGAAAGTTTTTTTTTTTTTTTCCCATTAATCCTTTTCCTTCATATTTCAAAGATGATTTCTAAAGCTTGAGTAAGCACTCCCTTGACATTTTAAATCGCTCAAAATGAAGCACATATGATATAAATAAATAAGTGTTCATCATTTACAATCTGTTTAAGTGTGAGGCTTGAGAAACAATACATTAGCCTTTGTGAAAGTGAAAAGTATTGTTGGAGGCTCAAATACCAGGTATAGTGAAGCTGCTCTTTAACATGCTTATGGCTTACCAGTCCCTCTGATTCCAAAGAACATTTCTCACAGGAATCGACCCAAACTTGTTGAAATGTTTAAACAAGCTGTATGCCCTTTGCTTCAGACAGATTGCCAACACCCACCTTTTCCGGTATGGCAGGATTCTCTCAAGGGGAAGAGTGGCTAACAAAGGCCATGATAGACATCAAATTCCAGTCCTGGTCATTGATGGTCCAACCCAATCATTTTTCTGATTGATGACCCAACCCAATCATTTTGAAATTCTCTCCATGAAAAGAAAGGCAGAATTTCGTAGACGAATCAGCTGGACGTAGTATGAGAGCAAAAGAAAAGTATACTTAAAGAGAGACGGTTTGCAGCAACTACACATCTCACATACTTTGGAGTTTTATCAATGGGGACCCCATGACCTTGAATTCTTTAAAGACATTTTTGGGAATGCTGTGAACAACTATGGAGCCTCTATTGAAGGTTGAAAATACGAATGGGAAGGACTTTGGAATGTCTTTGAAAATCTTGATGGAAACAATTTAGGTCACTTTGTTGAGCATTGTGGACATCAATCATTGGTTGAAACAAGTTACACATGTGGATTTCTTTGAAGGAGTTGGACATGGGAAACATCAGTACATGTAAGGAATCAACTTCAATTAATCATTGGCACCACTAATGGAAGCATCATGAACCACTATGTGAAGTTTCATTGTGACAAGATTGCAAACTTTGAGAATAGTATGCAATATTTGTTTGCATTGGGACCATCATTGTGGACTTATGTGCAGTCCATTAGCCATGCAGGAGTGAAAGATCTAAAATGAGCAATTTTTGGATGACCTAAAGATATTCATAACAAAAAATATATATAAATGAATTTATAATACATGGCACAAGTTGGATGAAATGCCATTATAATCCATGGCATTTCATCCAAATCAAGAAAAGGGAACACAAAACCTGAGGTTTTTATTAACGATTTGAATTCAAGCAATCGTTAATGATGCAACAATATAATTCAGAGAGCTGTATGGTAATGTTAAGCTCATTGATAGAAGACTGGGTCATGTAGAGGAGAGCACAATAATTCTAAACCTCAAATGCCTCAAGCAGCCAAAATCAAAAGCCTCAAAACAAACATAAAGGCTACTAGACCCAGGTTGAATTTTCTCTCCATTCAAAAAATGAAGGAAATTTCTATTGAAGATTATTTTCTGAAGATTGTTTGCAAGCTGAATCACCTTCCCAAAAACTAGTTTTCATTTTATTGAATTTGCAAGGAGATTTTTATTGAATATTCAATAACTTATGTACTATAGGTCTACTTCTTGCACATCACTTCAGTGCACATGTAAGTACTCATCAAGAGCATTGTGGTTTTGGGAGATATCTCAACATGACAAGACAAATAACCTACCTTCCTTCATGGTAGAATACCTGCCAACACTGATTATAACATGGTACTAGAGAACGGGACGCCTTATGGGTCCAGTTCTGCCAGGTATGGACGCCTAGTGGGCTCAGTTCTGCCAGGTATTTGCAGAGGTGCGCCTGGCAAAATGGGTACCATAGGGCCCATTCCAGCGAACGACTGAGTGAACCTGGCCAAACGTCCTTCATAGGGCCCATTCTATAGTGTCAGGAGGAGCACTGCCAGAATCAGCTGGGCCTGCCGATTCTGCTAGGGCAAGTGATATGGCCTATGCAGTGCCAAAAAGAGCCGCTCGGAAGCCACAATTAGACACAAGGGACCTTAACAGGATCCAGCATTTATCGTGAACGGAATTCAATTTTTGATAAATCAAACAAGAACAGTAGCCTTGTCTGGATCAGTGACAGCATCTCAAGCTAAGGACTAAGTACGAGAAATTCTACTCAGGAACCTGCAAAAAGGTTGTGATTGCAGGCTGCTCCAGTCTTTAAGGATAAAATCAACATTTCAACATTTGTGGAACCATCTATCATGTACTCCAGGAATGTCCCCCACCAGTGGGCTTTACCCATCATAAAGCATGAGGTGAAGTTTATCATGAACCTAAACATAAGTAGATCATGACACAGAGGAGGGGCAATCTTATGCATGTATAAGAAAGTGTAAGATCCCTCCCACTCTTAAAAAATAGGTGTAATACCCCTCCTCTTTTCTACAAGGGAAATTCACAGATGCCCTCCAAATACATATAGGGGGAAGGTTTGCTTTCAAGGAACTCCCCTAATTTGAGGGTCATAGCCTTGAGGGCAGTAGCTCAATGTGTAGGCCCAAAAATTGGGGAGGTCCATTAGAGCAGGCCTTCTCAAGCATAAGGCACCAAAGCTTTTTTATTTGAATGCCAGAAGGTCTGCATGTGATCAGCAGAAGGGTCCTTCGACTAACAAATGAATCTTTAGTGTGGGGGAGGTGCTTTCAAATACAAAGAAAAAAACCTTGGAATACTTTACGTACATCATATTTGTGTGCATGAAGTTCTGAAGTTGTTCTTTGCATGGATTTCAGTCATATATGCTTCATACTGTTCTGTCAGAAATTTGAGATTAAGGCCTCATGAATATAAGATAGATTTGTCCCCTTATAATCTATAGTTTTGATACTCGACACTTTCAGCTGCCAGTTTTGGCATTTTAGAACCCAATTTCAAGGGCTCTAGACTACATTCCCTTCCCTCTTGCTGTATTGTTTGTTGCACAAAAAAGACACAACAATACAAATTCCCTCATGTCAGTTATCACAGGTCGTTCTGCAAGTTGTTGATGGTTCTTGTGGGTTAAGGCCAGTTCTTTTAAAAATTCTGAACACTGTTGTTGTTTACCCTTCACTTATCACATTGCAACTACAGGTCAATTATGACACACGCGACATAGCACCAAGTTCTTAGTTGATGTTTGTGTTTAACATGCAAATGAAATGATGAACATATATATTATAAAACTACTGCAGTACTCTTCAACCTCTATACATATTTGTTCAAAGCAACATGCCAAGAGCCCAAGTGGGTGGGATTCATGATCACCTTGCAAGTTGCTGCTGTTGTGGGTTTGACCTTTGAAACAGGAGATTGATTGATTTGTGATTGATCCTATCACAAAAGCCATGTAGCAAAAGATGAAATGCTAGTATCTTCTCACTGCCCAAACTGAAAGTTTTCTGACCATCACCCTCATGAACTGCCCAATCTAAATTTGAACAATGCTAGTTTTGTAGCAGTTGGTACTTGGTAGCAATGTTGGGCAATTCTCACTTTATTTAAAGAATCAATGGTTCCAATTCTTTAAAGCCAATATCAGAACTGGGATGGTTTTATTTTTAAAATTTAGAATTTAGATACCCAGCCAGGTTATCAAAATTTTAAAATTTTGTTTCAAGTCATTCTCAACCTTGTCAGTTCTCACCTTTCTACTCATTTTTTTTAATTTTGTTCTTCCAGCTGGTTCCCAACCCCACCAATTCTTACCTTTCTAATAATACTCAAGTATCTACAACCAGTTTTCTAAACAATTTAATTTAGAATTTAATGTTTGTAACAACGTTATTCTGAAATTCGTATGAAAATTCTCAAATATTACACTAAAATCTATTTTTGTCTCGGAATGAACCTTCAAATTCCTCTATTTTTCTTCCAATCAACTTGCATTTCAATTAACTTGACCAAGTTAAAAGAAGACTCACAACTAATCCTTTAATCATGTGACTGATTTTTACTTACAGATGTCAATCATTTAAAATTATATAATTGAAGTCAACATCTCCTTAAATTAGTAAGCACAACAACCAATTTTTCATACTTGCAACCTACATGTTTATACCTAGCTGACATAGGTTGGTAAGGCTAGTAAACAAGTCGCTAAGATTTAGTATGGGGTGTAAATAGTCTGAAAGGAGCCAAGGCCATCAAGGTCAAAATCCTTTCCAAGAATTGGATTTGGCATGTGGTATTCCTCTGTGAATTTATTATCTCATTAAATTCATACTCCATTTACAACTATGTGCTAGATATAATTTTTTTTGGTTACATAGACTTGGTATATATCATTTATATTATGGGTGTAGTCATACTAACGTGTACCAAAAGCACTTGTAACCACTGTTTAATTTTTTGAACTTTGGATTGTAAATAATGATAATAATAATAATAATAAGTTTATTGTGAATACATTATGTACATATCATAAAAATTTGGAATCAATCTAATGAGTGAAAAATATATATAAAGACTTTTAACCTCTCATAACCACTATTTAAAAGTTGCATAAAAGCAACTTAAAAATAGTTTTGACATTCAAAGTACAATTTGAAAATATTTTATTATAATCTATTTTGGAATTTTTAAAAATACAAACCTTAACATAATAGTATTAAGAATTTTTTTAAATTTTAATGTTTTTTTGAAAGACATACAAAAAAACATTCTAAGAATATTTTTAAAATAAAGCAATGGTCTAAAGGGGCATGTGTAGCTCTTAATAACATGGTTGGACCCTTATGCAACCATGCTTTGAATAATATTAAAATGAATAATTTTTGTTAAAGACCCATTCTCAAAATTCATTATTTTCAATGTCAAAAACATGTTTGAAACAAATGTGTTCAAATGAAGTTCACCAATTTCAAATTATTTTTAAATTATCAATATTAAAATCTTCTCCAAATTAGTTTGAAAAGGAATAGTGCACATTTGATAATATAAAAGGATGTTTGAAAAAAAAACATATTTAAAATTGTTTTGAACATGCAAAAGAACTTTTCAAACATCATCATTTACATCAAATTATGAACATCAAAACTTTGCAAGTAATGGAACCTAAAAAAAAACATGAAAATCCAATTTATTATGTTCCCCTTGTGATTTTTTGAAAAGACAAAATCAAAATTTTAAGCATTGTCCACACACCTATGCCTCATTTTCCTATGTTTGCACCCTTATAATAAGTATGTGTCTACATTTCATAAGCCAATACCCTATAGTCATAAAAGTCACATCAATATATGGTATAAATGATTATGACCACAAATATGACTAATGCTAAAAGCCTTAAGTATGAATTGATTACATAGTTATGTAGTTGCAAAACCCATAATAACAAGTTCATAGTCATATATGAGAAGTGATATATGCCACATTTTGGCATAATGTATGCAATTTGAAAAATTTACAACCTTTTCTTTTCATTTTATTTATTGTCATGTTTCAACTTGAACCTAGGAAGCACACAATAACATGAAAAAACAACCATCAAAATTGTGAAGTAGTTCAAAGCATGTGCGACAAATGACTGTTGCTTCAATTGCAATAATTAAGTTCAAATGATGAATTTTATCATTGCTTCAACTCGATGCAATCAATTTGTGATGACAAAACATTTGGAATATTTTCAATGTGTAATGTACATTGTACATGGTGTTTTATGTTTTCTTGAATTGTAAAAACATGTCATTAGACTTTTGTTAAGTATGAAATATGAAAATGTAAGAGATCATTAAGCCTACAAGTTTGCAATTGAATGAAGTTCAAACCAAAATTTCCAAATTTGATTATATGTTCAAAGCTCAAACTTTTCAAATTCTTCATGAAACTTCTTGGATTGTTTTAAGCTCCATGGCTATATGTTAAACTTTTTATTAACTAAGTATTAAATATCATGTGTATGTTGCATTTCATATCTTATATTTTGGCAATGCAAACACTTTGCAAAGTACTTGTTAATTCAAACAATCAATTGATAACTACCATGAATTTATTACATGTCAAATACCATCTTAAGACTCTAAAAACATTGTCCATATAATTGCATGGGTAACCCAAGCAATCCTTTGGTAATCCTTACATATGCTAGCAACCTTAATTAGCTAATTCCTACGTAGGTCCTTAGATACCTTAAGCAACCCCTAGGTAATATACCTACAAAAATTGTACACAACCCCTAGGTAGCTAGCCTAGATAATCCCAAGGGTCCATTCACAATAAAAGGAGTCAAATCACTCGTTCATTGCAATGAAAATTGCACCTCTACTACTTTGAAAAATCACCAATAATTATATATAATGAATTATTTGTTCATATTTTGGAGTTTTGTTTGTTTATTCATGAAATTGATATTCTAAAAAATTGGATTCATTTCATTATGTTATTAGAGTTCTTTGTCATACACAAAACAATTTTTGATAAAGTTCTTTTAAGGACTATAAAATTTAAACGTGTTTTTAATTACTCGAATGTTCTTAATTTTATTATGGGCTTTAATATACTTCATAAGAAGGCTCACATGTGTTTATATTTTTAAATGCACATGTATTCAATCCTTTGAACGAATGTTGTTAATCTTGATTTTGAATGTCCTTAATGGTTGAAAAGGTTCAAATTGTGTAATCATGGTTTAAAACAAAAATGTACATTTGAATCTAAGTCCTCATGCAAATATATATATGGGTCATCTTTGCTCACAATATTGATATTCAATCCTAGAAATTACATTTAAAATACAATTTTGATATTTAATAGACTAATCCATGAAGGACATGTGTAAAATGTAGTCCTTGTTAAGGACTCCAACCTTGGCACCCATTGCTCCTTTTACTATGAATGGACTCTTATGTAGACCCCTCAATGACCAAGGCTAAGTAACCTAGGCCAACCTAGGTAGCCACATGGTGCCATTTGTTTAGCTTCAAGGGGCTTACTACATGTTTACATCTGAATGGTCCAAAAACTTAAATGTTTTCACATTTTGATCATAATATCAATGGGTGAAAGCATAGTACAGTGTAGACAACTTTAGGGAAAATTGGGATTACATATAGTATCTAAAAGTGGTAACACATAAGATTCCATTCACTTTGAATTTTTTGAGAAATCACATATAGTTAATTTGAACTTCAAACATAAAATGAGTTAGTAAACCCATCAATATGCAATTGATTAGTAGTTGTACCATTGTGTAAAAATACACCAATAATTTTATAAACATTGATTTAAAACCCTAATTTTACAACTGATTACCATTTTTTATTAATTTTGAAAATTCATTATTTATATGTAAAATGGTAAAAACAACATTTAGCCTATCTATATATTCAATAAAAAAACATTTTACAACTGAGAAAGATCACAACTTTCATCATTATTATAACATAATGTATTAACAAACTTTTTTAAAACATCTAATATGAATTTCACAACTTGAAAAGAAATTCAAATTTTTAAGGAAAAATATTCTTTTTCATGTTTGTCTTTTTACATGTGCAAAATTTCATAGATAAACTACCATTAAATCTAATCCTTCATAGTTCTTTTTTAAAATTGTAGCATTGTGACAAGGCTATTGCAAAGTGAAAATGTACTCCAATAATTAATTAATTTGTTCATTTCTGCTCCAATTTCATAATACAATGATATACTAGGATGTAAAACACCATCAATTGAAATTTTTAATTACAAAATGTTTTCCAAACATCCACCATGATATATCAAAGTTCCACATGTATCAAAAACTATCAAACTATGACATTTTTTTGTCTACATTGTAGTGTGTTTTCACCCTAATCATGAATGATTATGCCATGCAAGCATATGCAATTGCAAAATTTAATCATAAATGATTGTGTCATGTTGGTTAGTTGTTAGTTGAATGAGGAGTTTGTGTTAATCACATTTTGATGCAATTATTCTTGACTAGGTGCCATGTGAATGTGTTTTTTGCAATTAAACCCTAAACCCAATGCAACTAGGCAAAAATATCCTTGGGTGGTACCACTAGGAACCACCTTACCAAAATCACGAGAAAGTTCGACCCAGTTTCTAAGATAAAATTCCATCTACTTATACATTAGTTTATTTCATTAGACTAGGTGGGCTATATTTTCCCCACCTATGCACACACTCATGAAAAATAATGAGCACCCAAAATTCTATAATATGCATAACATTTTGATACTTAAACCATTCTTGACCCATTCTTGACCCAATTCCTAACTTTTTTTAAAAGTGTCCATACACTTGCACATTAGATTTTTTTTTCTTTTTTATTCAATACATGCACAAGGGAATGATCCAAACTAATCATAAGAATTAACAAAAGATGAAAATAGTTATCATTTGTGTTCTTAACATCAATGGCCCTTTAAGACTTCACGATCGTGACTTCAAAAATTCATAACTAAATGAGAATTGATTTAATCAATTATTTATAAAAGAAATCAGGTAGGTTGGCATTTGAAATATTCTTAAAAATTAACATCCAAGAAAAAATCCTAGAAAACCATTCCTTTTGTGTTCTTGATGAAAAAAATCCCATGTGCTACATTCTTAAAAACAATTCCTTGTGCATTCATTTTCTAGATGAAAACATATGTTTTTGTAAATTTAATTAGATTTTTGAATTCTACATGACTTGGGTAACCTTTTGATAAATAATTAGGAATGAATTTTTTTTCTTTATGTGAGTCCTATAGTGCTGTCTTAAAGTTGGAGGGGTCTCATAAATTTGGGGTTTGACATTCCTAGTGGTACAACCCAAGGATATTAAGTTTTCCCAACAAGAAGAATTTGTGATCACATGTTGTATTTATGATTGAAAAATAATCATTTACAACTGAAAAAACCAATCATTAATCTGCAAATTCCTTTTAACAACTTTAATTTCTCTCTAAATGACATATTTTGACAAAATTTTAATGCTTATCAAAATATTGTAAAGAAAATTATCATGATTAAAAAAAAACATTTCTGAAACTTTTTGTGGAATATTCCAAGAATAAAACAATCCAAAAAGTAGTCCCAAAGGGGTGGGTGTGGCTCATGTTATTGCATTTGCACCCACCAATACTAGGCCTAGGCTAGTAGGCTACCTACATTGCTAATTGGTTTACTTAGTCAACCTAGGTCACCAAGGATACCTACTTAAAAGGGTTACACTATTTAGTCATAAGCTACTTAGTAGTCCTAGGCTATGTCCTAGGTAACCTACTAGGTAGGTCTCAGCTAACCTATTTAATTAGGCTATTACTTAGGTAATTATTTAACAAATAGCCTACTAGCCTACTAGCTAGTAGGTTAGGCCTAGAATACCTATATAACCTAACCTAAATTATAATTTTAAGTAGTTGTGACACAATCCTTTGCTCTTTTTAACACATTTACACCCTACCACATATCATCTTTTGTGACTAAACTTTTATACAACTTGTCAAAGGCAACTAGGCCTTATAACAAATTAGTCATTAATCCAATTGTTTATTTGTAATTTCCTTGTATTGATCCTTTGGTTTATTTTGGAGATTAATTGTTAGTTCACATTAGGGGTGAAAAACTAGAAAAAATAAGAAAAAGTTAGTGAAACCTAAAAATATTATGTTAATTCAGTATGAGAAAAAAAGGGTGTTTTGCAATTGGCCTTACAATTCAATCTTTGAGTTGTACTAAACACTTGCAATTCACTATATTTATATGCCACGAATCCTAATGGACAAGTTTTATGAGACACATGAATTGCAAAATTACAACTCACTAGTGGTACCTGTGACCTTCGGACACCTGTGGCTACACCACTCCAGCCACCCCGAACACTCTGTTTGGTCGCCATAATCCCAAAATAACATTCGTGGGTCCCACCCAAAGACATTTATATCCCCATAGATAAAAACAATATTGTGACTTAGCGTAGTGGTCCCGACCGACGTTGTGCGGGTATCAGAACTAGCCGTGTGTACCCTCAGGTTATCAGTCCGGGTATTTACTCCTTTACCCGATGGGGGTGAGAAAACCCAAAACCCCAGTTCTGACATTTTGAACCTTGGTTCCTGAAAGCTTTGGAAATTTCCGAAAACATGCTCTTTTATATAACCCCCGCTAGTGGGGGGG
>Ga0209208_10013608_pt1 | contig 10129 bp, 8 predicted proteins | sample S1TSphfallax_3_FD_187694 | JGI IMG/M metagenome (GOLD analysis project Ga0209208, IMG submission 187694) | Host-associated microbial communities from peat moss isolated from Minnesota, USA - S1T2_Fd - Sphagnum fallax MG (SPAdes) (version 2) | ecosystem: Host-associated > Plants > Peat moss >... | reverse complement strand
GGTAAGTACGAGGTTGCAAGGAGGCATGTAAGTGAGTCAAAAGGGACATGTAAGTTGGAGGATTGAACCAAGGTGAACCCACTTTCATGAGATGGGAGTTGGGGTTCATTCCTTTTGGTTTCAAAATGGGTTTTGTTTTAATGTTGTGTTTGTGAGTGTTGGGTTGACATTGGTAATGCAATAATGTTGGGTGACATTGGCCTTTAGAGATATACTATGAACATGTATTGGGATGTTGATGCATTTGTGGCATGCATTTGCTACTATCAACTTTTTGGAAGGTGAAAAGGCAAAAAAATGGAACAACAATTCAAAGGAATGAAAAAAAAAACTTAACTTGTGATATTTTTTATTGTGTAGTTATTAGAAACTTTCTAGCACCCTTGTCTGGTTACAAGCATGGTTTTATTGTTTCAAAAGTTTTGCGATTTTATTTTAAAATTTTAGCAATTTTTTTTTTTCGAATTTAGACTTTTTAAGAAGGAAAATTTCCAAATTTCCCAATTAAATTTTTTTTCCACCATGCAAAAACTCGCCACAGAAAATAACGCTGGTTACAAGACATTGGTAGAGAGGCCCACACACTAGGCCTGGGTAGGATCTGTGCTAATGGGTAGCCTAGTGCTTTGTTGGTCTAGCCTACAAAGGCAAGCATATTGTGTTTAGATTCATTATAGAGTATAGTAGCTTAAGGGATTTTGGCCCCGACGTTACCAATAGGTCTATTTTTATATGAGGATTTTTGAAAGATGATACATTTTGGCTTGTGTTGAAACTTGAGATTAGTCATGGGAGTTGCAATATCTTGAAGGATTTTGGGTTTTTTTTTAGAGCATATTTTTGAAGATTATGTTTTGGCATGGTGAAATATTTTGAGTTTCCATATAATTCTTCTTTTGACTTCTTAAACATCCTTTTTTGTGTACATGGCAAGGCCACATTATGACACACACACACACACCCCTTGCTAGTTCTGCTAGAGTAAGGACATGAAATTTAGGCATCTTCTGCATCTAGAGTTGGAAGTTGTGCAAAACCAAGCAGTCCAAAACCTACTTCTCTTTCTCCATTTACTCCAATTATTCCTTACAATGGTACACTAGTAGACTGCCACAAGCAATGGCAGCAAAATTTGAAAGACCCAATAAGTACCCCCAGTGAAGATATTTTGGTTTTTTCCCCCCCTTGTGTTCCCAATGTGTTCCCTATGATATTCCCTATGGCACCTCATTTTTTTAATCTCATATTGTTTTGTCATAGTTTAACTTCCATGTATATACATTGCAAGGACGCGGATGGTGGGGGAGGGGGAATTTAGGCTTCTATGTTGGGGAGTGCCCCATGTTCCAAAAATATTGGTGATGGGCCAATCAAATGGCTCCTTCTTGGATAAATAAATAAATAAAGAAATCATGGGAGTGCCCCCCCCACCCCTCCCCCCCCAATTAGTAGCTGGATCCAAAGGTGAAAAAAAACTATGAAATTCTTTTCTATGCTCACCATTTGCATCGCTTGAAGAATTCAATTGTGTTGCTAAACAAATGGGCTCATTGTGCTACTACGAGCGGAGTTAAGGTTTAAAACTAACCATTTGTGCATCAAGCGAATGGTGGAGCAATTGTAAACAATTCTTGGCCAAATTGCGCGGAGCTCATGAGTTTGATTGTGGGTTCAAATTATTAGGTCATACAAAACCCTTTTTCCCTAAGTAGTAAACCCTACCACCCTAAACCCTACTAGAAGAGCCCTAATTATTTCTTGCTTGGTTAATTTTGTTGAGAGTGATAAGAAATTGGAGTTAGATATGTGAACAAGTTGTTGCAAGGTGGTCATGAGCCCTAATAATGAATGGATTATGGGTTGTGCATTGACTTTAAACCCATACACAAGGGATTTGGTACTCCTCCTTCACTTCTCCAGGCTCCTAGAGACCATGGAAGTATTAATTAAAAACATGTTGAAGTTCATGAAGGAGTTGACAAATTAGGATTACCTTTGGGGATTTGTGCACTTGAAGCCTAATAAAACTGAAAGCATTGTTAAAGAGGGTTTTTGAAATGCCTCTAGGCATCTTGCACATACCCTATCAGCTCCAAACACTAGATCATAGCAACTAGTAAAAGAATGGAAACAATAATTGAGGTGAGTGCTGTGAAGTGGTTTTTAAAAAAATTCTTTTTATGATAATTATTTTTTAATAATTTAATAATTATATATTATATATACAGGGATATCTAGAAAAATTGGAGAATTTTTTTTCTAGTAGAGAGCAAAATTAGTCAAAATTTACACTAGAAACAAACAAAATTCCCAATTTTTTAGGTCCACAAATGGTGAAAACTTGATCCCCAAAAAAACATTGGTGTTTTGTGAGTAGCATTTTTTATGGGTTTTATCAAAGGTGGACAAGGTGGCGCCTACTTTTTTTTTTTGCAAAAATTTAATAGTGAAAAGAGAAATTGGTATGGTGAAGTTAGCCAACAAAAGACAGAAAGAAAGTATCTTAAGTTTGACTATGTTAACCAAGTTTTTTGTATTCTTGTTTAAAAGGATCAATCATTAATCATATTATTGGTCAAATGATATTCATCTAATTACTAGTTTAAATATATTGATTATTATTTTGAATTTTGAATTAGTTCATGAGATACATATAAGTTATATTGGAATTGATTCCATCTAACAAAATTCAATTTGAGAGCTTTGCATATATATATTTGTTTTGTTTTATTATAATTTGTTTATTTGAGAAGTTGTTTAAGACAAGTAAAGCAAAATAGGAAGAGATTATAACAAAAGTAGAAGATGTAAATGTGTAATAAACTAAGCAATAGGTTTTTAATTCATAGATTATAAATAGGACAAAATTGCATAAGGAATGTAGGAAGTTCCATATAAGATCATAATAGATTCAGAAAAAATTAAAAAATATTTTTCCCATTTGGTGATCATCCCCAAGATTTGAAATTTGTGTTCATGATCTTTGGTTTGTTGTAGCAATTAGAAAATCTAATGCAAGTAGTGTTTCTTTGGGAATTTTTGGCACATATTTGTAGTTGTTACACTAGTTGATTTTTGGTTCATCACAAGGTTTGTGAAATAAAAAATTGTTGTAAGATTGGAATTCTAATTAATGCATGATGTCACAAATAATAATTATAAGTGGACAAAAAATACTAAATGAAAAAATAGGTCATAGTGTAATATATGTAGGAATACATGGTAAGCAATTGCAAGGCCATTTTGTGACATTAAAAGGGGTCATTGCACCCATAGAGACATGAGTCCATAAATTAGCCACACATTATGAAGGTTGGAGAAATTATGGACAAGAATTTTGGGAACAACACAATGTCAAACCAAGGTAGTCATTGAATGAACAATCTAAAGGGGTTAGAGAAATACCTTGTAGTTGCATCAATAACCCAATTGAGGGAGTTATGTTTGAGGTTGAACTTTTATTCATTTAATGTAACAATAGGAGTGACTACAAATCCAATGGCATTGGTACAAGTAAGTGAAGATGCTTGTAATAACAATCCAAAAATGGTGATTTAAAGGTTGGTCAATGTGCAATATAAAGTGGATTTAAGAATTGAAAATCCAAAAAGGATTTCAAATTGTTCACCTTGATGATTGTCTACACCCATGCATCAATAATTGGGATCAAAATGTCGATAAATGATGCTAATTGGACAAGATTATACCTAGCAAATTGATGGGCAAAATCTTTTTGCGCAAAATTTAATAACAATATTGACAAAATCATAACTAATTGTATACATAGGTCAATTAGATGTGTTGGTTAATTTGGATATGAATGGTGTTTAACAATCAAATCCCATGTAAACAAATTTTAGCCCAAGTTTAAACAAATAGCAAGGCATGTGTTCAAAAATTAGTTTTAAATTGATGAACATTTTTTATGGATGATGTTTGAACACTTTCTACAAGAAAACAAGAAGGATTTCCATTGCCATACTCACAAAATGGAATATATCTTATTATTTACATTGTGTAACACAAAAGTAATATGTGTGTTTGCATTGGATAAATGCATGTTGTTGGTTCACCAAATTAATGAACAACCTAAGTTGGCAGTCACATTTATTACATGGAGTACACTCCTTGTTCATGTGTAAAAATCCATTGATGTATCAATTTTACCAATGATAATTCAACCATTGTGGTATCAAATGCCATATCCATTTTCCATATTGGTTCCCAATGTTACACCTATCATGTTAATGATAATGACAACAAAAATGTTGATGGGAATTGCACCTCTGATAACTAGTTTTGCAATTGAAAGTCTAGGGTTACCAACTATTCCAATGTTCTAGCGACAATTTGGAAGGAATGATGGTGATGGAAGCCCCAAAAGTAGTCCATTAGATAGTTATCATCCAAACCCTATTAGATCAATGCCAATGTTTGAACTAATCAACCTTTTGAATGGTGTACCTAAATGGACATATCCAACATGGAATCCTTATTTTCCACTTGGTATCTAATACCTGCATTCAAGCAGCTATAGAAAAATTTGACCATAGAACAAGAAATTCATTACCATATCCATTGTACAAAAAAGATGTAGAACCATATGCACATATTGAAGTTTCCAAATGTGTCATCATTTCCATTGAAAAAACTAATGACTATAACATTGTCAATTTGTTCTGAAATATATTCAAAATATATATTTTTTAAATGGGGAGAAATTTTTGTAAAGGATCATCCATGTTGCACTTTTGCAAAGATTCAACAAATCTTCTATAAACATTACTAAAAGGAATAAACAAATGAATAAATCTACATGAAGTTGTAAAACATGAAGTAGAAGGACAATGAACATGTGGAGGAATGTTATGAAAAAACCTTTCATTTGGTGAATATATTACATATTGAAACTATTGATAACTATTTAATGATTATGTCCCAAGCCAAATTGTTCTCCTACATACGGTTAGCCACAATTAAAATGAAATGAGATACATTGATTCAACATTAAAAAATGGTGTTAATTAGTAAAGAAAATGAACCAAAACGTTACATTTGATTTTTCAACAAGGGGCCAATAAAGGCAACTCCTAATATTAAAACAATGCATGTGGTGCCCAAAGTAGCACAAGTCTATACCAAACAAGTAATATAGTAGATTATTGTAAGGAGTTGAAGAAATAATTGATTATTGAACCTATGGTGGTAATAATTGTTGTTTCATCATTGAACAAGTCATCTTGATCACCATTCAAATTTCCTTGTATAATGTGTAATCAAGATCATCAATTTGTTGATTGCTTTCATAAATATAAAGTTCATGTTATAATCAAAGGGAAAACTAAACCAATAGTACCAAACATAGTTAAAATGATATACAATGTTGCAATAAATATGGTAGTTGTTGTTACTACTATAGCAGATTGGTACTAAAATAAATAACTTCTAGGTATATAAAACCTTTGAAGTTGAAACATGTTGATTGGAAAGAATAAGAACTATCCAAGAAATGTAATCAATTGATGAAGTTGGAATTTTGAGACAAAACATCGGTTAAACATTCATTACAAGTTGGTTGGTTTCATTGATCTTAATGTTTTACCCACTTATTCACCAAAATTTGTTTATTAAGGTACATGAACCAATAAAAATATAGAAGAAATTTTGATTGATATTGGTAAACAAGTGTTGAAAACCAAGTATGTTAAGTCTAGGTTAGTTATTGAATATAGTTATTGATATCAAAGGCCAAAACTCAAATCATTTTTTACAACATGTTACATTTTATAAATGAATATTTTTAATGAATGTTAGAACATATTTGTACACTCTTAGTGAGATCATCACATCCAAGGTGAAAGCGCATTACGTAATCCTTTTCTAGGTGTCACATTTGTAGTTTTTCTTGCATTTTTTTGAAACTTAAATATAAAATGTTAATATTTTCATTGAAATATCAAGAAAGGGACTCACATATGTAATGCTACTAGAGTTGACATTTTGAAAATGAAAAAAAACACATCAAAATCTTAAATCCTTAATGAATAATGGACTTTTGAATCTTGGTGACAAATTTTATCACACCTTATAAAACGTGTGGATATGGACTTTTATCTTACAATGTGTTAATCTTATGTGTTTGAAACTTTGGGATATTAAATGAATTATTTTAAAAAAATAAAAAATCCATTGAATGAATGGAATGTGGTTAATTTATTATGTTATGGACTTTTCAAAATCTCCAAAATTGTAATTATTTTAAAATACTTCTTAAAAATTTATAAAATATTAAAATTATTTTGTGATATTTTCTATATTTTTTATAACACCATGATTTGAAATTGGAAATGGAAAAAAAATGTTATTTTCAAGATAATCTAAATATTCATATTTTAAGCCAGTTCTCAACTACACTAGAAAGGACTTTGAATTGTCAAAACTTAACCTCCCTAATGTTCTTTTACCCTCCAAATGACATGTGCCATACAATCATGATTTATAGTACATATCCTTGCCCACTTGTGTTGGATTGCCCATGAGCCTCATCTAACAAATGTAATGACCACTTGCAAATATTACAATGGAAGTCCTTCAACTCTTAACACAACCCACAAACACCACAACAATGATGGTCAAATTCATTCAACATGTGGTAAAAAACTTGAATCAAACAAACCTATATACACCCTCATTCATATAGATGATTCTTTATAGGGCTCAATGCAATGCTCCCTTGAACATGAATCCATAGCAACACAAGTCTAATGGTAGTATTTGCTTACAAGACATAGTTTGTGCAAAAGAAAAGTCTCCAAGTAAATTATAGATTGAAACCTTCTCCATTGATTTGCACCTCTTTAAACATGTATAAGTCTATGCTACCCATGTTCAATGTTTTTTCGTTGTAATCATTTTTTTCATTTATGAACATCTCTTATTAGGAACCAATTCATTAGATCCAACTAAGACATATGACATAGATCTTATAGTTCCTTTTAAAAGAAACGTTTTAGTTATCTTATCCTATAAACATAACTATCAAAGGATGCCAAATATATTGTTATCAAAATTCCTTATAATTTATATATTAGCCCTATTCATTTGGAAGTAGATTGGATCATTTGTGAACACAAGTATCACAACTAGGATTAAATTTGTAGCATAGGAAAAGTCATGCACCCACAAAAGACCAACATTTGAAGTAAGAAATATTGTACCCACACATTGTGAAAGTTAAATCATACCAACATGAAACTAATGATTACATTCATGCCAATTCATTGCCCAGGGCATGCATTTGTGGTGTAACAAAATATCATATACATTATAATCTAGAACCTAACACATGTATATGAAGTTGCCATGTTCACTTGAAAGTAAATGGATAGGACATGTTGTTTACTACAACAATGTGACTAAAAGCAAAGCAAGAATATTCTATCAATGCATGGATGCCAAAGGCCCTTGCACAAGCGAGGAACATGGTTGATTCAAGCTTTAGGATTTCACAAAAAAAGAAGAAACATAGTATTGGAGAACCCCAAGGGCCATTGTGCTGATTGCATTTATTGGCCTACACCATCAAACAATTTAACATTAAAAAAACCCACCTTAGCTACCTCCTAATTATACCAAGTATCAATAAAAACACATTCATTTATTTTTTCATATGAATGGGTGCTATGTATAAAACTTTGTTAGAACTCAAGTAAATTTAGATATCAACCTTGCTCACTTGGAAGTAGATGGACAATTTGTCAACACAAACATCATATCCAAGTTTTAAATTTGCATCATAGCAAAAGTCATGCACCCAAATATTTTGGCACTTGTAGTAGAATTTGTTTTGCACATTTACATTGTCATGACCTTTAGCATTGGGCTTGTGATTAAGGTTAAGACATGAAATGGAAACAAACTAAAAAAATGTCCTAGGATTCAAACACATTTATAAAAGTGTGGAATAATGCAGGGACACAAGTTTCAACTCAAGCTCAAGTGGATTCTCACTTTGGGAGTTGGAGTTTCATAAGTGTTTTGAATATTTGGGACGAGGTTTTAAATAGTACATTTTGTCCAAATTGTGTCCTCTTTAGACCATTCAAAATCTCCAAAAGAGTAGATATTGAAAGTGAGTTTTCATTTTTCATTTAGATTTGAAATGCTTTATGCTCAAAAGAGTGGCCACGAGTCATATCAACATTCGAATTTTGACCATTAAAACCCATGAAACATGGATAAAATAATGTCCCTATTGGACCATGTAATACAACATTGGAAAAATGTTTCTTTAAAGGTTACAACTTTTTCCGTCAATAACTCTTCAATCAAAGTCCATATGTGGGTTTACGAGCTTGCAACATTGTAGGAATTTCAACTTGGAAAAATAAATAAAAATTGAGACTTTGATCCCTTTTTTTAAATCCTAGGAATTTTTGTCATTTTGATGTAGTCCTTGCCATTAATCACAAATTATACTATAGGGAAGAACATGATGGTTTTCCCGAATACAAATCGTGGTCTGTATTGTGAATCTTGGTTTCCCTAAGGTTCAATTGTGGGCTAATTTAGTTTTTACTTATGCTAATTGCCCTTTTTTCCGGGTTATGCAAATTTAATTGTATTTGAATTTAAACTTGTGAATTCATCTAGTCCCATCCCAAAGCTCCCATGCCTTCTTTCTTTGTGAGGACTAAGGAGTGCACCTTGGGTTTGCATTACATTGCCAAACCAAAAATCGATAAGTTTTTAATCCTCAATACCATTTGACAAACCTAGGGGTGTGTAACACATTGTTAATAATGAACCATACCACCATGAAACTAATGATTGCCAACATTCATGCCAATTGTAAATGTACATGTACATAGAATAAAAACACCACAAAATGTATGCCCAAAGTTGTTGCCAAATCATACATAATTGTTAGAACCCAACACATGCATATGAATTTGTTGTATTCAGTTCGAAATAGATGGATAAAGACATTATTTATCATGTCAATGGAACTAAAGGCAAAACAACATCAAGGTTATTTCGATCCAAAGGCTCCTAGACAAGGGAGGAGCAAATTCAATTCAAAATTGAGTGATTTGCAAAAGTGCAAAGGCATAGTACTAAATAACCCCAAGGGCAATTTGTGATGTGAGTCAAGGGTGGGAGCAACCTTGCGATGTCAATCAATGGTGCAAAACACAAGTTACATTTTTTAATAGGCCTTAGTAAAACATGTTACACCACCTAATGAAACGACCTTTTTAAGCTCAATACATTCCTAGGTGGAACATGTTCAACTATTTATGTACCCACCTACATAGCTATGCCACTTACCCACTTACTTACGTATGTAATATGTAACTATGTAGTGTGAGGTGGAAGTATGAAGGTTTCCAAGATAAATTACCAAAGTGGCATGTTGGTAAATTTAGTTTTGCTTCATCCACAATGGAGGCATAACCAATGTCGGGTGGTTTTCACATTTTTGTGAGAACTAGTGGTTTTGGTGTTTTAATAAAGTTGTAATAACTAGCCTAGTTTTTTACAATGTTTTTTTATAATAGTTTTATGAGAATTATATGGGGCATCAAAAAATTTATTAAAATTTTTAAAACCCATTTTCAAGTTATTAGTTTTCACAAATGTAAGACCAATCAATTATCTTCAACGGCTCTCACAACTGGTTATTGAATTTATTATACTCAAACATTGAGGTGTGCAATGTGGATTTAGGAATGTGCATTCAAAGGATTATCCAATTTACCACTTTGTTCCATATTATTTGCCCAAAAATGTGGGCATGTATTACATAGAGGTGAGCTAAAGGGAAGCCCTTCTCACATTATTGTGTTGGTACCAATGCATTAATTAGCATTAAAAACAATGTTAATCAGTGTGATTCATTGAAATTAAAAAAATTTGAGCTTTGAGATGCACCCACATTGTGATACACTTAAAACCAATAATATAAAAAGATTGCATACTACCTATCCCTCAAGTAGGTAGCCCTTTAATTCTAAACCTCTAAAATTGAAATTTGCCTTTGGGTTTAATACCTTGGCTGATTATCATTTTTTCACTTTTTTATTTATAGGATTGTTATCAAGTGAAAATGAGAATTGAGGGGATGGGT
>Ga0209208_10013607_pt1 | contig 10130 bp, 5 predicted proteins | sample S1TSphfallax_3_FD_187694 | JGI IMG/M metagenome (GOLD analysis project Ga0209208, IMG submission 187694) | Host-associated microbial communities from peat moss isolated from Minnesota, USA - S1T2_Fd - Sphagnum fallax MG (SPAdes) (version 2) | ecosystem: Host-associated > Plants > Peat moss >... | reverse complement strand
CTAGCAACTCGCACAAAATGAATTCATCAAAGAAATTGTAAATCACAATATATATGACCAATAAGAAAACAAATGAAAGGAAATGCAACTAAATTAAACTTAAATATGCACCCCAAAATTTTGCCCTTTAGTGCATTTGTTGTGGACTTCCATCAATTATTATACGTACCACCATTAGGCACATGTATCACAAAAATGGTTGAAAATTTTGTTTAAAATTGCCAAGATCATTAGCTAGAAGAATTGCAAGTCTTCTAATATTGCAAGTTTCAACAAGTTGAACATACAAAAGGGTATAAATATTTTTTAAATCACAATGTTTATGTGTCATGAGGTCCTAGGCCATTGACAACAACCAAAATAAAGCTCTTTAAAAGACCACCCATATATGCCAATGACAACAACCAAAATAAAGCTCTTTAAAAGACCACCCATATATGCCAATAACAAGTTCTATTGTTCCAAGTTCCTACCGGTCTTGTCATTAGATCAAATTATGGATTGAGTGAGTAGCAACAAAAAAAAATCTTTGGGAAGGATAGATGTGTTCAATCACTATAGTGGCCCCAACCTTCAAAACAAACAACTAATCACCTTTTTCAAATTTGTTTATGAATGTAACACTAAAGTTTTGCAAAACAAGCATACTATAATTAACTTGCACCACAAGTTTCTTTTAAATAATTGTTATTATTATTAGCTTTTTTTTATGTAAAAGTAAAACCTAAAACACTTGCATTAAAACCTTCAACAAAATAGAAAATAGAAAAAAAAATTTGTACATAATGAAACTTAAAAATGCAATAATAATTTCAACATTTTTCATAGACCGCAAACAAAGTGTTGCAAAAAGAAACAAAAAATACAAACTAATATATTCAAAAAATAAAAACAAGCAAAGGGTAGAAAACCCAAACCATAACATCACAACTATCCATAATCCAAAGAAAAAGAATATAAAAACTTACATGATTATTAAAAAACCATAAAAATATGAAAAGTATTCACAATTTTTTTTTAATTCTAAAAGATAAACAACACTTTATAAAAAAAACACTCCACAAACAAATTTAAATGGGTACACAACATCTTTGTTAAAACGAACATTATATAACATTAGATAAAAGGAAAGGTAAGGTTTAGGTGAGAGATTTAGGTCTCAAGATTTAAACTTGGAACTTTTTAATATACTTCATCAATATTTAAAAATAGTTAAGGTCGAATTTTAAGATTAGGTTTAAGTGTGAAATTTAGGTTTCAAGGTGAGGGTTTAAACTTGGGGTCACTACCATGAAAAGCGAATTTATTTCACTAACCCAATTCAATATAAGGCTTTAAAAATGAACTAGATCACCATACCCTTGTTTCATTTCACCTTAAATCAAATTTGAATCATTTTATAATTGCCATGTTCACTTGTAGCCCAAGTATTTCACTAAGGTTATTTTTGGTATTATTAAAACTATTATTTCAATCTTGCATAAAATTTTATAAATTTCCATTAATTAAAATTTTATGTAAATTTTTCTTATGATTTATTATAAGCTTTTAATGTATCAATTAGTTGCAATATGACATATTGCATGATTGTTTAAACCAAATTCAATTTAATGGAGTAGGAATTTCCTACTTATAATTTCAACAAAATGTGATATATATTTTTTGACCTTCACTTGATAAAATGTTAAAACATTTTAAAGGAACAAACCAAGATGAAATCTCAATCTTCATAATGTACAATAGTTAGTTTTAATATAAAATTATATATATAATTCAACAAGTTTTTATTTACTAAAATGTATATATATTTAATACATTATTTAGTTCTGAAAAAATAAATATAATGCTATCATATGTTGATAAATTATATTTAATGAAACATTTCTATGATAATTCATATTACCATCGAATAAATAATAATTTAAAATAATTAAATTAAATTTTTAGTACATAATAAAATTTGGAATTTTAATCCTCCAAAAAATATGAAACTTTTAATATTAACTAAAATAAATGGTCAAAATGTAGGAAATCAAAATCTTTATTTATGTTAAACGAAAACCTATTTTGCTTTTTAAAAATGAGTTTTTCAAATTTCATTATTAAAAAAATTATTTACAAATCATGTCATCAAATCATTTTGTTTGTGAATAAATGTGTTTTGAATTGTTATTAAACAATGGCATTCAAATGTCTTTCTTTTACATGATTTGAAATTTGGTTTATCTACTACACATGTGTAAATTTTTAGAAAAAAAATGAAGAAGATAATACATTTCAAATTTTGATCAATTCAATTTTGGACAAATTTTGTTATAATATTAAATGGTAGTTGGTTAGCAAAGATAATGGATTGTCTCCTTAAAAACCAAGGTTCAAACCTTAATACCAACTACCATTTGTTAATTGTATAAATTATGTATCTTATAAAAATATCAAATATGATGATAAAAACAACAAAATATTATAAATACAACTTAATTACATTGCCATGTGCTAATTTCTTATTTGATCACATGCTACTAAATTCACTTATCCCTATCAACCTATTGCCAAACATTGAAAGACATGGTGAATTAATTAAATTTTTAATTTAATGAATTAGTGATGATTTCACTCAAATGGTTAGTGAAACTACTAATGAACTAAACACACGTTCCTACTTATGGGTATTAATAAAAGTTAAAGCTTAGGTATATGATTATGGTTCACCATATTAAGAAAATACTTATTTGTAATGTAGATACATTAAATTATAGGTTGTTAATTTATTTTAGGTTTTGAAGGTTTAAAACAAAAACTTACACAAACCCATTTAGTGACAAAAATTTAATTGCCTAGTTTTTATAAAAAATCGAAGGAAATAATTAATTGAACAACAAACATTAAAACTTTGATTAAACACATTGCAATTCTATAACAAACATAGAATTATGTAAAATATGCAAATTTTGTAACATCACATTTGAGATTTCTAGAAAAGCTAAAAGATGAAAATTCTAAAACGTTCTAGAACATTCCACACTACTAACAAATCAACAACCATTCAAAACCAACATTCAAAATATGCTTCTTTTGAAAACTTCAATATAATGTTGGGAGGCACCCAAAAGATTGCCTTGGTCATCCTCTTCTTCTCAAAATATATGTAATTTGTCTATTGCCCCCAACATCACCCTAATAAAATGCCACATTTACACAACAATCAACAATAGTTATCATTATTATTTTTTTAATAACAAAAATGTTAACAGAACAAATGAAAACAAAAGACAATCACATTTTATAAAAATAGGACCAAATGTGTATTGTTGCTTACAAATCAAAGAAAAATCATATACTTCCCATACTTTTTGGTGGAATCACACGACATAACATTCAACCTCTCTAAACTTCTCAACCTTGTTTCACATAAACTAAAACAATTCATGGAAATAGATTTTTAGTTGCAAACCCATCATGGCTTTTTTAGGTGTAGTACCAAGATTCACAAACAAAATTAAACACAATTTATCATTTGTAGTTAAAGGTCCTACAACATATACTTACAAGACACCAATATAACAACAACTTATCACATTAATGTATCTAGCCACCAACTATAATTTGCATTTAGAATATGACAATCAAAACCATCTAACAACAATGTTTCCAAAAAAATGAAGAAAATAAGAATTCAAATTTTGCACACCACCACAAAACCTTCAAAATTGCAACAAGTTATCATATGAGATTTTGATTTTGTGGGTTTTTGCACTTGGCACTAAATTTAGGAACATTCAAGTAAAGGACATTGAATAGAAATTTAAAGCACATATGTGTTCTCTTTCCAAAATTTTGGGTTTTAAAGTAGCAACAACAAGCAAGAAACATACACACTCGACAATTTCAACTTTATTATTATTTTTAATGGTAGTCCAAAGTATTTTTTTCAACTTGTTCTATATAAGCCATATAGAACAATACTTAGTAATGAAATTGAACCTAGAGCGTAAGGTCTTTGCAATCTAAAATTGAATACCATCAAAATTCCAAGAAGGTAATGTTATAATATTATCACATAATGTTGGACTCCATTGACTACAATCGACTACCCTTCAATATAATAACTTCAATCTAATATCCTCCCAACATTAATCAACTTACAACAAAAAATTATGACATAATAACTTTTAAAAGAAACAATGTTTATATCATTTTGTTGCCACTCTAGAAAACCCAAGACAAGTATAGTACCATAAATGAACAAAAAATTGACATGGGTAATTTTTTTTTAAATGAATCAAATGATGTAGCAACACCCATCCTAATCAATATTATTTTCAAAATTCAACAATGATGCAAAAACAAATTAGTAAAACTCTTGCCATTGAGGATATTATGATTGAAGTTAATAGGTCATGCTAGAAGAAAATTGGAAGGAAACAACTACCATTTGCAATTATTTTCCTAATTGCAAAAAACATTTGTTACTAAAAATTGTTTAATTATATTAAACAAGTTACATTAGACATTAATTGCAAGTGTGGATAAAGTCAATGGTCAACAAATACTTCATCATCCTTATACTACTATATGCCATCTGTATATTACCATACAAATCAACAACTTACATAATGACATGTGGTAATCGAAAAAGGTTTTTAATAAGTTATTTAAAAAATAAATAATGAATCCTCATCGTCTAATTTAAATGGTTTTAGATTGTGACACATGGCATACTACCAATATGCCACGTGGCATTTTGGGATTTTGGTCAAAATGAATTAAAAATCAATATTTAGGTAGGTAGGTGGGACTAGGTAGGTAGGTAAGTTAAGGAGGTAGGAAAGTATTAATTTTATTTTTTTAGTTTTAACCTTTGGGGTTAGACTTTTTAAAGAGTTAAACTCCTTTGGCTCATCCCAATTGACATGTGTTTTCTTATATGCTAGTGTAGGGCAAAACCTCTTCATTATGTAGCTCTCAAGATGGAATTGGAGGACAAAACATATGGGATACAAATTGAAGTTGCAACTTAGTTATAAACTATGTTGCAACCAAAAAAATTATCTCATATCTTTTGACCTCCTTTTTAATTTTGTAAATTATATAACTAACTAGATAAGTAACTAAGTAACTATTTAAATAATTAAATAGAAATTTCATAATAATTAACTAACCAATATTTAACTAACTAGTTAGTTATAAATAATTGATCAATAGTTTATATAGAAAAATTATATATATATATCGAGTAATTACAAAATATTTATTATAAATACTAGGGATGAACTATTAGTTATCAATTAACTAAAAATAAGTGTAATTAAATAATCATCGTTTAATTGATAAATGGGTAATAATTTACATTAGGTAGGTAAGTAAACATATAAGTAGATAAGTTGGTAGGCTAGGCTAGGAAGGTAAACAAGCATATCATGTAGGTAGGTGGTTATTTTGCCTAAATACAACTTTTTAAATACACCAATGGAAACATACCCCAATATACCCTAATATAACTTAGCAAAAGTACACATACCTTTCAAAAGTTTCCTAATACACCTATGTATACCACTAGGGGTTATCTTGACATGCTAGAGGTGTAATTAAGTTTCGTTCCATTTGCAACTAATGGGACATATGGACATGATCATGGGTGAAAACAATCTTAGAATGTGGGATGGAGAAGTCACTAATTACAAATGTAGTTGTAGCGTAGTTGCAAGAATGGTCAAGGGTGTAAAATAGTTGTAAAACAAATAAAAGCTATTGCAAATGGAAATTACTTGCATGTAGTTGTAAATGCATTGGTTACATTTTGGGGGATTTCTTATAGGATCAAGCTTCTAAGTATTAAGATTGTGACCCATGTAGACAATAATTTTAACAAGAAGAGGAAATGTGATTTTGTCAAAGGGTTATAAATTGACGTCTAGATTTTGATTTCATCAAAAGATTCAAGGAATTTATTACATGCAACCTCAATATAATGCGTCAATTTCCCAAGTTGTTCAACACTATATAATCAAAATGTAAAAGTCAAAGGGTACTTACATTTTTTCTCATTAAGTTTTAACTTTGGAATGATGTACATGCACAAAAATATTATGAAAGGCCTCAAGATTGCATAATCATGTAACACCACTAGAAGAAAAATTATCATTTACAAATTTTTAGTTGCAAAAATTAGAAGTAAACAACAATTTTTCTTTTAATGCACAAAGGATGGGAAATCACATATTCTCCTTTTGGATTACAATTATAAATTTTTCTTTCAATGATAGGCTAGGAAAAAATGGAGGCAAGTGTGATGAACAATTGTTAGAACAACTTAACATTACTTAATGATACCAACTACACATTGGGATATAAAAAGATTGTGGCCAAGCTACTTGGTGTCACCGTTATTGCCATCCATTACACACATAAATCCCATAATCTTATGTTACAAAAATGAAATGAGTAATGGATATGGTGTAATGTAGGGTATATAGTAAGAATAATAACTATTTAAAAATGTTGTTTTCTTTTAATTCCACTAGAAATGGGAAAAAAATTGTACCCAAGGATGAGAAATAACAAAATGTGTTTAGTAGTAGTGATGGGGCCAAAGGCCAACAACATCTTTCATTGAGATAAAAAAAATTTTGTGGGATAGTTTCTACCATCACCATATATGAATCAACCAACATGTTGAACATCATCATTGTCAACAAAACCAAACCAAAACAAAACAAAAAAATGATGAATGTTTTACAACACAACAACATTAATAAACAATTGGGAGAGATGATGGCATCAACATTAACATTCATCATATTTTGTTACAATTGAATATCTAACACCAACAACTTGCTTAAGGGCTTTGCATGTGGTAACAACATTCAACAAAATCTTGCAACATGTGAGATTAACATTCATCACATTTTGTAAAATGTGGCATCAACATTCGTCCATGCCCAAAAAATGTTAAATCTAGATTCAAAGACCCTAATTTAGTTTTATCATGGGATATTTATAATATTTAAAGTAACTTAAATGGATTTTTGGATTTTTACCATAGTACCAATGTGGGTGTTGGTTCATCCAAGGCACTCAACACATTCCAAAGAAAGAAGGCAAAGTAGGGCAATACGTATCAAAATGAAAACATCAAACACCAAAAGTCAAATTCAAAATTGGTACAAAGGAGGGACCCACATAGAGATGTTGAAATTCTCTTAAAAAATAAGGGGATGAACTCCCCTACCTACAAACCCAACAAGGTTCCTTCCATCCACTTTGGCTTGACCTATACCAACCACACCTTTCTGATCCAAAACAAAGATTATCTAAAACAAAAAAATGAAATTCCAATGCATGTTAGTTTATAATGTAATGGTTCTTGTAGGAAAAAGAGACAAAAGCCTTGCATTTGAAGTTTGATCTTATGATTTTTTATAGATTGAAACATGATGAATTTTTAAAAAATGAAAAACCATAATTTATTTATCCTTGTCATTGCAAAACACAAACACTTAAAAAATGAAACAAAATCTAAAAGAATTTTTTTCTATAGAGCTTGTCTACTTGAGAATAAAAAACAATTGAAATATTTTTTTCTAAAGAGCTTGACCAAACTAGAGTGACAAAAAAAGGATGAAGGTGATGGTCTTGCACATACCAAGTTTGGGTATTGCATTTTGGATCACACATCCAAAGTTTTTCATAATCTTGAACAAAACATTTAACACCTAATTAATTCCCTCCACAAGGTTCATTTTACAACAACAAAAAAAAAGTAAGATTTGTTATGCAACAATAACAAAACATTCAACTAGTACTCTGCAATGACCACCAAAATACACCACCACCTCCAAGCAATTGTGAATCCTAACTATAACATAACTAACCATACCATCCCCTAAACCTTATTTCTCTATAAATCCCTCCCAAACCTTAGCCCAAAGCGAACCCACCATTATACAACACCCATGTCTTATGTAAACACATTTAATAGTAATTGAAACTATAAAACACATATAAAACTAGTTCCACCTATGTGAAAAAGGGGAACGTCAATCCAAAATTTTAATGAGAAAATATAATTTTTTTTCTCATGTGTAAATGCCTTCAACAAAAAAATCTAAATCCCCAATGTGAATATGGCAACTTAAGGCAAGCCTTTCAAAACCCAAACCAATGGGATGAACCATGTCCCTTGTGGGGTTATGACCCAACAAAACATTTTCCACATGATCTCTTGTAAAAGCTTACCTTTTGAAAAGGTGGATTTTTTAATAAAAAGACCCCATAATAAGATAATATTATTGAATAAAAAATCTGAATAATTATATTTAAAATTAATACCAACAAGTTATGCTTTGATTATATGTAGTATGGAGTCTTTTAAAGATTGGATTTTCTTTTTAATAATATGATAGTTCAACACACATATGCAAAAAGTAATAATAGTTTATTTTCACTAGTGAAAAATATATGTTTTCAAAATTTATAGTGGAAATTTTAATTAAATATAAAATAAATCAAGGACATGTACAAATTTTTTATGATTATTTTTAAAATATGAAATTATACATGTGAAGTGTGGATAGATATCCATAGAAAATTCATAGTGGAAATATGTTTTTAATAATTCTTAAATTTTTGGGAAAACCATCAAATATGTATTTTCCAACCTATGAACTACATTTTCAACACATTAGACATCTTTTTCTTTCAAAATAAATCAATACATTATTAATAAATTAACCATTCAATAGAAAGATTTAAATTCTATCTTTTGTGTTGTATTAAACAATTTTCCAAAAAATGAACATAGTCATTAAAAAATGTGATGTATCATAACCATTGTTTTTGTTTCTATTTTGTGATGTTGCCACATAGGCAATCATCCACAAGGAGTTTTAAGCACCTATGGCTATAGACCAACTATAAAAGTATAAATTTGTTAAAATCCTTTTATATTTTGGTTACTTGTCTAAACAATGTGTAGAAACATGGTGATTTTATAAAAAAATTGGTGAATTAAAAAATATTTTTTAAATCACCAAATTACAAATATTTGCCACTAAAAAACATTGATCATGACTTGCATTTTATATTGAGTAGTGCAAATTCAAAACCCCTATTTATGATGTGCTTATTATGGAAGTATTGATTTAAATGTGAGTATTTCATCAATTTGTCTTTGATCACCTTCATAGCCCATATTCATATATACAAATGAAAGTTCTTGAACAATTTACAACATACCTATTATATGTAATCCTTTGTCATTTACATCTCATAAAACAATTAAATTTATTTAAGGTGATCACATAAAACCTACTTCCAAAGGGGGCAACACAAAATGCTCAATTGCCATTGAGATGAAAAAATACGTTTTAAGTTACAAAGATTCCAACTAACATCCAATTGATGAATTGTGCATATATATATGATTTCAAGGTGATATTTTACTTTCACTATCACAAGTTTTGGATGCATGGTTGGTTTGAATTTTTAAAATTTTAGGAAAAAAAAATTGTTGATTGGTATGATAATTATGATGGTGGTTTTTTTTTCTAGCATCTTCTAACTTTTCCATTTTGAATAAATCCCACCAATTTCACCAAGGGTAATGGACTTATATAAAGGAAACTTTATAACAAGATTACTAAGATTGTAAAAGGTAATGCATGACAAGTATTATAGCCTAGGGTTAGTTGCCACATTGACAAGATGAATAAATAAATTAAATTAAAAATCATTTTTTGATTTCCATCATTTATTATGATATTTTTATATGAATAATGAAATTATTCAAATTGTACCACATGATAATTATGGTGAATTTTCACACCTCAACTTCATATTTAAATGAAAATTCATTTCATTATTTTAAGGATTATTTAACGAAAACATTGTCCCTAGGGTAAAGTAATTCATCACCCATTAAAGCTATCCTTATAATGATTATCATTATGGATCCCAAATTCATCCCCAAACCTTTTTTTTTCCTCCAAATGTTGGACATTCCTAAATTGAACATAAACTTTTCAAAAAGTGAGTATCAAATATTGAAACAACAACATGAATTACACATGATTTGAAGAAATGTAATTTGAGTTGCAACAACAATGAATGTTGGAATGAAAGAGCCTTCA
>Ga0209208_10013606_pt1 | contig 10130 bp, 5 predicted proteins | sample S1TSphfallax_3_FD_187694 | JGI IMG/M metagenome (GOLD analysis project Ga0209208, IMG submission 187694) | Host-associated microbial communities from peat moss isolated from Minnesota, USA - S1T2_Fd - Sphagnum fallax MG (SPAdes) (version 2) | ecosystem: Host-associated > Plants > Peat moss >... | reverse complement strand
AAATTTCCGAACACTCGTTTGATACGCTAATTTTGGGGTTTTAGGTTTTCTAGGTTTTGGGGGTTTCCTGCCCCTCCACTCTGCACATCACTTTATGTGTCTCGTTTGAGACGCTAATTTTGGGGTTTTAGGGTTTCCTTGCCGTTCACTTTGCACATAAGTTTATACCTACAATGTGTCTTGTAATTTGCCTAACACAAGCTAGGAGCCGGAATCAACCAAACCCTACCTACTTGTTGGGCTTCATCACAAGGCAATCTACAAGCCGGAATCCACCAATCAACCAAACACTTCTTGCTTGTTGAGCTTGATTGCAAGGCAATCTACAACCCGGAATCCACCAATCGACCAAACCCTTCTTGCTTGTTGGACTTGATCACAACACAACCTAGGAGCTTGAATCCACCAATCGACCAAACCTTTCTTGCTTGTTGAAATTGATCCCAAGACAATCTAGGAGCTATAATCCACCAATCGACCAAACCTTTCTTGCTTGTTGGGCTTGATCACAAGGCAATCTAGGAGCTGGAATCCACCAATCAACCAAACCCTTCTTGCTTGTTGGGCTTGATTACAAGGTAGTCTAGGAGTTGGAATCCACCAATCAATCAAACCCTATAAACCAAACCCTATCAACTCCCTCTCATTAAAGAGAAAAAAACACAATTAAGATGCAATCTAAACATTAAGTTAATTTAACAATTTTTTGAAATTATAATTGACATTGATGTTTGGCTTTTAAATTATTTTTTATTCAAAAATTGAATGTGAGTTAACAACAACTATTAACACCATTTTAACATTAATGTCATGTCATATGTTTTTCAAAATTGAATGTTAATTAACTTTTTAAGTATGGATTGGTGGTTAATTTTAACATCCTTTAACACTAGCCTAACATTGGACTTAATATAAGTGTGACCATATTTGAAGACATACATTACAAAATCAACCAAATTCTACCCATTTTCTTTCATTAACAATGATTGCTTTGACAAACTTTTGTTGAATAATTATTTTATTTTCAAATGTTCACTTCAACAAGAAAAATAGAATTTAAAAAAAATTTGAAAATGATGTGGATGAATTTAATTTATTTCAAATATGGATGAATGTATCTTACCTATACATCAATAGATATCATTATTTTCACATATTGTAGACCTAGTTATTTTGGGCTTAGGTACCTAAGTATTTTGGTTCTTGTTCTTGATTTAGGTATAAGGTTGTTAGCCTCATTTCCATAGGCACCAATTGTTTTTTTATTTAGGTGTAGTTTGAGTTTTAAGTTTTATTAAATAGTTGCATTGTAGTTTTTGGAACATTTTTTTTTTGGTAGGTATTTATTTAGTTTCAAGTGTAAGATTTCTTCTATCATTCCTTTTAGCATGCAATTGATGAAATGTAGGTAGCAAGGATTGTGGAACTAATGATTGTGGTACCAAAAATAGACAATAGAAGTTGTTGACATGGTTGTTTCACCCCATTTCAAGAGATGAAAAAGAAATAGCTTTGCAATGAGATTTTGATTTCTTGAATGAGCAAGAAGGAAATGAAAGAAACATCAAGCCAATGACAAAGAAACAACCTCTATGAAGACCAAAAAAGTTCACAACTTTAAAACCAAACTTGGAAACATTGAAAAAAAAGTAGATGATAGAGTTCCAAAGGGATTAAGGGTGAGTAAGCATCGAAAATACACCAATTGGTTTCAATTAAATTTGTGGCCACCAATCATCGCAAATTTAAAAAAATACCATGGTAATTGATTTAAAGCTCTACATTTTTTTCAAACTACTTACAAAAAACCAAGATGTCCAAATGTTTACAAAACATTAAGTAGATTTAATCCTTGTGAGTGGTTTACAAACATCAAAAAATTGAAGTCAAATTACGGTCATGCAATTGAATTGGGCTTTACATTTCAATGCAAAAAACATAATTTACCTACCCTTGAAGAATACCATGAATTGAAGGATGCGCTTGTAACCATGTTGCAAAAAATGAAGATGGTTTACACAACCACTAACAACTTGCACTATACAACCCATATTTTGTGGAGTGATCCAATCCTTAGCTCCACATGTGATTCATGACACATCTGGAGGATTTAAGGGTACCATGGAATGGAAACATTAATTTTTAAAACTTTACATGAACTAGAGCTTTAAGGTTGCCACTATAGTTGTAAGTAAAATGCCAATGGATTGGATGGAACGAAGAAAATTCATGGCATATTATGTAGTTCATCTTGCCAAGACCTACAACATTCCACCATGCCTTCTTGTGAATATAGACCAGATAGGGATGCATGTGGGGTGTTGGCATGGTGAGGTGGACTAATTTCGACATCACAAACGTATTTTTTTTTGTAGTGGGTGTGATTGCAAGCGTTATATTTTATTACATATCTTGCATTTCATTAATAAGGACTCATTTTCAAATAATATATTTTAATATTTACATGTTGCAATTTTTTGTAATGCAAAAAACATAAAATCCCAAGAGCTATGGACTTTTGAAATTGAAAAACTAGAGTGTAACCCCAATTGTAATTAAGTTAATAAACTTTAATTTGGTTCAATGATGGATCTAAAACTTGATTAGGGAATTAATATCAAGGTGGAAATGTATTAATTTTAAAAAATGCAAAAGAATTTTACATCATATGAATTGAAAGTATTACACTATAGACTTTTGAATGTTGAAAAAACACACCTTATTTTTAAAAGTCCATAACATTTAAACAAAGGTATTTTGAGTTTAAATTTTGCAGACTTGATATGAATCAATAACATTTATAACGCACAAATAACATATGGAATTTTTTTTTCTAGGAATGGATAGATATCATCCCATCGTCATCATGGGTCAACACTATGCGCATTGTAAATTTTGCAAAATGGACTTTGGGCCAAGTTTTTTTTTACTAGGTCTTAGTCCACCCAACCATGTTAAGACCCCTTACTACCTATTGTTGGAAGAAAGAGCATAACAAAGTTGAGGAGCCAAACAAATTCAAGTGTTTGGTGTAGAAGATAAAAGACATGTGAGTGTAATGGCATCACTAACAACAGATGATAGTCTACTTCCTTTTCAAGTGATATTTACAAAAAACACAAAATAATCATTACCACCTAACAATGTAAGAAAAATAAAGTGCATTGCAAACATATGGGATTTGACATTTAGTGATAACCATTAGTCTAACTTGGAGACAACAAATTTTTTTTTTAAGACCATCATGATGCCATATTTTCATAAGAAAATTCAGCAACAAATGTTGCTAAATAATCAAACAATGGTGCGGTTGCTAAATTGTTGGTTTGTCCACAAAAGCAATGAATTTTTAAATTGGATGAAAAATAAACATTCAAACATCTTGTTGATTTTTGTGTTAGCTAATTATATATGTGCTTCACAACTTGCATATGTGATTTTACAATGCCCTTTGAAACATGCATTCAAGATGGTTTTCAATGGTTGGACCACAAACGTCATCAAGTCACAAATTGACACATGTGCAAATCCTCACGTGGATTTCAGAATGAACAACTTGAAGCCCAAAATGGGTGGCTAGTTACATCAAGCATGGACAAAGGTGAAAATAAGGAAACCTATGCTGATAAAAGGTTGGGAAAAAAAAGGATTTACAAGGGCTTGGGATGATGACTTTCAACTTGCAACATTAGAGACCAATACAACAACTGTGTTGTTTACAACCATGTTGGAGATTAAAGAAGCAATTGATGTTGTGAATGATTTCGACAAAACAAAAAAATTACAACCATCATGGAGCAGTGCTTGCAACACACACCAACCACAATTTCAAAAATAATTGCACAACCATTTAAAAGAAACAAGTTACAAGAATTAGCACAAAATCAATGTAAAAAAAAGAAATAGGCATAACAAGCATAGTAGTAACATCAAACATGACAACAACATCATCAACAACAATACACATGATAATAACAACAAGCACATTAACACATTAACAAGTGCATTAATAGTAGCAAACACAACAATAACAAAAAATGTGACAATAGTAATAGCAGGTGTGTCAATAGCAACAAGTGTGGTGACAACAACAAACAAATTAACACATTAACAATCACACCATTAGCAACTTCATGAGTAGTAGGTGCAATAGTATCAATAATAGGCGTGACAACAAGTGTGGTAACAAGAGTTGGCATGGCAACAATAGTAAGTGCATCAACACATTAATAGGTGCATCGATATCAACATCCACATTAACACATTAGCAAGAGGTGTGGTAATAACAACATGCACATTAATTGGAACATGCACACCAATAACATGAACAAGTGCAACGTAACATTAACATTATTAAGTGTAACAATATCAAGAGATTTAAGAGTTGGAATAGCAACAACACATGCAAGTACTATTGCAAGGTGAAGTGGAAAACTCATGACTTTTTAGTTCATTTTTTCTTCCCACCTTTTTTTTCTTGATGTTTTTTACCTATATATTTTAAGGCATTGAATTGGTTGGTGACAATGAATGTGAAACAACCACTTTCTCCCACACACAAGCATAAACCACTTACTCATGCTTGCTAACATTCTGATGTTAAAATATGATTGGCTCTTTGCTACACATTTCCATGTAGGTGTTGGAATTTTTGTAAACATGCTTTTAGATGACTTGTGTGTCTTTGAGACTACAACAACATCCAAACACAATGTCCAGTGTTTAATCACCACAAACCTACATGTTCCTTTACCCATGGTTGTTGATGATGAAAGAACAACAAAATATCACCTCACACGATAGCACAACTATTGTGTTGCACCAAAAAGATGAGAGAGGGGTACCTCCTTCAAAAGCCATGGGTATGTCAAGTTTTCTTGCCACTCAGTAAACTAGACAATCCAAAGTTGCATGGTTAAAAAAGAACAACCATGACTATTGCCTAAGTGTTCCAAGCCAAGGAATAATGTGCATTCCAAACCCTAAAATTCAATCCAAAAATTAGTCCTCAAATGGGTAGTATGCAATACTTTTAGGCTATGGTTTCTCTACAACATAGATTTGTAATGTGCAAGATTTCAACTATCCAATGAACATTTTTCAAATTTTTGACATGCACAAATTAGGGTTTTGATTATGTTCAACAAAAAAGTCACATATTTTTTATAAAATTTGATATTTTTTGAAATAATATAATTAGCATCGAAGTTGCCCATGGAATACGGTATAAGTGTATAAAACAATGTTGGGTAGATATTTTGAAATTTTAGATATCTTGACCATATATTATTCACGATATCATTTTTGAAATTTGAGATGATATCCTTATTTATGGATATTAAAATAATGATATCCAATCATATAATATCTTAACATTTTTATTAAAAAAATTGATATCTAGGGTGGATATTAGATCCTTGCTTGGATATGGATATGAGAGAGGTTTAGGTTTAAAGTGTAGGTGTGTAGGTTGTTAGAAGGATGAAAATAAATTGTGGGAACTAGTGTAGGCCATTACAAGGAAAAAAAAGGTTGTAAAAAAACCTAAATGTAAAATAAATGGGCCCCACCTTTTTTTTCCCACTTCACATTATTTTATTTTTTTGTTCTCTCCTCTTTGTGTTGTGTTGCTTAGCTCTTCTCTTTGCACTATTCAACTTTCTTCTTTGCATTGTTTTGTTCTCCTTTTCACACTATTCCACTTTCCTTTTCATGTTGCTCAACTTTATTTCGCATTGTTGAGTTCTTTTTTGTGTGCTACTATGCTCTCCTTTTCGTGTTGTTTGGTTTTTCTCTTTGCATTGCTCTACTCTTTGAATGAAATAATTTTTTGGACTTGTAATTTATAACTTGTAAAATATTTTTGAAAAAAAATTATTTTATCTTGTTATCTGGATTGGTAGGTTATTCGATGAATATTAATGGTGAAAGATATTCAGCTATACTGAAATCCGACATTAGACTATTAATTTTTTTGATATATTTAAAAGATATTATAATTGAATTTAAAAAAATGAAAACAGATGGATAACAAATAAATGAATAATTGAAAAGGCCTATCAATTAAGTCTAGATAATTGGCACTTGGGTTGGACAATCAATTTAACATGAAAATTAATTATTTTAAATGGATAATAAGACCTATTAGTTGTTAATGATTTTGTAGACTAATTGTGAAAGTTATATTATAGTGATTTTCCATATTATGAAAAATAATAGGAGGAAATGTCTACATAAATATTTTTCACCATATATTTTTGTGAATTTTGAAAAAGAAACAAATGAAATAATAAAAATAATAAAATGTAATTAGTGAAAAACTCTTCATCTAATTTTAGATTCAAACAAGTTGTTACAAACTTCATGATTTTTTTTGGATTTATGGTTTACCATTTATAGATGATACCACAAGTGATGATCATTATAACTGATGGCGAAAAAATATTTTAAAAATTGCATCTTATTAGATATCATTAAAATATCTTATGATTCCAAGTTTTAGGAACATTTTCATATATATTTTAAAATTTAAAATGATTTGACAAGATGATAATAATCACCACCTTCACTCAATGAACTATCAAATATGCATTAATTACACACATCAAATAGCAATGAAAATTAATAAAAACATTTAACTTGTTGCCATTATTCAAATAGGTGGCAACAAATGTTAACAAATGTTTGCTACCCACTTTAACAATTTTAAACGCACATGGGTTGAATCAAAACAACAACAAAATTCTTTGGGAAAACAAAATGTAATGTTTTATTTTCTAAAGAAAAATAAAAAAGTTTAACAAAATTATGCAAAGAAAAAAACTAAATCCAAGAATGTGTGTTCGGTATCAATATCCCAATTCAAATTCAGATTTTAAAATGTAACTAATATTCTAACCAATTTTTAACTAATATGTACCATAAATAATATGATAGTAATAACATACTTTTAATGAAAATGTTCATGCTTGTCAATAAAAAATCCCTTTATTAATATATGACATACCTTTAGATTTGTTAAATAGACGGTAAAAACTTAGTTGATTTTTTATTTTACAATAAAATGCAAACTTGAAATACAATCCATAATTTCCAAGGTGGAAAATGGTGTAGGAACTCTATGATGCATGGGACTAGGACAAGTTCTTAAATGGGATTCACCATCTTGTCAAACTACAGAATTAAAAGAAGAATGATTGATATAATTTGGAATAAAAATTGTGCATGGACACATTGCATGTAACTCACATTTACAAAACACATCGAAAGCCAAACTTAAAGAATAGTCACCATTTTCTTTCTTATGATATATACTTTACAATTCCTCACAAGGGCTACATTCAAATTGTATTTTTTCTAAAACTTCACCTAAAAACCTCAAAATTGTTATGTTATATGAGTATATTATATGGGTCTTGTCAATTGAAGGGTTGATGATTCTCTCATTTTATCTTTGATTGAAATTTTTTAAAGGTTCGAACTTTTGAAAAAATAATTCAAATAATGTATCAACCTTTAAAAATAAAATGAATTTGACTTTTTTGTTGAATGTTTTGGTGATTGGGAATCATTTTGGTAGTTTGACTCATAACCTTTTAAATGTCATAATTCATGTTTGTGATTGACTATTGATTAATGCCTATTCAACATTTAAAAAAGACTCAATTTGAATGAGGTTTGATTTTCAAACCTTGTTTCAGAGCCTCCCAACTATCAAAATGAAAATCTATTTTGAAATGATAGGACTCACTTTTTTACATTCTTTCACAATGCTTAAGTTTCAAAACATTTTCTTATTTTGTTTTCATTATCATGCTTTATTTTGGTTGTGAGCCCAAGGCTAAAATAACATCAATATATTTGTGCAACCATATCTTTGGTTGGAATATGTTATGTTAATAAAATTAATTTTTTGTAATGATTTATTGCATTCTATAATGACGAATTTCAATAAATTGCATATGGAAAGTTGGGTTTTTTGAAAAGAATTTATTACCCTGAATGTCATTATACATGACAATGGGTTTCACATGTAGATGATTAATGTTCCAAAAATGTATGAATGTCACATTGTTTGCCTTGTACTTGTGAGATTTTTATCTATTTAAATGTTTGTTGATGATACAACAATTGAATTTTGATTCATTTTGCTCCAACTAATAGCTTTAGTTCCCAAAAATATAACCTAATTGTAGATCAAAGGTCATCAATAGATCACTAGCCCAATAAACACATGATTGTTTATTTTGATACGCAATGCATTAGCTTTAGTAAACACCCATTGGGAAGTGCACCTAGCCCATAATGTTTTCATTGAAATGCAAATTTTGTTAAGAACCCCTTTGAAAACATGTATAGCCCATTTTAAGAAACATGGCTTTTGAAGCCCACATCATTTGTGAAAACATTTTTCTATCAAAGCACCAACGTTTTGTCGTTCAAGTAATGGAAAGCTGATTTAACTGAACAAACATAATGTTGCAAAATTGACTCACAACCTCCATTGCATGAATAATATCAGATTTTTGTATGTAACATTACATATATGAAAATCCCAATAACCTTCTAAAATAGAATAGAGAAACTTGATGGCTTCCCAATTTGTAACTTTTTAAGCATGAGTCTTTTGAAAGTTTGCAATTTGATTATTGGTGATCAAAATGGTCCACACAAAAGTATCTCATACCTTCAATGTATTACATGTTTAACTAGGTACCCGCACTCTTAGGAAGGGGTATTAACCCAAGTCAAAAATGATGGCAAAACTATTTTTAAAAAGTGCATTTGGGTATCTGCTGGGTATCACAAGAAAACAAATTCAAATTCACTTGGTGCTTTTTATACACTCAGTAAAGCCCATGGCCATTCTACACTTTGGAATTGGTTGAGTCTAACCCATAATGTCTAAGAAGGTGCAAACAATAATCTAAGATATTAACAACCATTGTAAGGTTGCTATGGATATGATAGCTTTATCCTTTGCAAAGTAAAGTTCTATGTGGTTGGGATCTATTGCTTGCAACAATGGGAGTGTTGGGAATTCACCAATTGGTGAAAATTTTGCATCCCTTACCTTCAAAGTCCTTTTTGGATTTGGTCATGGTATCCATCCACCTCAATTTACCCATACCCTAATTTTTTAGGGTTTACCATTCCATAGGGGTTTTTTTTTATAACACAGCCCTAATAACCTTGTGGGCAAGCATTCCATTTTGCGAAATGGTCTCACATATTCCGAGCCCATATTGCAAGAACTTGCCTTTCATAATTTCCTACTTTGCCCAAATCAATATATGCTGGGTAATGTTCTCTCACATTAGTTTTGGACCAGACTTGTCTGTTTTTGTTCATGGGATGTCACCATTTTTGTGAAGGGCAGCTTCAACACATGTTTGTCAAATAATTAATTAAATATGGAGATTCCATATTGAAAATTCATATATTTCTGAATATTTCAATAGATTTTTTATTTTCCTTCACAAATTTTTTTTCTTTTTTCTTTTTTTTTTGAAATTTGAATATTTTTTTACAAATAATTTAATTAGTGTCAAAGCTGCCAAGGTACTACTACTATGGTAGGCTATCAGTCTTGGGTGGCCATTACAAACAGGAGCAGATCCCTTCTGAGGGTTATCAGGGCGGTTCTTAGGATTCATAACCATGGTTCTCAAAAAATGAAAATAAAATAAAACAAGGGGTGTCTCACACTATGGCCTTGCCATTTACATTAAGGAGGATCTTAAGGCAAAAGAAGAATTATGGAAACTCAAATATTTCACCGTGCCAAAATATAATCTTCAAAAAAATCCTTTAAATAAAAACCCAAAATCCTTCAAGATATTATTAAAACTCTATAACTAATCTCAAGTTTCAACATAAGACAAAATATCATGTTTCAAAAATTCACATATAAAAATAGACCTATTATTATTACTATTAGGTAGGGCCCAAAATCCCTTAAGCTACTATACTCTATAATGAATTTAAACACAACATCATTGCCTTGGTAGTAGGCAAGGCCAATTAAAAATGGACCTGAACACTGCCTATTCTTTTAAAAGGGTTTGGAAAGAACAGGTCTTTGATTCAGATTTTCTTCAAAGAACAGAAACCGAGGGTTCTTTGATTGT
>Ga0209208_10013605_pt1 | contig 10130 bp, 5 predicted proteins | sample S1TSphfallax_3_FD_187694 | JGI IMG/M metagenome (GOLD analysis project Ga0209208, IMG submission 187694) | Host-associated microbial communities from peat moss isolated from Minnesota, USA - S1T2_Fd - Sphagnum fallax MG (SPAdes) (version 2) | ecosystem: Host-associated > Plants > Peat moss >... | reverse complement strand
CAAGTACCTGCAGTAAATGGAGCACCTCCACAAGTACCTGCAGTAAATGGAGCACCTCCACAAGTACCTGCAGTAAATGGAGCACCTCCACAAGTACCTCCAGTAAATGGAGCACCTCCACAAGTACCTCCAGTAAATGGAGCACCTCCACAAGTACCTCCAGTAAATGGAGCAGCTCACGTAGTGGAGATGCAGCCGACGGATGGAGTAAATGAACAAGGTGCATAGAGCAGATGCAGCGGCACCTGCAGCACCCACAGGACCCCCGGGCCCCCAGGGCGCTGCTAATCCCACAACACCTCCAGCATCTGCAACAGCCACAGGACCCCAGGACGCTGCTAATCCCACAACACCTCCAGCATCTGCAACAGCCACAGGACCCCAGGGCGCTGCTAATCCCACAACACCTCCAGCATCTGCAGCACCCACAGGACCCCCGGGCTCTGCTAATCCTACAGCATCGCAAGGCTCTGGTAATTCTGCAGCACCGGAGAGCTCTGGTAATTCACATATCGCTATTGATGTAGGAGGATACCTCAAGGGTGGTCTTGTGAGGGTATGGACTTGACTGTGACTAGAGAGATAGAAGCCAAAAATCATGTTAGAAGATTTTTCTTGAGGATCATATATTAGCATGGTGAAACATTTGACATTTCACAATTTTGTTTTTGCTTGAAGATACTTTTTAATGTAAATGGCAAGGCCACAATGTGACACAGCCCTTGTTGGAATTGGGACAAGCACCAAACTATAGAACTAATCTTTTGCTAAATCCAAAATTGAAACCAAAACCATGGAAAAAATGTTTTTGAACATAAGGTGAAGTTCTTTAAGTAGGGAAATTGCATACCCATTGTTTCTCAAACTTCAAAAATTTCTAAATAGATGATTAATCAGAAGAGGAGAAGGACACACATCTAGCACCATCCTTTTTGTGTCCATTTAGTAATTTGAGTGGATGTGCAATCTCAATGGAAAACTAGAGGAAATTTTTTTTCTCAAGTTAGCTAGGTCCTTTAAAATACATGCATGTGCAATGGTCCAAGGCCATCAAAAACATTTTGTGGCCTCAAATTCAAACATCACAAACCATGCTCTTTCATTGAAACCTGTCAAGGTCACATGTTGACTTAAATTAGGGCTAATTTTAAAGTAATTCATGTACATCAGATTGATACAACTGCATTGGTGAAGACATGATGATTCTTGAGGTTCTAAATCCTCAAGGCTTATTTCATGGGTTTTAAGAGTTTGGACATGTGATTTTAGAGAAGAATGGGAAAAGAATCTTTCAATTGCACTTGAAAAAAAATTTCATTGTTGATGGTAAATACAGAATTCTTATCCTTTATTCTGATTTAAGTTTGGATAAAAACATATCATAAAACAAATACTAAAAATCTGCTCAATCAGACCTATTCATATCTAGTTCTAGAATCAAAATCCAGTCATAAAAGTATGAGAAAAACATTAAAACAACAAATCTAACTATAAAATTAAAGCTTTTTCAAAAAACAAAGTGCTCTTGTTTCATATTTCGTCAAAACTCAATGTTTTAGTATTCACTATCTCTTCTTCTTTCAAGATATAACCATCTCGAAAGAAAAAACAGTCTTATGATCTATTCAAATTCAAGTGATGACAAAAATTATGCAATCCAGCTAGTAATTTTTAAAATAATAACTAAGTAAGTAAACATATACAAACTAAGAATTGTTATGAATAATTACTCCCTTAACATTACCCCACCCGTACTTTGAATTAGGTTTTGAAATTCTGAATCAAAATATGTTAAGAAAGCTAAATGTGATACTATTTCTGATCCTGTGAATATGCTATGCAATCATGAAATATTTTAAACATATTTCAGATGAAGCTTGTTTCTCTTTGTTGAATGTTTTGGTACATCAGCTTAAATTATATCAAATGTTTGTTGTGTTGCTACTAGATATATGTGATGTGAATATGTGATGTGAATGTTTGTTACATCTTTCAATGCTTGGGCTAGCTTGTGTACCACTCTTTTGCAATCAGGTACAGAAGGATTTGTCTGCCAGTTTCTCAAATTTCCTCCAAAAATGGAGGTAAAGTTCTCGATACATCATTTCAGAGTCAGTCTGCCAGTAAATTTACTGATTTTGTAGTCATGAAGAACTAGCCAGTTTTTTCCTTCGTATATTTTGGTGACTCCTCAGGCATAATTTTGTGTTGGACCTTACGACCTTGTAAGATGCCAGTCAATTCGTCAACAGGACCGGATCTTACAACTTTGTAAGGTACCAGTTTTGAAAAAAAAAAACTAGCCGGTTCTTCATGCTGGAGAAGGGTCTGCTTTCAGACCCTTCTCCTGTAGCACCAGATGTGCAGTTCTCTGGGTGTTGTGTTCTTTAGAAAGTATGAAGAATTTATTGACAGAAATGTGCAGAGCCCAATTGGTTGAAAAATCAACTGGTCTTGCACGGAGTTCATTGACCGCAATCTGCAGGGCCCTTTGGATCGAGCAATTGGAAACCTAAGCCAGCTTGCCATAGTGTAAGTGCTATCACTCTATCTTTCAGACAGAGAGATGTTGTACAAGTATTTTTCTAAATTGCAGTTTAGATCTATGTGTAGAACAGAGGAAAAAAAACATTGGATTCCAATAGTTCGAAAGGAAAATTTTCTTTATGTAAAGTTGTGATTTGGAAAGCAACTGATTGATAAGTCCCATGCATATGGACTTTTCCCACTAACCAAACTGGTCATCGTTCATCATGCTTGGTCACAGTCCTGAAATCATGTGCTTCTCAAACAAACAATCCAATCCAGGACAATCCAATCCAATCCAATCATATCAAACAATCCAGGACTTGTTGGGCCACTCCCATCCACAATTGGACAGCTCCAAAACTTGGTATTACTGGTTATAAACAGGTCCTTGAAATCCAAACTAAAGTTACAGATCAATATGATTAGAAATAGTAAATTTGAATTATTCAGCTTACTATAGTACAGTGGCAGCTTCAGCACTAATTATGTTATTTTTAGAAAACTTTGCTGGAATTTTTTTTTAAAATTTCTCAAAATATATAGACTTGAGAAAAAATTGTGTAGGGAAATAATGAATCTTTTGCAGCTCTATGGAATATTCTTTTCTCGAAGTGGAATCTTCCTAATTAGTTGATTTTTAGGCAGAAATATGCCCAAGCCGCCAAGGTATCACGTATAGAGACAAGTGTAACCTAGCACCCATGGCAAGTACCGTAGCCGACACTCAAGGGCTCCAAATTCTTTTCTCGTCCCTAACATCTGCAAGAGACTTGAAGTCACATTCTTTTGTTTGAACTACCTCTTGGAACTTCTGCATTTATCAACACCAAATTTTCTTATGAAGCATTTTGATGAGTTCAAGATAGCAGAGCCACTTGTGTTTTTGGAACTAACATGTGTAGTCCAGCACCACCTTGACCAACATAGATCAGTCATGTTTTGTAACCAGAATCCCATATGACGTTTGTTACTATAAAAAAAGAGAAAATTCTTTTTACCTGAGCTGATGCTGCACATGTACTCAAATGTGTATAATAATAAGTGCCCACATTCTGGCCCTATGGGTGTTATTGTCGACCTTCCTTTCCAACTCCTCTTTCTGTTACCCCAAATTCGCCTTGAAGAACTTCCCTGTGCATAACCCACACAGTTTCCTTCCTCAACCATCATCTTCAAAAACCTTCTCTCCATGCAGTCTACTTACAGCTTTCCTGCACATAAACTAGAACATGGGTCATACACAAGGTCTCCCCTGTATAGGGGCTACTCTAATTGTGTAAAATCCTACTGAAGTTTGTTGGAGATCTTTCTCCCACACACCAGCAGCCATGTGCATTTGCACACAATCTTCTTCTGCAACCTGCATTACCCACATAAACTTGGAAAAATTCAACCAAAATTGAATACCTGCACACTCTCTTGCATGTCTAAAGACATGCTGTCAAAGAACACTCTCTTGCATGTCTTTTGACATGCAACAATAATACCATCTCGTTTGCATGCAAAATGCAAGTCCTAGTTCACTAAAACAAATCTTTGAAAAATTGAAGGCATCAATTTGAACAATATCGTTGGCCAATAATTTTATATTTTTTGCACCTAGGCACAAGCCTATGACAATATTATAAAATTCAAATGCTAGTTTACTCAAGTTAACTCCTCAAAAGAATTCAAGACTCCCATTCTAACAATCCCATTGACCATTTGGAATTGTTTCCACCGCCAGGCACAAATCTAATATTCTACAGACCCTGTGTGCACTAACATTATAACCCTTGTCTGTATAATATATACAGGTATAAAAGAATTTAAACGAATCTCCTAGAGGTCAAGGGGGAATTCTATAAAATCTTACACAGAGCTTTGGGAAGACTTTTGCTGTGTGGCTCCACTTGTTTGAACACGTCTATTTTACTCGGTATCTTGACTACTATCTCACTTTAATCGGTATCTCGACTACTATGCCACTGCAACGCAATCCACCCTTTTTGGCTCAGCTTCTTTGGTTGGTAGTTTCACTTTTGGATATTAAGTTGCAATGTGTCATGGGCTAGATTCGAGGTAAAAACAATTTGCTCTTCCTATAATCTATCACACTGCTGCAACGCAACGGAGTTCCACCCAGCTCGTATCAGCTTCTCGAAGAAGTCTTTCTGTCTGTACAGTGACTTTGTAATCCCTCTCAAAAGTCATGCTTTCGTAGTTACGTTCCTAGTGAACATTGTGCCACTTTGCCATATTTCTGTGAAGGGGCAGGGTCAACCAGGGCCTACATTGATACCATGGTAAAAAGTACAAAGGATAAACTAAAAACCCTGAATATCCTTAGGTTGCTTCCACCCATGGCAAAGATCCAGTCCCAAGATTAAATCAGGGTCTCACTCAAGAATCTGAAGGTACCAGTGTCGGTGTTGATTCACTGAAGGCTTTCTGTAAGTGACCTTGAAACATATAAGGCTTCCTGTCATACATTGATGTTTTTCAGTCAATTTTGTGATGGGCCATCATCTACAGGAAGATTTAGCCAAACCTGGGAACAAGCTTAACATGAAAGTAGAAGATTTTAAACATCCTTCTATTTTTTTGGCTACCCTGATTGAACCCTATATAGAAATATGGTGATTTTTCTTAAATTTTGGTCGAATTCTGATTATTGAACATCTCAAAAAGCAATTGATTTGAGGAGTTTTGAGTTTTTATTTCTCTTACTTGCTATGTATAGGGATATAGCCTAGTTCGGTCACTTGAGATTTGAAAATTGGTGTTTCCAACCCCCCATACCCACGTGACTCAGATGATATCACTTAATTCAGAGAACCTTCTGGCAGATGATACCCCAGGAGTTTGGAAGTTCCTTGCTAAATTATAGTACTCCCAAGCCCTACATAGCAATGTCCGGGGAGAAATTTTCTGTCAACAGATAATGAGCTGCCGACTTGGAGTTACATTTTTTTGAACAATTAGTTTCCCTTTCTCTAGAATTTGAACGAGCTTTTTGGGCAAATGACTTGGCTAGCATGTAACTACCTGTCTGTTCTCCCCCACACATTGCCACATAGCATCCACTAGAAAACTACCGAGGTACTGTGAACCCACAGTTGAGTACTTTATTGTACACATGAGTCCGCTTGATTTTGTTTTCCTTTTTATCCGTGATCCATGCTAACTTGGAAACAAAACTCCAGCTCCCAAGCAGCAGGGGGGTTATGGTAAAGCCCACGATTGAGGACTTTATCCTACCCACTTGAGTTTTCTTTTTCTTTTATTCCCTGACACACCGAGTAAACTCCCCCTCCTACAGCATAAGGGAATTATATGTAGGGTGGTGAAGCCCCTAGCGTGAGGGCATTACCAAAAATAATGGCCTGCAGTCAGGTGATAGTTGAGCGGAGGCCCAATTTCATCAATGCCCGTGCCTGAGGACTTTGCCTAGCGTACAGACAGACCCAGTGAAGAATAGGAATTTTTTGAAACGAAATTGCTCCTTCAGAAAACGAAATGTGCCTCATCTCCATTGGCAAAAAAAATTCACTCTGTAACATTAGTATCTCCAAATACAAGTTTAAAAAAAATTCTGGTAGGTCTTTATGTGGGGGTAACAGGCACGGTGTTATGCATTTTTGTTGTAGCCAAAGTGATTATCATCCATAGGACCATAGGAGGATTTGGTCAAATCTGGCTATAAACCAGAAATAAGATACAAATCTTTAAATTTCCTTTATATTTCTGGTTTCACAATGAAAATCAAGTATACGAATCTGGAAATTTTTACTCTTTTATTTTTTGGCAACTGAGAACCTCCAAAACTTCATTTCTTTTCCAAAACTTTAGTTTCTAATTTCTCTTTTCGGTGGAATTTTGCCAACAAAAAGAAAAAGGCTGAGAAGCCCTTGCCTGCAAATGCACTAGAAAACTAGTTGCAAGTTGTTACATGCTATGGCAGGGCACTATGGCTGAGGGCTTTATAGTACGTAAAATAGATGTCAGATTACTTTTTCTTTTCCCCTATAGCTATCATGAGAAATAAAGCGACAAGAATGGGGTCATTTGTTGATGGGTATTTATTCCACTTTTAAGACCTGCTGCAATTCTTCTAGGGTAATTGGAGGGCACCATATTTGGTCTGACTTTTCAGGGGGCATTTCACTTATCCAAATGCCAGTCCGGCTTTCATTTCCATGATTCCTGGGCCAAGAATCTTAGGAAAAAAAACAATTAAAATTGCAACAAGTCTTTATGCTTGGTAAAGCTAGTCGAGGACACCTAAATTCCTCACACAAGAAGCTTTGTCCAGGCTTGACTATTTGGACTCATGTTGTGTTATTTAGTCAATTTTACAGTTAGACATACATGCCCCACATTATACATTTTTACTTACACGATTTGTCATTGAACCATATATGGTAGTTACACTTCAGTGACGTATAAATAAATTCGCCTAGGTAAGCTATTCACATTTACACAAAGTGTAAGTCCTAAACCATATATATGCAGAACACTAGTAGACACCTAGTCATGCCGGGGGGAATTTCCTCCATGTCTGGAGTATAAATAGCGGAGGCAGGCCAGGTCGTCTCCTGGGTCAGGTTAGGTTGCGAGTGCTGTCCTTCTCAGTGACCATTTGTACAGAGGTCAGGCGTGTGGTGTGGGGGGTTTGTGGTTGGCAAAGAAAGAGGCTTAGCAATCAGAGGGGCTTGCGAGCAACATCCAGTTTGTGTTGGAGGGAGAGGGGGTACTTTGAAACTGGGCTCTTAAAGGGGGGTTCTTGGGATCAGCATACCGTGCTCTGAAATATTTGCTCCTCATGGCACTCTGCAGTATGTCTCATTCCGTTGTTTATACTATGAAGCTCACGGTGATGCTGTAATTTTCCAGCATCTGCTGCTGTTGGGTGTTCTTTCATTATCCCGTCCGTCAGAGTATAGATTGAATCTTGAAATAAAGGCTGGTCAGGGTTATAATACTTCCAGGCCGTGTGGTGGCATGTTTGCATTGGATACTCAAGAAAGTAAGAATTGAATCTTACGTCTCTTAGTTACCGAGGTCCAAAAGCACACAGCTTAACGCACTATTCAGCCTCCAGTCTGCATGGAGCAACACACCAAAACATCCTCAGTCAACTACCTCAATGGACACCAAATATCCCATCCAACAATAGCTGCTATAACCCTTGTTACTAAGGATGGTACGGAGTTATCTGCGATTCTCTTGGGCTTGAGATCTCAAATTTGGAAGGGTCTATTTTCAGACCCTTCTCCTATATGAAAAAAGTTATTAGCATACACATGATCACCCCAACGTTCCAAAACATTGTTGGAAAATTACATACTTGAATTGAAGTCTCCTGGATTGCACAATTTGTTCTCAATGGATAACCTTTCATCATGAGTGTTGGGGACAAATATTTTCCTAGTAGTAGCAGAGACTTGGTCAAATTTTCTCATGATGATATATATGTTGCAAAATTTGGTTGTGTTGTTGGGCATCTTGCTCCAAAGAATGACTCTAATATTCACCTTAACTTCTGTTGTTGCCTTAGGTTCGAAGAATGAGAAAGAGACTGGAAGGACTACGTGGATGGGTCATTGCACATTATATAGTTCATTTTTGGGTGTTACAACAGCAATTTTTATAGGGGTATCTTTAAGTTTGGTATAATATGTGTTGAGATTTTATTGAAATTTTTTTAAATGACTTATTTAATTAAACTATAACACTTCAAAAATCAAATTAAAAAATTAAAGATAAAATGCCATCATTTCAAATGATATAAGACCTTTTGTCATTGTCCATAAAAAGTGTTATGGACTTTTATAACATAGTAAATGTGTTTTAATTTAATTTTTTCCCCTATTATGATTGTGAAGCTATTGTAATGCTAAAATAAGAGTTTCCAATCAAATTTAATACTTTACTTTATTAGGATTTTACAAGATTACCAATAATCTACAAAGTTCATACTTTATTGAAATGGAAAAATTGATAAATGTTGTTTTGTAAAAAGTGATGTTATTACTCAACATAACATCTACCAATTATAAAATTCAAAAAACCCATGTTTTTTCTTTTAACTTTTCCGTTAGTTGATCAAATTAGAACATTTGTCATAGTTTGAAAACTTGTAAGTATAAATATTCTTCTTGCCTCTTATTTTCAAATGGATTAATTTGCATTCTCAAAACATCACATATTTGCATTAGAAATTGTGGAAAAGGAAAATTGTGAATATCACATGTTCCATTTTTGGTCCACCTTAAGGTGCATTCACCCGGATGGTTTCTAGCTAATAGTTTTCCTTGTTTTTCCTCGTTTTTTCCTTATTTTCCAATGTGTGTTTATGATGGTCGTAAACTTTAGTACTTTGATTTAAACCCTACCCTTTGCTAGATTAGTACAAAGTTCATGATTCGTGGTTTTGGATTTGAAGTTTTTACAATTTTCAATGATTTCAATTCAACTACTTAGCTTCAAAGAGACCAATTACCATTACATCCATTGCTAATCAATTTCAAGATATGTTTTTTGGAAGAACTAAACCACTGAAAGAAAATGGATCATTAAAAAACCTTGAGTTGTTTTTCGTACTTGAAATGAAAAACATATAATATCCAATTCAAACATGCATATTTATCTCAATATGTGAATAACTTAACTTATGGTTGCACATGCCTATTTTGACATTGAGTTTTCTTAGTTTCTATATGTCATGGATGTTGTAATGCATCATAATCAAAACTTTCAACCAGGACTTCATTTATACATTGTTCAAAGCAAAGTTGAAAATTTCAAAGGTATGAGCTATTTTCCCCATTATAGCAATCAATATATTTATGTCTTTATGTTGTATTGGGGATTATGATTTAACACTACATCAATTTCAAATGAAAATTCTACATGGTCCAGTTGGATTGTACTCAAAAGGACGTTATTGTAGTTTCTTGTCTTAAAGCAAAATTATACATTCTCTAAAGCAAACCACATATAAGTAAAATGATGGCAAGATAAGCTAGTTTCATTGTTGCTTTTGTTAAGGATAGAGATTTATTAAGGCATCACTTCAATAGACATTACCTTTCATAGTCTAGGATTATGCTTGAAATTTTTAACTACATATTCATTGTTTTGACATTCAATTCATTATGCTTTTCAATATAAAAAGATTGTTCTCTCTCTCTCTCTTTCCTTATATGCTTATAGTGCATAATATGGTATCAGAACTAAGTTGAGATTGCATGTAAAGCCAATAAGAACCAACATTTTCCTCCTTTATTTTTTGTCTAATGACAAGATTTTAATATGGCTATTTTCACATCAATACATCTTCAAAATCCTTAATTCCATTATGTATTAATCATAATTATTCCATTTGGAATTATAAAATGGAAGCATCGCTTATGAGAGCAAATTTGTTTTTAGTTGTTGCACTACTAGAAATTTTTGGTTTTGCAACTATCGCATGTAACTAAAATTCAATTGCATGCGACACATGCAATTGCAAATTTGTGTAGTTGCATAAGACAAGTTGCATAGGACATGCAATTGCATGCGACATTACGTATGCAACATGTATATACGGTGTTAATATACATGTTCATACATAC
>Ga0209208_10013604_pt1 | contig 10132 bp, 9 predicted proteins | sample S1TSphfallax_3_FD_187694 | JGI IMG/M metagenome (GOLD analysis project Ga0209208, IMG submission 187694) | Host-associated microbial communities from peat moss isolated from Minnesota, USA - S1T2_Fd - Sphagnum fallax MG (SPAdes) (version 2) | ecosystem: Host-associated > Plants > Peat moss >... | reverse complement strand
CCCCCCCCGCCCCAATTGTCAAAACCCCATATCTAAACTTTTTTTTTAATTTTTTATTAATGATCTTCATGGCTATGGGTGTGCCAAGTGTATATCTACAATATATCTTTGAATTCCAAAGACTATAAAGGAATGTTTAGAGATTCTAAGCTTTCTGATACACTAGAAGTGTTAGGTCATAAGTGTTAAGTGTCAAATTAGTGTGCCCTTAACATCCTATTCCTAGGTCATAATTCCATCTGTTAGAAAACATCTTGGAAGGTGGTATGAGTAATACCTTGTTGAATTTTTTCTCCTTTTCCCCTTTTCCTTATCTGCCTCATTAGATTTCCATAATTAAGGAAGAAAACATTCAAAAAGTGGATGGGATGGAGGGGGTGGGGTGGGGAGGCATTCACTTGAATGTACCCATGGTTTGTCTTTCCATGCCTTCTTCTCAACCCCTTTTGTCGACCTTCTTTGGGCAACAATCAAACAAGACAAATTGAATTAAAAACATTCAACATACATAATTATCAACCACCAAACAACAATTATGATAACTTTAGATAGTCCACACTTGCTAGAACATGCCTACCCCCACACTTGACTACAACATTATAAACAACAAGCGTCACAATCATTACACAACCCTATACCCCTACATACATTTTCATTTTTTATATTTACTAGACAACAAGACCACCAACTAAAACAACCTATGCACACACACACACACACACATCGAAACCCCTACCAATGTCATACTTTGGTACAATTTTTTGACACGTGCAATGGTTTGTAACCTTAATTGTTTCAACTTTTTTAACTTCAATATTTCTCCTGAAAAGTACATAAAGTCTTAAAACATACATTATGTTCCTTTCCTTGATCCATTCATAGTTGGGGTTCTAAAAAAAGGGAAAAAAATTCAAATTTTTTCTTAAAGCTATTGTTTATAAACAACATTTACATGGAACAAATTTAAATGAGAAAAAAATTGAATAGCCCAAGATAAAATAATTTGTATGGTGGTGGTGATTTTTCATATGCATACATAATTGTGGATTATTATTTTGGTTTACAAGTAAAAATGCATAAAATGTCAAAATGACTTTCAAAAATCAACTAAACATGTTTTTTCACATGATTATTTCCGTGTGACTTGCACCTATAGTTAATTTTCTTGAAACTAATGAATATAAACTTGCCAAATGATATATAAAAGGAAGAATTTCCTTTATGTCCCTTTATTTCAAAATGTTAATACTTTGAAATTTTCATATGATTCATTTTTTCATCAAGTTGACTTAATGAACATGAAGTTGCATAAAGGGGATTTTTTTTTGCAGATTTCTTTTGAAATTAATTGCATTATTATATGCATTTCTTTATTTTAAAACCGTAATATGGACAACTAATCATAAATAAGTTAAGGACTCAAAAGGACTTTAACACAACATCCATTTTTAATTTTTAATTTCTTGATATTTTTGTCATAGGAACATAGCAATACACCATAGTTGTAATATACAAAACATTGTAAAAATCTAAAATTGTGCTTTGCAATCCTTTTTTAATTATACAATCATTTTTGGAACCCCATTTTACTTTTCTAAGGTCTTGAAATCATTCCATTGCCATCATAAACTTCTTGGGCCACAATTTGGCAATAGTAGTTGTGTGAAATTTGTTTTTCATAGATTTATATTATCTAAACAAAAATGTCATGCATTTAAAACATGCATGAATCACATATAAGTATGATTCAAATTTTTACAATGGATGATTTTTTTCATTATATTTATTTGTTTCATATGTGTTTTAGATGCACACCATTTGTGTTTAGACAATATAAAACTATGGAAAATGGAATTCAAAAAAATATTATTACCAAATCATGGCCCATTAAGTTTGTAATGACCTTTCCAATTTGTTGCCTTAATTTCCACTACCATCTACTTTTAGAATTTATGTCTAAAGAAAAAAACCCCTCATGCTTCAAACCCTAAATGATGTGAACCTCAAGAAATCAAGAGAAACCTTAAAAGTTCCATTTTAGCCATCATGAACATCAAGTTCATGGTAAGATAGAAGTTCAAAAATTCTTAAAAACCAAATCTTCCACTTGCCTTTAGTAGACCTCTTCATGAAAGCACTTCCTTTGAATTGTCGTTGTCACCTCCCTTACCCCCTTCCATAATTTTTCCACCTCCACCTCAAGCTTCCTTTTTGAGCTCACCTCAAAGGTTTGCTTCCCCATGAATGAGTCTTTCTACATTTGTTCATGATGTGACAAGCTCCAAGGTCACACAAAAACCCACCCATCACACCTCAATACCCATTCCCACACTTTTATGATTAATCCAACACCTCCCCTTCAAGCAATCATGAAAGGTCAACAAAGAAAACCCCTTTCAAAATTAGCTTATGAAGAAGCTATGACCTATCCTACCTTTAACCTATTATTAGAAGAATCTTTAAAACCCCCCTCCCACCTTGCTATCCCTTATCCAATGCCCTAGCCAATTTAGGGGCATGATAAAATAAAATTTATTATGTCTAGTCAAGCTACAACATTCCCTACTTATCCAAACCACCTTAAATTCTAATGTATCATGGGGTAAGATTTCCCCCTTTAAGCTATGGGTTTGTTGAAAACTCTTCCTTTCCTATTTATACTAATTCTTGTATTATTCAAGCCCCCTCCTTACTAATTAATGAAACAACTCTTTGACCTAACACATTGGGTTAAATTAATTTTGTCATAACTATAGGTGTACCTATTGGCATGTTTCCAATGGTAGAAAACTTTGAAAATGTTTCATAGTTTTGTCATCAATGCTTGTACTATAACCATGACTAATGTTCAAAAAAGAAGTTGCTTGTTATACTTTGGTTACAACCACATGTAAAAATTAATTTTTGATGAAACCAATGTACGCTAACATTTATGTGTAGATTTTAAAACAAGCCTCCTAAGATATGGCAAACGCCGATTTACCACTTTTAGCTTAAATTCAGTGTCAAAAAATCTTCAAAATCGGCAATAAATAAAAAGTGGCAAATCGCTTCAAATGTAATCAATTTTTGTGACGTAAGTTGTAAAAGTGTCAGTTGTTCGTTCTATTGGGCCCCAGCACCATCATCGAACCCAGTCAAAACATGAATTCCCATCACAACACGACGCTACTTGGCCTGAAAGATGCCCTCCAGCGTCAAGGTCATCATTGATTGTCGAAAGTCATATTCTTCCCATTTCAAAATGCAAAAATCCAACTCAACACTTGTTGTGTTGACGAAAGCATTTGCCAATCCACCGCAGAACATTTGCAAATGCTCAAAGTGTCCCTTCAAATCATCCCATCTCGTATTGAAGAACATTATATGATTCTGCTTATCAATGAGGAGCTTGGAGCCAAGTTCCCTCTTGTAAGCATTGAAGAGTTCCTATTGATGTTGTTCAATGAGATTGATCTTTTCATTGGGCCAAAACTTTGCCAATTGATTTCGATATGGATCGAAAATCGAATCAATAAAATTGCATGGTGCCATCTCAACAAGCTAGAATGGCATCACAAGAGGAGCGAGATCGAGCACAGCCTCGTTATTTGAGTCGTGCATAGACTAAATAATTGATATACCTTGCACTAGTTTCAATCTGAAATGCGCAATCTCCTTCAAGATCAACATTTGATCAACCACATCCAAACCTAGAAACATATCGCAAGCCCACGATCCTTGGCTACGGAAATGGCGCAAAACATCCTTGATTTTTACCCACCAATGATCCACAACGATGAATTTTGAAGCCTGCATGGCCTCAAATGCATTGTTAATACCCACCAATTCCATATGCATTGTGTTTGCCAAATGGCCGATTAGATTCTCGATCTCTAATGTTTGGTGTGAGATAATGATATCAGGAGATTGTAGGATTACCAAGGTGACATTGACGAGTTCAAGTAATGGCCAAACCCTGGCCGTCATAGCCACCATGAATCATCCGATGTAGAAGCGGGTTTCTTCTCATCAATCCAAATCAACAATCGACGGCGGTGTTCGAGCATCCAAGATAACATGCACTCAAGATGAACCCATTGATTGGTATCTTTAGGGCACGTATTGCCCATTTCCAGCTACAAGTTTTGTTGGCAACATTGATGAACATTGAAATTGTGGGCGGTCTTATAGAACAATCCATCATCCAAGGAATGACTGACATCTTTCATGACGAGATCAATTTGATGAAGCGCACACCAGATGCACATGAACTTGGTCTCAAACTCGTGATCAATTTGTGTTACTGCACCAACGTGGTGCCCAGTCATCGTGTTCTCGCCATTAGTGTTGAAAGCAATAATCTTATATCGTTAGCATGCATACAATGCATCCAGAATGCGACAGATCATGGCAACAATGTTTTCTGTTGTATGACGATTGTAAAAGGGCATTACGATCAAGTGCAGATTCTCCAGGGAACCATTGGGACAAACGCGGATTCGGATGTCAAGGTACGACACAGATCGATGCATGGAGCTATCAACAGCAAACGTGAACGACCACACAGGAGGAAAGCTCAGGATGTTTGAAATGTGTTGAAGATTAATGGCGACACCCACACGGACATACTGGCTGACAATGTGATTGTTGAGGCCCACCAGCTTTGCATTCCCAAACACCTTTTTGTGTTGATTAATATCAGCAGATGTTTGACGAAACGACAAACCAATTAAAGTGTGATCAAGAGCGAGTTCAAACCATTTCACGTTTTTGATGGTGATGCAATACAAGGTCGTGGCATCGGGCACTTTTTTGAAAAGCACCATGGATTTCTCTAGGGACAATGTGTCCAAATCGTTGTTAGGATGTAAAAACAATTGTGCAATAATGTCTTCCACAATCTTTGAATCCACGATGAATTCGAGGATATCACCACTCATGCGGATGAAACGTTTGATCGAAACAGATTTCATTGTTTCAAAAAACTCCATTTTTTCTTCCTTGCTAATTTTTTTGTATTTCTCCCATTCAACAGGGTGTTCCTTACAGAAAGGGGCCAAGTAATATTTGGTGTTATTTGTCTGCTGGCGTTTGGCCCCTGGTTGTTTTGCGCATTTAAAGCACGCACAGAAGTGGCACATCGCTGAAGTGACAAGGGACTTCGTGTCACCACCGATGATTAGCAAGCCAAATTCAAGAGCGTGAGGGAGCTGGGATGGTGTTTTATGCGACATGGTATGTCAGGTACGATTAGAACACTTCCAATGACACGTCTGCGTAGTGTTTCCAGACAAAACATTCACTTCTTATTTTCGGCGTCCATGAAACTTTATATTATCTAAATGTGGCATTTAAAAATAGAATGCCACATTTTAGGAGGCATGCTTTAAAGCCAATGGGGTTAATGTTGATTTTTTTAGACATTAGTAATATGATAAAATTGGTCCACCTTGTTGATTATGTGCAAGTAGTCAAGACTTTGGATTTTTTTCACCTTTGTTATTTGTTGTTCATTGTTAGACATAATATTTTTGAAATTTCATTCATTTTAGAAGACAAATTGTATGGTTTTGAAATTATTGTCCCCTATTCAGTTTGAAATTGTGGAAAGAAAAAGAAGAATAATGGTGAAAAGAAAACAAAATCCTTGGTCTTTGTGCACAAGAAATGGTCTTTCAACCATTTTGTGTAAATATCAATGCTTGGGAACTTGTGCTCCTATATTGGCTCCTAGCACCTTGAAATGTAGAATGGCTTCAAGATTGATTGTTATTTGATATAAAACCTCCTTTCACATTGTTTTGAAAGTGAATGCACATTATGATGTACACATTTTAGGGGAACTCAAATTAAGTATAGTATCAAAAGTAGTAATACACAAGATTTTTTTCTTTCATTTTGAATTATTATATTTAGATCACATATAAGTGATCCGGGCCTCAAAACTAAAACAAATTGTAAATATGAATATGCAATGGATTTACAATCATGCTTCAATGTAAATGTACACCAATAATTTATAAAGGTTTTATAAAACTTTTAAATTTACAACAATTTACCATTTTTTTAATAATTAAAAATTTTCGCCCTATTTTCTTCAAATGATTAAAAAACAATTAGCTTAAGTATATTTTCAATGGAAGAAAATTTTACAACCTAAGAATATCATAATTATTAACATTATCATATCATAATGTATTATTGAACATTTTAAAGTCATCTAGTTTGAACCCCACAACTTAAGAAAAGATTGAAGATTTTGATGCGGAAGATTGTTTCTTATGGTTGTGTATGTATTATTTCATGAAAAAATTCTCATTAAAATTAGTATTTCTTAATCCTTTTGTTGTAATTACAATGATGTTTCAAGGCCTTGCAAATAAATATAATTATTTGTTGGAAATTTAAATATTCACATGTGCACCAATTTCGCAACATAATGATATATTGGGACATAAACCATCATCTATTGCAAAATTTCATTACAAAATGTTTTCCATATAACCACAATGCATCAAATTTGGACACATATATCAAAAATGATCAAATTATGATAATTTTTGTGTACATTGTAGCTTGCATGCACTCTCGAATGATTAGAAGGTTGTTTGTTAGGTGTTTTCCCTATATACAACTTTGATGATTTTCGTTTTTTTGTATCTATGATTTTGAATAACAAAACTTGTCTTGATGTAGGCATATAATGTGATTTGGAATTTTGCCTAAAGCTACAATGTCAATTGTCCAATGGGACAATACACCTTTGACATCTATAATCATCAAATCTATCTATGAAGCAATCTACAAAATCTTGTAGGTTGACATAAACTTGAGGTTGTGAACTTGAGGTCAATTGTAAAAAATGTTTATGACTTTTGTGATGTGCCAAATTATACATAGTTAGTTTTGATGGTTCTAATGTTGTATTGACGTTTTCACACCTTCAAATGTCATCTTCATTTCACATAATGACCTTCAAACTCCTCTCGTTGTGAACTTGTGCAAATTTGGTTTTATGGTTGTCATTTGTGCTTTCATAATGTGTATAGATATAGTCTAGGAATGTCACGTTTCATCACCAAGTGGAAGATCTCTTGTTTACTTGGCCATTGTATTATTTATGTGCAATAGGATCCATTGAACTTCCATCTTTGTTTCAATCATACAAGGTTCAATCCTCCTAACTTTATTGAAACTAGTTGAATCTTCATTGCTTTGGTGTGGCACCTTTTGTGGATCAATCCAAGTTTTGCATTGTGGATGGGTCTTCATTATTCATGTCTCACATTTGCTTACTTTCACAATCCATATTTGACTTTGGTGGAAACATATTTGAATTTGATTCAATCACTTGGAATACCTCATTTACAATTCTACAAACCAATAAGGATTTATGTATTAAATGATTGCAAAAGAATTGTGTGATCAAACATACCATTTTTTAGACATGTTATACAAAAGGTAGGCAAACTTAGTAAATGTAATTGCATAGATTTCCTTTTTTTAATCTACTTCCAAGTTTCCAAGAATGTGATTATCCCTTTCAACTTAGAAGGTAACAAAGTCTAGTTCTAGTTTTATGACCATTTTGCACTTTTTATCACACATAAAATCTACCACTTTGTGTCACAACAATATCTTATAAGCTTCATATGTATATGCTAATCCATTCATAATCTTTTTTTTATTAATATGATATATGACTTTCAATCTTTTCAAGCTTTATAAAATTACTATTTTATAGTTCGTTTTCATTTCCCACATGCAAATCACGCATCATATCAATGTATTCTTACTAACCAAGATAATGTTACTAACAAATAACAACAAAAGTTACTCACAATGAAAATTAATGCATAATAATTTTGATACTAATTGATAAATCAACTCCTCATTTTTCTCACCACCAATACATGACACATTTCAAAAGTATAGGAAGATTTAAACTTTTGGATATTTTTTTATGTTTATTTTCATGTTATTTCTAAATTTGCATTCAATGTTGTCAATCTCAATACAATTTGTTATCTAACCCAATTCCAAGGCTTTTGAAATCCTATTGACAATGAAATTAGAATAGTTGAGATTACAACACCCATTCAATGACTCACGCTACATGTAATTACCTTAGCAAAATTTATTTTTGACCATGTAATATGTTTAATCAAATCCAAAAGGCCTAATAAGCTTTCAAGATATCGGTCATACAAAATTGTGGTGAGGTGGCACCATGGTGAACTATCTTGTCCTACAATTAAGAAAATGAATCATGACAAATTACAAGTTGTTCTACCTTTATCACATGACTTCCATGGTTGATAATGACATTTATGAAAGGTTGAATTTACAGAAACTAATTAATCCCAAAGTTCAGGTTTTGCAGAATTTTACAAGTATAGGTAGTCATACAAAATTCAAAGAAACGAATAATACCAAATCTTAACCACCTCGCTAAAAAAAGCTACATGGTGAATAGGAATTGACATCAAATGTCTTCTCCATTCTTCTACAAAAGACATGGATACATGGGTCCTAGTGTGTGGTTAAAAAGGTATTGTCAATTGTTTGTGAGATTACACGACATTTGGATATTCTACTTGGTGATGGACCAAGTTACCCTCTATGTTGACAAATGTGATTAAGAGTGTCTCTCAACTTGATCATGGTTGTTGTTATTAATAGAAGATGGACACATTAGAAACAGAGAAATGAAGGCAATTTTGTTGCTTAATCTTTGGATAATGCCTTTGAAGCCCCTAAATTCTCACACATCAAAACAGCTAGGAACAAATGTATTATGATAACCATTAGCATCAAGCCTATTGATTAACTACAACATGGCCTCTTGCAAGATGGCCTTGAGGCATACCCAATTTTTAAGTTATTAGTTTGATACTAGTTGCATGCTGCCACCTTACAATAACACACATATGACATGCATTTTTGTCCTAAGATAGAAGAAAAATCTAAACCAGAAGGTCACATGAACTGGGCATCACACACATTTTCAAGGTCTTGAGTCCATATTTGTAGCCCATGTATTCCTCACTTGCGGCTCAAAGGTTGCATCAAATCTGCTTTGCGCGGTCATCATGCTTGTTTGTGAAGATTGCTAGTCCAAGTCAATCTGAGCACAAAAACGGCTTGGAGTAGGAGATCCAACAGGTGAGATCTTGATGTAGCCTGAACATAGAGTGTAGCTTGGAAATTCTTCATTCAATGATGCCTTTGGATCTGAAATTCAACAAGTCACATCTTTATCCCTGACCTCCCTGACCTGGAGTGCGACAACAACTTCAACACATGAGAGCATCTCCAGTGGTGCTCAGTATGTGACCTTGCAAAAATATTTTTCACATCCAGGTTTAGTTATTTACTTTTTTGCGACCCCGCCCGTAAAACTGAAACTGGGAGAGCAAATAGGTGGGGCACTACTTATGGGAAACCATCTGGACGAACTAGTATGATGGGCCAAATCAGAAACACAGAGCAGCCATCAGATCATATTTATTACACTCTTTTCTACAGGTGCACAGTGTTGCCGCCCCGTTTACTAGTCACAGCAAACTGTGCAATTATGCTGAGCCAAAACCAGTTTCGTGAGCCAATCCAGCATATTTGAACTTTTCTTCATCCCATTTTCTGCGCAGGATCACATACTGAGCACCACTGGAGATGCTCTAAATCGTGAATAATTTGCAGAATACCAGAAAGACCCATAATGTAATAGCATCCCCACCTGCACCCCCTATTTCAGCCTCCATCAATGTTTATCTTACCCAACTTATGCTTGATTCACACCATGGTAGTAAAAGGGATAAATTAACCCTTACTATTCCATTAACACAAAAGGGGTAAAAATCGAGTTTGCAAATGACATGACATTGGGGTCAATATAAATGTGGTGGGATATATCTTAACCCCAAGAACAAATATCTTCATTTTTTCTAGATTTGAGATCAAGTCAGGGTGAAATAAGGCAGTCAGTTTGACCCCTCGATTTCAAAGGGTTTTAAGATACCCCCTCATGTTCACAAGAGCTTCTAATGTTGCAGACCTTCTACCACTAAAAATCTAAACCCACTAAAACGCCACTAACTACACTAAGTGGTGACCCGAGGTTGTCACCACTAGAGGATGAAAAAAAATA
>Ga0209208_10013603_pt1 | contig 10134 bp, 5 predicted proteins | sample S1TSphfallax_3_FD_187694 | JGI IMG/M metagenome (GOLD analysis project Ga0209208, IMG submission 187694) | Host-associated microbial communities from peat moss isolated from Minnesota, USA - S1T2_Fd - Sphagnum fallax MG (SPAdes) (version 2) | ecosystem: Host-associated > Plants > Peat moss >... | reverse complement strand
CTTTGCAAATTGGAATATTCACGAGTACAAAATTTGGGTGCATTTCAATGGCTTAAATCATTATGGGACCTTAAAAATGAAATAGGTTCATTTCATTTTAATGACTTCACCCTATTATTACATTATAAGGTCACTATGTAAATATCATGTTTCACTATTAATTGAAATAATCCAATAATATAATTTATTATGATAAATAGGTTTTTTTATGTTGTTGTTTTAAATACCTCATGTTATTTTATGTTACTTTAATTATTTTAACTTATACCTTAAATTATTATAAATTATTTTATCTTAAGGTATGATAATTTAAAATAATTTTTAAATAAGATATAATGACCTAAGGTAAAATAAAATATTGAATTTTTTCATATAATAATTTAATGTGGATTAACTTAATGTAAATTACTCTAAAATAGCCAAAAATGCTATATCGTATAATAACTAATAATGGTTTAAAATATTTTTTCATAAAATAACTTAAAATATTTTTATAATAGAATAGTCAATAATAGCCAACAATAGAATAATTAATAATAGTCAAGACTAACTTATAATAAATAACCTAAAATAGCCAATATTAACCTATGATATAATAGCCAATAATAACCAATGCTAGTGTAGCTTAAAATAGCCCACAATAGTTTACAATAAAATAACCATTAATAGCCACTAATATAATAACCACCAATAGCCTATAGTAATATAACCTAAAATAACTAACTATAGCTTATGGTAATATGACCTAAAATAACCAACAATAGCTTTTGGTAATATAACATAAAATAACCAACAATGTTGTATGATAAAATAACCTATGGTAAAATAACCAAAAATTGCCAACATGGCTTATGATAGAATAACCTAGAATATTTTATAATAGAATAACCAAAAAAATGTCAAGAATAAATTAGGATAAATAAGAATGTGAATAATAATATGTGATGACAAAATAATATCAATTTAAATAGTGGTTCAATGGTTAAAGACGTGTTCCTTAACATGGAAATGAAAAGAGGTGAAAGGTTCAAACCTTCACACGTACACCTTAAGTTGATAAGCTAAGAACTTTAAGCTAAGTAGCATAATAAAGGTTCATAGGTGTTTAACATAGGTTTGTCATTAACTATTAATATTTTTTATTATTATTATTTTATTATTAGTGAATTGATCATTAATGATTTGATTATTAATGAATTTAATTAACTATTGGTGAATTCAATTAGCTATTAATGAAATCATTTGTCCACAAAAAAATTTCCCCATTTATTAAGGGGTTGCCCATTTTCACCATGATAAATTTGTTCAATTTCACTCAAAATCTAGTGAAACACAAAGTGAACTTGGACACATATTGGTATAGTATATAACATTTAAGGTTTAGTATGCATGGGGGTTAGAGGAGCTTCAACTTGTACCTTTTCCCAAATTTTGTAAATGGTTTTTGCTAATAGGTAAAGGATGCAAATGTGAAATGATGTAATGTATAACAATGATGACTTATTAACATTAAAGATTTTTAAATCCAAACAAAGGAAAAATGCCCAAATTTTTTTTAAAAAAATCCTTCTTTGACCTTTGTTTTTAAAGATATTGATTTTATTTTTAATTCAAAGTTATGTACCATGGGCTTGTCCTTTTACAAAGTTTTGGATGCAAGTTAAGGCTTGAACTTAATGGTTGGCACCCTTTTGGGGGTTGGGGTTCAAACCCCCATTATGTTCTAAAATGTTGATGAATTATTTACTACAAAATCACCTTGCACCTTCCACCTAAAATATGGCTATTGTAGACAATTGTTGTTAAAGATTTTTCTCTACATGTGAGTGATAAGTTTTGCATGTCCATTTTCACAATTCAAATAGTTGTAACATGTTCAATAACTTACTTGGAGCAATGGGTGAAACCAACATTAGCTTGGTATTAAATCTTAGGTATCATTGTTAACTAGCCTATTGTTCGTTGCTTCTATTACCAAATGTATTCCTTTTGCAAAATACCCATAACCAAATGCATTTCCATGGCAATGCACATGTCACCAATGTTTTCAATCACATTTATCGTAGCCACTATGTGTACATTTGCAAATGACAACTCACCATTGGGAACCACTCTTCAATTTAAAAATTTACCAAAGTAGTTCCAGTTCACACAAATTTAACCAACTATGTTAATTGAAGTTGTAGTTGCATTAGCTACTAGCCAATGTTTCTTTTAGTGGAAAAAATATTGCCAAATTTCAACCTAGGATTTGTTCCTTCTACTTATAAGCCTTAAAATAAGGCTAAAACTAAAGCATAATCGTTGAAAAGCTACCTAGGGTGGAATAAGGTTCGCCTACCATTTTTCTTAAACCTTAATAGCTATCACCATGTATGGTGAGCTTGAAACTTCTCACTGCCAAATGGCTCCATCGTGTTGTCTAAAGTTGCCACCACCTACCATGTTGTTGTCATTTTTTGCCAAAACATCGACCTAAATTAAAAACACTCACTGTTTATTGTTGAATGCAAAAAAGTCATTGTCACCATCACTAGCTATGCAACTAGGATTGCCATCGCCACTACTTCCAAGTTCCTAATGAAATTGTGAGTATGGCACATCTATGATATGTTAAAATTATCTATTAGATTTTTAAAAATTTAAGTTGAATGAACATATTCAATGTTCATGCCCAAAAAGCTAGAACAACAAGCTTAAAGCTTGGGAGTTGTGGAACTTAGTAATGTGACAGACCAAGTGAGATGGTTGACCATGTTTTTAGATTTGGTGGCAAGTGCTAAAGCAAGGAGAATCAAATGTGATTATGTAGACTTCAGTGTTCAAGCTTATTGTTTGGAGCACTTTCAATGAAAAAACATGGTTTAGAATCCTAAACCATATCTTTTGATTTAATTGTTTACAACTTGAAAGTTGTAGGTTGCAAGGTTGTTGTAAGATTTTGTTACTGTTGCTAACAATGTTGTTCATTGTTTTCTTTGTAGTGTGTATTATTGAAGTCTACCTAGTTAAAAGGTCATCGATCTTGAATGTTCTAGAATCCAGAGTCCGTGTAATTTATTGGAAAACCTATAGGCATATTTTTCACACAATCCAAAAAGAACTCATGAGTTCATTGTATTGGCTGATGTTGGGGGAATAAGAGGTTAGTGGATTTTGAAGAACATTAACACCCATTAGATTTTGATGTTATTCCCATTTAAAAGAGTTTTATTTAAATATTGTGCCCTAGTTTTGAATATGCATAACAATATTAACATTGTTAATCAAGTTGCTTGTAATTTGGAGTTGTTTTGTGACTTGGAAGTAATGGTTAGGCTTTCTTGTATCATGCCCTTGCTTGAAGGGTTGAACAAGTTGATAAAATTCTCCCAATCACAATAGTGTTTTGTATGTGATTTTGTTATTCATATGAAGTTGTGTGAAGAAGATTTCTATAATTGGCACACTAACCCAATGCCTACATGGGTGATGTGTTCAATGGATACCAAAAAGTACAAAATGGGACATAAGATGTAGTGGTGTACATGATAAAATAGACAATTTTTTATCCTTGTCACCCAAAAAAACAATTAGCCATAAACAAGTTGTATGTATTGAAAGTGAAAATGTTTTTGTATTTCATGATCAACATGAGGATAATCTTTAATTCTATCACCATGATATTGATTTATCACATGTTTAATATACATTCAAGTAGATCTTTAAAAAATAACTATTATTTTTTTAGATGTCCAAACTTGTACAAGTAGGTTAAAGTAGATGAATTATTGGATATTTTCCATTTTCAACACAATGTAGCTTTAAAATGTACTTGTAACCTCTGAACATTTAAATATTATAGTAGAATACATCAAACTTCTAATGGAAAAATAGGTTTGAAACTCAATTTCACTAGTCATTTTCAAACATGTTATTTATTTTTATTGTGCCAAAGCTTTTCAAATTTTGTAATCACTTCATTATAAACTCAAAGAAAGGCACCATGTTTTCATTATGTTATTTTCAAGTATTTTCAATATACTTTCTTCTATTTTTGTCAAAAATTGGATCATTTGTTGACTATTTTGGGGATAACTATTTTTTTGCCTACTTTACCATGTATGAATGGGTGCCTAATTTAAATATTAGTTTGGAAAACTTGAATTTCTAAATTTTTGGCACTTCCATCATGATGCATTCCCATTGTCTTGAAGTATTTGTCTATGTGCATGTGACTTGTGTTATTTTCCAACACTAGTGGGTGCCTATGACCTTTGGCCACTGTGAAGTCCCCCGGTTTTTTTAAACTTGGTTTCATCCATCCCCTTAATTGGGACAGACAGTAGCTAAAAGAAAAAAAGCTTTCCCAAAATCCGTCCCGTCATCAAACCGAACGGACATTTCATCCATCCCCTTAATTGGGACGAACAGTAGCTAAAAGAAAAAAAAAGGTAGTCTTGGTCAATACTAAAAAACAAAAAAATAAAAATAAAAAAAATTCTGGGCTGTTTAAGGCCTAAATTTTTTTTTCTGGTCTTCCCCTAAATCCGTCCTGTCATCAAGCCAGACGGACATTTCATCCATCACCTTAATCGAGACGGAAAGTAGCTAAAAGAAGAAAAAAAAAAGGTAGTCTTGGTCAATACAAAAAAATAAATAAAAATAAAAATAAAAAAATAAAAAAATAAAATTCTGGGCTGTCCAAGGCCTAAATTTTTTTCTGGTCTACCAAATCTTTTGCCTCAAAAAATCAGATTGCCCTTGATTTCTTTTTTCTCTAGAGTCAGTTACATCTAGGGAAGTTACATCTAGGGAAGCTCCACAGGGAACGGGCAATGACTGGAAGAATCTTCCAGACACTACCCACACAGACAGACACCACCACTGTTGCTTTTATATATAAGATACCATCAACAATGTGTAAAAACAATGTTTTGAAGCTACAACCAAAATCAATGATGAACTAGAAAAACACTTTCTAGTTCAAGATGTGATGGATGCTTTAAGATTGGTTTACCCACAATATTGGCTACAACTTTCATGTGAGCATACCTTTCCTCTTCATATGGCTATCTTGAAAGGTTTTTATAGTCAGCCCAAGAAGATTGGATCATTCTAAACTTGGATTTCGGCTATTAACTTGATGTGAACATTTGGAACCTCTAGTCTTCTTTTTTCAAGATCACAATGATGTCCAATGCTCAAAGGGCTATGGACCAACCCATGGATGTCAATCCAATGTCTAGACTTTGGAAGAAACTCTTTCCCAATGCATTGTTATGTGTTCAACTTTTCGAGTTCATGAAAGTGGCAAAGTTGGTTGTGGTCCAGATTATGGGATCTATAGAAGATGAAAGCATTGTTTCAACGCTGACGTTCATGAAAACCAAATTGCAAAATCAGCTTTGTGAGCATTTAGATTTGGTGGTGTGGATGTTTGTACAACCATTGTATACGATTAATACTTTTCCTTATGATGATGCAATAACAGCTTAAATTGATGAAAAAGAAAGAAGGGGTCTTCTAACTTGATTTTTTTGGAATATAACCCTAGTTTTCCAAGATGTTGATTACTTGTGCTATGGCTAAATTTCTCTTTCCTATTGGTCCCATTCAGTTTTCTTTTTATGATCAAATTAACATGTGGCTTGTGGGTCAAGATCATTTGTTGCAGTTGGGTGTAGTGTCCTCTTGGACAAGAATTCAACTCCTTCACATGATTTGTTAATTTATTTTTTTTACATTACACTCTATTCATGTGATTTTAGTTTTTGTCTCTTATAAATAAATTATGTTTGATCCTTAACTTCTAAGTTGTAATGCAAATAGCTTAAGGCATTAGCCATGATTTTTTTGTCAATCTCTACCACTCCAATCTTCCAAGACTTGCCAAATAACTCCACTATTTTTTCTATTGTCGCCTAAATTCATACTTTGTCAGAATCGAAATAGTTACTATTCACACAATAGCTACAACTTTAAATAGCCAAACACACCATCCCTCCAAGGGGAAAAATAGCCGTATGCTATCTTTAAAATTTCCCAATATAGCCAGTAAAAAAAAACAACCAAACATATTAGTGTAGCCACTTGAGGTTCTAGCTCAAGCACATAGTAGCCAATAGGGCCACTGTCAAGAATCGTTTTTTTAAATCACTGCTAGGGCTACCCCGGGCTAGGCTACTAGCTAGACTTGGGGGGAAAAAAAGGAGAAAAAGGGGTTGTTACAAATAACATCAGGTTGTGTAAACAAAGTGAAACTAGGGGCACATGGGCACCAGCTAAACTCACGCGCGATAGAAAAAGATGGCATAAAAGTCGACATCTCAAAACGAGAGGACATCACCTCGGTTGGCACTGTTTGTATTACCGACTATGACAGCTGGCCGTCCGATCAAAACCCACACGGAAGAAGGGCAGCCGTCCGCTCTACACGGGATCATCGTGCGCCGGTGGTCCTCCCAGACAAAGAAGACGCGTCCTCGCTCCGACCACTTAAAAGTGCAGGTCAAGCCTTAAACCGGGGGGCCCCCACACCTGGTGCTGCATGTGTTCCTAACGCACTTGTTTTCACTGCTGCAATTCAAGTACGTACTTGATTTCACGCGTCAATCCCGGAAGTCTACTGCACTATTATTTCCCGTCTGTGACAGTTCTGTCAAGCGGTGAAGGCCTTAAACAAACCAAAGGGTCCTAATAGGTTGGGTGCCAAATAAAAAACAAATTGAACTTTGGAGGCACGTCATCTAATTATTGCAAGGTGAATAATGGCAGGGTTCCTAAATGCAGGCAGTACAAAGGTACTGCATGATTCTTTTTTTGTCTCTTATTGCCCATTCCTCCATTTATGATGCGCGTTTGATTTAAAGTCTTCCACTCAATCAGTTGTGTTTGTGGTACATCCTTTCTTTTTCTTTTTTTTTAATTTACTTGACGGGCTCTGTTCATGGCTAATTGATAAAAATGTTCCTTATGGTGTCCCCCAATGTGTTTATGTCCCCAATTCTAAATAAGTCTTGTGGGCATTAGATTTTTGTAAACCTTGATATCATGCTAAAAAAATTGTGCTTCACCTTACACAAAGAGCACTATAGCAGGGCTGCTCCCATTTGGCCTGATTATATATAGACGAGAAGAGTATTGACTTTGGACAAAGAACTTGGGATAAAGACTGAGAAGCAGTGGAGAACAACATGGGGGAGACATGAGAACCCATGGCAACAAATAGGATATTAACTTTGGCAGAACGCATGGGATTAACTTAAGAAACACATGTGAAGGACACATGGGAACTATGGGAATAAGATATGGAACATTTGGCAAAGAATATGAAGTAAAACAAGGAACAAATTAGCAATAAACCAGGAACACATTGGGGACACCATAAGGAACATTTCAAACGAAATAAAGCCCTAAACTCAACAGCCTTCCAAAAGGACAGGAACATGCATTCCAAAACCCAACGAGGCCTATGAGGTCCATTTTTCACTTGCCTCCACTTGTCTGCACTTATGCTGCCCAGCGCCTTGTGTGTTTTGGTCAGCACCTTAGTGGACCCAAGTCCTTTTTCTTTCATCACTGCCATGCTGCAGTCCCGGCTTAACCTGTAGGGTAAGGACTAAGGACCAGGGCTGTTGCGGGCATAAGAGCCTGCATGAGACAAGAGCCCATCATGATACCTTAATTTTCCGCAGAACAGCCCAGCCCTGAGTGTGAGGTGATTTCTAGGTGTCATTTCAACAACATGTTGTAAATGGAGCGATCACTTGTGACCGGACAGGAAGTCACTTGGATCTCTCTAATGTGAACATTACTTCATTTTAGGGTTTAGGTTTTGTTTTGAATGGCCTTCAACTTTCTTGATGTTGGCAATGGAGTTTATATTATCATTGTTTGTTAGTGATTGTGAGTAGGAAACTTTGTTTGTTTGTGTGTTATGTGAAATAGGTTGGCAGTAGACGATGGGTGGCCAAAGGCACTGCAAGCATGCAAGAGAGACAAGAGGTAGGATGATGTGGAACAAATATAAAATGTGGAGTTTGAGAGCAAAGAACGACAAGTCTGTTTTTTTGTTGAAGCTATTGCAATTTGTGTAGAAGGAAAAACTTACAAAAATCTATAGTTGTTGTTTGATTTCCGTTGCACCAATGACTACATCATAGCAGGCTTTGTGTTCTTGCTAGAGTTAGGATTTATAAGGGGTTGATGCTAAGGGCTAATGACATATAAAAGAGGTTTAAATTGTAGAATTAAGAACATGTAGAGAAGTGCATTTGCAGGGGACCTTGGTGGAACCTTTCTTGAAATTCAGTGGGTAGTACATGCATATGAATGAAAGCTAGAAATCTTAGTGGGTATCCTTGGGTTGGACAGAACGTGAATGAGAAAAAAACAAAATGGAAGAGATTATAATAAGTATCCATAGATCCATATTCTGCACATAATTTTGTTTTTCCTGAGTAAACTGCAACCCAACTTGGCATACCTTGTTTAGTCGTGGTTCATACCCAAAAGTCGATTTGTTTGTAAAGTTAGACCAAACATTTCTCTGCATTATCTCATGTGGTAGAAGGATGGATTAGCAGCTCATAACAAACCAACTAAACATTGAAAGCATTGACTTCAAGCCAAACCCTGTCAACTCATACACTCACAATATGTAGATTTGTTCCTAGCAACAATTTGAAAGCTACCATTGTAGCAATTTAGAAGAGGCTAATAGGTATGTACACTTTGGAAATTCACATGGTATGGATAATCATGTATTGTAGGACCGCAAAACCAAGGTGTTGTGACAATGTCAGTTTGGCAGGAAATGAATTATATACATTATTGCATAGAGTTAATATTTGTAATCAAGAGATGGTTTTTCTACCCTTTTTTTTTGGTTACACACCCACCCAATGTCGTAAATGGACCGCAAGTTTTGAGGGCAGCCTGACGTGAATTTTGATTTGCAGGTAGGTGAGTTTCGAAACATGGCAGGTTTCAGACTACATGCCCCCATGTCCCATGCACCCCCCATCCATGCCCCATTTTCATCTATCCATATATGACTTGTAACATTGGGGCATGTTGATTTATGTTTTTTTCTCATATCTGCACACCACTATGCTCTTTTGCCAACTTTTTTGTTAGGACCATTAATGAAAGTGAAAGAATGGGTTTTTAAGTAAGTAGGAATTGATTTCAAATGGGATGAGTCACATGTCAAATGTTATGTAAGAAAGGTGGCCCATTCCATGTTTTAGTTAGGGTTTATATTTGTTGCTAGTCTTGAGCTTTATAAATGAAGTGCAAGCTTTATGGCCTACTTTCTTACAATGTGAGTGTGAAATGATACCACATATTGCATGTGAACAAGGGAGCTTGAAAAGGTCTTACATTTTTCTTAGGTTAAAAGTCCAACTTTGGCACACTAGTGATAGACAAGAAGGAACATGGAAAGTGAACACCAAGTTGAGTCTTTGGAATTGATAATGAAACTAGACAAAATGGTGTTCATGGATACATACATTTGTGAGCAATGGATGCAATTATGTCAAAAATGTCAAAAATAATTTTCGAGAGGATATAAATGAATTTATTTGTGTGTATTGAAATGCAAAAAGAATTCAAGAATGAAGATTAATGAGCATAAAAAAAGAGGTATGAGAAAGTGATGGATGTTAAAGTAATCCTTTAACCTTCAAATTGTACCTGCCATTAGGAAACACATCGAATGCATGCATCTTACAAAGGGTGGAAACATTTTGGAATATTGGGTGAAGGCAAATGCATTATTTAAGCCAAGGCATAGTTGTCCTTTGTCTATAGTGGCTTGGGAAAGAATAAAGGTGTTGCAACACAAGTGAAACAAGGAAAAAACACCACCCTTGGAAATTCCAATTTGCGATGTAGGCCTAAATAAAAAATTTGTGGTTGTCCATAATAGACAACGCACAAAACATGTAATCCAAAACACATTCAAACAACTTTTGAAAATAACCTAGAAATTATAATGCCAAGCTTTGCTTGAAGTTATGCATATAAAGCAATCGCAACATAGTGATATTTGATCAAACCCTATTTATGTTATTATGTTAGATTCTAATGTTTCTTTATGTTTTGACAAGTTTTTATCATTAATCGTAACCCCCTTGAAAAATATTA
>Ga0209208_10013602_pt1 | contig 10134 bp, 5 predicted proteins | sample S1TSphfallax_3_FD_187694 | JGI IMG/M metagenome (GOLD analysis project Ga0209208, IMG submission 187694) | Host-associated microbial communities from peat moss isolated from Minnesota, USA - S1T2_Fd - Sphagnum fallax MG (SPAdes) (version 2) | ecosystem: Host-associated > Plants > Peat moss >... | reverse complement strand
GGATGAGGGCTTTGTTATAAAGATTACAACAAGTTGACTCTTCTTCAAGTCCAAGTCCAAGTTAACAACATACGTATCACTTTGCCAATAAAATCCCAAAATAGAATACCCAAATAGAACAATGCTATCAATGCTGGATAGCCAAGTGTCATCAAACACCCAACATAGTAGTGGTAGCTAACTAGGGTTGGCCCCCTGTATTTATTTATTAGGGTGATCTCTTGTACGTAACTAGCAAGGATCATCAAAGAGAGAGAGAGAGAGAAAGAGAGAGATGCCGAATGTGCAAAACCAGCACGCAATAATTATTATGAATTTGGCCATATTCAGTCACAACATCGGCCTAGAAAAAAAAATTGTTTTCTTTGAAAAAATAAAAAATAAAAAATCATATGAGAAACACGCACTTGTAAAGTTGTTAAGTGCATTGCAACAATATGCACATATAATATAATAATAATAATATTATTATTATTATTATTATATGTATTGTACGTGATGGCCTGGTCCCGTGTATATTACACTATTTCACCAGCTTTGCAGGAGAAATAGTGTAATGGGTATGAATGAATCTGCAAATGTTGCTGTTTTCTCCAGAGAGTGTGGTATGTAGTGTACAACAACAAGGTTTTGTGGGACCCCCTTCTTCTTCTTCTTCCTTCTTTGCTTTTGCAAACTCAAAGGGGTAAGAGGGGAGATTGGATTTAGATATAACTTGGTTAATACGCAATGCAAAGAACAAATGGGGCAAAGTTGTTGGCCTCCTTGTTTGTTGTTTGTTTGTTTGTAACAAGTTGTGTTGTTTTGGGAAAAATCTTGACTAGATTAACAATGTTCAGTATATTGTGGAGAGGAGAGAGAGAGAGAGCTAAATTATAGCTGAGTCAGGTCTGTCCTGTTCTCAGGTTTCGTACCTTACAAAAGTGCAAAGTGCAAACCAGTGTTGTGCGAAGCATCAGACATGGCGTCAACCCCCGCCGGTTATGAGGACCGTTGTTCTTTTAATCTCCAAAACCTGTGATTCTCAGAAAAATTAATCCTTCTGATATATAACCGACTTTCTTGTTTTAACAACAAAAAAATTTAATCAAAGAAGTGGCCAGAATGTGGTTACTAACAAAATCAAATACCCGCACAACACTGGTGCAGACTATGATTTAGGGAAATGGGTTGAAATTTGAAGCAGAAGAAGAAGAAGAAGAAAATGAAGCACATGTGAAGACTTTGGCTTTATGAGGTTGGTTATTTTGACTGCCCTTCTGGTGAATTTTCTTTTGTAAACTTGGCAATTTGGTGGCAGATTTGAGATTTTGTTTTAACTTCATTCCTTGTGGACATTGGGTAGGCTCCAAACATGGAAGGCACAATTCAGGCTTTCTTTGAATTACATCTCGGGTTCACAATTAAATTTTTTTACCGAAGACTCATTTCTTAGGCAAGATCTTGGTGAGTGGCTGAGCTAAAATCTGGGTACCAAGAGGTCACTAGACAAGGTCGGCACCTTCTGTGCAGGAAGGTGCTTTCAATCACAAAGGGAAGGAGCCTTGGAGTGCTTTACATGTATAGCAGTACTGCATACTGCGCTCCAAAGAAAAACACCTTCAGTCTCTAAAGTTAAGCATCAAGATGTGAAGATTCTTGTTTAAGAACACTTGTAGAACTGGTCTGGAAAGCATGGTGAACACACAACATCACCCGCAACACAAAACTTGCCATCAATGCATCACAAATGTATAACAATTCTGAAACACTACCTCTTGATGCACACCTACACATATGTATCAAGGCAATTGTGTTTGCAAAGAGATCATTCTAATGAAAGGTACAGCTTGGCAACTGGGTTGTTCCTTTACAAATGTTCATCTAGGTGCAAGATCCTGGGATGATGCAAACACAACACTTGTCCACAGCTGACTTCAAAATGCAAGTCCGTCTTTCGTACTTGGCATTCACCAGACATGCTTATCTCATGATGACTAAATGGAAGTGCATGGAATTAGGGGATTGATGTAAACAGACATCTTTCAAAAATCTGCACATTCCCATTCCCACAGGATCAAACCGCAAATCATTCATAAATTCTGGAAGGCAGCTTCTTCAAGTGAAATAAAAACATGACAATTATGTGAACCATCATGAAGTTCACAATGTGAAATGTTCTGGCACAAGGAACTTTGACAGTTCTTCAAAGGTCAAATTATGATACAGAGCAAACAATACAACCAAATGAACCTTTTTGGATACCAATGAAAAGCTTTTAGCTGAACTAAGGATGGGAAGATTACCAAAGCTAACTTTTAACAGAAATGAACCTCATCCACTATCACAACTGAACTGTAATCTCAGCTGTGTGAGCATTCTCAGAATTCTCTCTATAAGACACACTTGTAACCGCCTTCACACAGGACTTCTACCACCAGTCCGGATGTGTTCAGAAAAAGCCTCAATTCCTACACCCTAAGAATAGTCAAACTGATCAATTTGGATGGCAAGCTGTCCTGTGCATCTGCTATTCTGACAGACAAAATTTAAATACAAGATCTGGACTCTTCAAAGGTCACATGCAGCCTCTGACCCCATGTAGAACAAAATTTATTGCAAAGGCATTGGCTTGAGAGAGTCATTGAAAGATTAGGGCTCCAGGAAAGCCTTATTTAGCCCTGAAGGTCATCTGCATTTCCAAGTAGGCAGCACAAGTATCACCCTGCATCAGCAGTCCAAAGTCATTGGTGCTCATAAAATTGTCAAGTACATGCAGCATGCATAGACCACATGCACCCAAGCCTGCCTTTTCTGTTCCGCCTCTGCACATCCACTGACAGTTAATTATGGTCTGTGAATTTGCAGGCTACCTCCAAGAAGTGTGTCAACACCCTGATTTGCAAAGTTGACTCAATCTTCAGCCACAATTACTACTGGCCTCTTTGATTGAGGTGTCATGTGATATTGTTTCCATAGAGCTCAGGCTAGTCGGGTAGACCGATTGGGCAAGTAACTCATGAAGCAGAATACCTGCTGCAACACTAACATTAAGACTATCTACTGCTGCAGGTCCTGCTGGATAACCCACAAACTTCACAGGCTCCTCAGCAGCAATCCCATCTACATCAACCATCTTCAGTTCTTTTGATGGTGATTGTCTTTGAGAAAAGTCTTGTAATGGCCGCTTGGAAGCTACACCCACAATACAGACCAGATCACTGCAGACTCTCCTCACATTGGTTCTCAAGCCTCTGCCCTCATTACCTAGCACCAGGATAGTAGGAAGACCTGGGGCAAGATCTCTCACAGCATGTGCCTGTGACTCAAAGGAGGCACCAACAGCCCGCCACCCATTTTGCACAGACATGTCAAGAAACTTGACCATGTTTCGGCATGATTGTACCTCCATCACTTCAAGGGCACCAGCACTTGCCTTGCTCACCACCCCACTCAGTGGTGCCGAATTCTTTGCACAAACAACCACTCCTGTTGCCCCCAAGAAGTAGGCTGACCGCAGAATAGCTCCGAAATTCTGAGGATCAACAACCTCATCCAGGGCTACCCAAACAGGAGCTTCCACTCCATCATTGCTGACTTTGTCAAGCTTCTCTATGGGAACTAGCTCCAAGGGGGATGCATCCAACACCAACCCTTGGTGTGGTCGATTATCCACCAACAGATTGAGGTCATGCTTGCTTACAACCTTCAGCCTAACACCTAGCTCCTTCATTCTATTCAGTATCCACACCAAAGCTTGCTTGTCCTTCCGTTTCCCGGTTTCAATATTCTCTGTCAAATTCTCTTGCATATACAATGTATAGAACTCTCGTCTGCTAGCTACTAGAGCAGCCCTGATAGGTGCCACACCATACACAGGCTCACCTTCCAATCTCCAGTTTACATTTGCTTCATGCTCCCTCCCCCACTCCCTGCCTGACTGAATCACCCACTCCTCCTCATCCTCTCCCCCATCATCATTCTCCTCCAAACTCTGTATCTTAGCTCCTCCACCATATCCACCTCTTCGATCGCTCTTGTAGCCATCCATGCTGCGACGGTGGTGGTTCCCTTGTGATTGATTACTGAATTTTCCTGCACTTTTTTTCCATCCTTCTGCAGCACCCCAATTCCTTGTGCTGGTTGTCTGTTCTTCTGCCCTCCCAAACTGATTCAAACCAGCTCTCTCCCATTCCCTGCCTTTCACACCAGCTTTGCTACTACTACTACTAGCAAGCTTCCATTCCCTGCTTGCATACTCCTGATCATTCTTAGAGCCAGAACCTATGTGTCCACCTCTATGGAGCTTACCTCTGGTTGAGCTTCCTACATTGCCTTTGCTCCCACTTATTGCAATGTCATCCCACTCTCCTCCTCGTCCTCCTCTGGCAGGTGCAATGTTTGCTTTCGTTTCCCTCCCACCATGTTGTCTTCCAGCCCTAAAATTCTCATCCACCCCTCCATGGCTCCCATCCCACGATCTCCTTCCATCTGCCCCTCTGCCTTCCCTCTCCCATGAACTCCCAGAGGAAGCTCCAGCATTTCTTTCCTTGCCCCACTCAGAATGGGATTCCCCCCTAGGGTTTGTAGCTCCAAGGGCATCACTACCTCTGTTGCTCTTGGCCTGAAAACCCCCGTTCCTTCTTTCACCTACATCTGAGGAGCCAGAGGAGATTCCAAGGCTCTGAATGGATTCACCTTCTTGCTCAGCAACAGCTGATGGTGCAACTTTCCCTTGGTTGTCAAAGAAGGAATCGGCAGCGTCATCCCATACTGTGCTAGACTTTCTTCCCTTCTCTTGTGCATGCGCGAGAACCCTAAAACCCCGAGACCTCGTCTCTACAGATGATGAATCCTCATACTTGAAACAACGATGAAGAGAAGAGAAAGAAGCATACTTGGAGCGATGGCGGCAATAGCAGCAGAAGCCACGCGATAGCGACGTGGTGTGGCGTTGTGGAGGAGGAGGAGCACGGCCATGCGGGAAGGAGGAGGACGACGACGACGACGCAGAGGAGAGAAGTGCACGAAAAACTGGGCGAAGAATCATCGTCAAAGGAAGAGATGGCGAGCACGGCAATGGACCCCGCAGCTGTTGCCACCCCATTCCTCAGTGCGCGGCTATTCTTCTAGCAAAGCATCAACCCATGACCATACCATGCGAAAATGAGCAAAGAGGTCGAAGACGATGCAAGAGCTTCTGTCGCTGGTTCAAAGTCCACACTCCTCTAAGCACATCCGAGATGGCGGATCCTGTTGCTGGCAACAGAGAAAGACGAAGCACAGCAAACAAAATCTCCCCACTTTCTCTTGTGTGTACACGGCGTCCAAAGAGATGGAATTTTATTAAACCCTAACAGGAAGTATTAGGGTTTAATGAAAATCTTCCTGTTAGGGTTTAATGCAAATCCATCTCATTTCATTTTCCAAAATGTCCACACATGCAAGTGTTTCATTTTTCACCTTAAAACATGAAACACCTTCACATGTGAGCATTTCATTTTTTGAAACTTGAGTGTTTCATTTTTTGAAATGCTAAGTGATTCCTTTTGCTTTGTAAGTGTGCATCCACATACACTACAAATCTAGGTTGAGGTTTCTATGTGTGTTGGTTGGGTGTGTTGGGTTCACACTCATCACTCAATTAGGGATGCAAAAACTGCAACAATTGGAGGAGACAACAAGAGTATTGGTAGAGGAAAGAGGGAAAATTTGAGTTTCAATTCAATTGTGCTATTTGGTTTTTATTGTGTTTTTCAAAAACCTTTCTTGTTGTTTTTTGAATGTTGTGATAAGTTGCAATGTTGCTTTTACAAGAGCATCTCCTTTCGATTTTGGACATGCGCTTTAAGAAAATTCAAGTCCATGAAAAATGTTCATTTGAAAAACTCTAGTTTGGAGATGTGTAAAATATATAGGAATGTGTTTGCAAAACATTAGGCATTCTATCCACATACATAGCAATTGATATACAAATATTTGAGATCTATCATGTTTCATAGCAAACTTAGAAAATCAAACTACAAACAATATAAACTCGTATTATTGAAGTCTTCACATGTATTACATATTTTTACAAACACATGTGATTAATCATATATTAGTAAATGTAATATTGAAAATTTTCAAAAACACTCAAGAACAAGAATGTATAAAAAAAAGTTCATATATAAACTTACATTTAATCATGAATGACAATCAATCAAAAGGATGGATATGTCTATCTTTTATTTTCCTCCATATCAACTTGATGTCATCTCAATCAATACCATCTATGAAAATCTATTACTAAAATTTGGATCAATGTGTTGAAAATAATTCATTTCAATGTGTTACACAATTTACTTTTGATAATTTTTTGTTTTGAAAGACCTCTCTCATATATTACAATATCAAAAGGAATTATAAATAATTTTTGCCATAACCTATGTGATCTAGGCCAATTTGTTAACCACTTGAAAGTAGTGATTACATAGTCCCATGTCTTTCATAAAAACTTATTGGACATTGATTCCCACATATTCCAATTCAATTGCCTTGCACTTTACAATATTGTTATGTCAATCACAAATGTGCCCATCACAAAAAGGATAAACTTTTCTTTGTCCCATCTACAAAAGGATACCCCGCACATGAAGACGCACCAAATGCTTCTAAAAAATTGTCAAAAAACTTAAAACCTTGTTTAATTTCTATGCAATAAATATTGATTTATCAAAATTGTGATGCAAATATTTTTGGTTCCTTCCTATATGTGTAATATCAATGTGATTGAATTAGAAAACTTTGTTCAACTTGTTCAATTTCACCAAAATATCACCAAGCATGCGTTAAAAAAATTAAAATAAAAATGAAATTAGCTTTTGGTACAAGGTAGGTTCCTCCATATGAGATGCCTCCACAAAAAGTAAGCATTTAATCCAAATTTTACATCATTACCAATCCCTAAAACAACCATCTAACACAATGAATATGTATAACAATTAAAAGTCTTTGCACAAATTTCTCCAGTAGGTCAATGAATTCCCTGCAATGAATTAATGATTGTGCTACCCACGTATACATCTTTTTCACAAAGATTACAAACTTAAATGTAAATTTAGCAACATCTCCAACTACAAAGGCTTATCCACAAATACAAGTAAAAGTATTATCATGTTTAGGATCACGTCTAATTTGTAAAACTTGTTTGCCATGTCTTGTTAAACCAATGGAAATATTACAACTAGTTGTTGATTTACCCATTGAGTAGCAATTCCAAGTGCTTGCTCTAATGTCTGACTTAGATGAGGAGTTCGAAAGATGATAGGTAAAGGAGGTTAATGAAGTCGAATTTGTAGTAAAACACTCTATAACATTTTGACATTTGCACTGAAAACTAAATGGCAATTCAAGAAGTTATTTGATCTTACCCATATGACTATCCAATTTTTGAATCAAAATGAGAAAGAAAGATTATCAACTCAAATTACTTTTTACTTCGAAAAAAAAAAGTAATTTCAACAAATCAGTCTTTTTCAATATAGTCATCACGAAGTAGATCAACAAATCCCAAAGTCCACGACCTCCATCACCCCAAGATGGCATGTTACCAAACTCAGCTAGAAGAAAAACCCCATTTTTCGACTTGTCTTAAGCAATTAAAAGTGTCTTTCATGACTATTTTTTATCAAAATTAGTTACAAAAGACATTTTTAGTCACCTAAAACAAGTCGAAAAATGCGATTTTTCTTCTAGTGGCTATGGTTCATTTCACTAAGCTTTTTACTTTAAAGGGCATCATCATATGTTTGATATATATTGCCTAGTGTACTTTTCAAAGTACATTATGGAAGGATCTATCATCCATCAATTTTTGGCCAAAGTTTTGGTCTCCAAGGTAGCTTTAATATACCTTTGATTAGCAGGAAAAGAAAAAAATTGCATCCTTATTATCATATTTATCTCATGTTATCACACGTATGCCATTGTATTGGCTTAGAATATAGGCTAGAGATAAGCAGACTCGAACAGTTCACATCCACCATAGGGTAAGCCACTATATTTCAAGCCTCTTTGGAAATATATTTATTTTTTTATGTCTTTCCCACAAAGTTGAAATGACTTATATTGGTATTTTATGATTTGATTCAATCAATCACTCCTAATTCAATTTAATCTTTGCAATATATATATATATATATATAATTTTAATAAATTGCAACAAACATATTATTTTCAATGTACATTATACTCAATAGAGAAGGGGGGAGGGGGGGGTGAATACGTGTGTGCCATGCAATGAATGTTGACATGTGTTTAATGAAATTGTGTATTAAACATTATCTAACCAATTTCATTGCAAACATTTTAACATGCCCACAAAAGCTTATCATAAGGCATTGGAATAAACATTTTGATATAATGCGTCGTGAAAAATTGAAAAGCCTTGAATCTACTTCTTAACTAATCCATGCACAAGGACAATAAGGTTGTACAAAAGCTTTAGATAAGACTAAAACAAGCTACAAAGTTGAGTTTTTGGTTATGTCAAATTTCACAAATCAAGAAAAGAAGGCAATTAATGTAGTTTAAAGCCAAAAGGTGCACAAACAAATTATGGGCAAACTCAAACCCACTAAACACACCACCTAAAATTAGGAAGAATCACCATCCTCCTCCTTGTAATATATTTTATAACTCCCCGCAAAGGCTACATCCAAATGACATATTTCCCCAAGACTCCCAAATAGTAGTTTCAAAATTGTTGAATTATGAATTGCACGACTTTGGGGGCTTGTGACTTTTTTATTTCAACTCCAATAGGAAAGTTTTCAAAGGAAAATTTGTAACCATTGAAAATATATTTCCAACAACCTATAGGATTCCCAAATTAAAGTTAATATGTCTCTTTTATTGGATGTATTAATGGTCAAAAATCATTTTGATGGTTTAACTGTCAACCTTTCAAATTGCTAAAATTAGCCATAACTTGTGTTTCATATCTTCAAATGGGGAACATGATCCCACATTAATTATGTAGTTCTCAAATCATTTTCAAAAGTTTTTAAAAGGGTCTAATTTGGAAGGCCAAATAAAACGACTCAAACCTTGTTCCAAAGTTTCAAAACACTCATTTGGGACTCTAACTCAAATTTCACAAATCCAAGTTTGCTTGTGGCTTGATTGTGCACACCTTTAAAAAGGCCCTCCTTATTTGTAATGTTGTCTTCATCAATAAACTTTTGACCATCCACTATAATTATGTATGCATTAACAAATTCATCCTCCTCCTTTCCTTTGGAGCTAAATGGCTTAAAACTTATTTTGCAATTGGTTACTATTCAAAACTTGTTGGACATGTTTTAAGAACATGCGGATGTCCAAAACATTGTAACCTATATTGAGTTGTTATACATCCTTCATACACCTTGAAACACTATATTGAAGCAAAGGTGACATTTGTGAATAACACATGTACATAAAAATTTCAACCCAAAACAATGATTGAAATACTTATAAACAAACCCACCAACTATGTGCATACTTCACACTTTGAAGCCCATTATTAATGTTCATTCATGGGGTTATGAAAGTAGGATTAATGCCTCCCCCCTTTCCCTTGTTGCATCCTTGGCTAATACCTACCTAGTCTTGAAATAATGCCTTTTCGATATGCCCCCTTACCACCCACGATGGTATGTATTGTGTACCTTATAACCCATGCATCTTACCATTCCTATGCACCCAAGTTCTTATGTGCCCCAATTTTCATGATATGTAGGGTTTCAATAGCCAAAAAAAGAATTTTCAAAAAAAACAAACCTCCTTTTAAACTTGATTGGAAACCTAACACACTACTAGAAATTCTGTCATATGCAACCACCATGTTTGCAACTGGGATGCAACTACCGGTCGCATGCAATTATCTTTGGTTTTTTATGCAACTACAATGGATTTTTGCCCCCTTTTTGGGTGTGTATGCAACTATGGTGCAACTATGATCACCTTCATCCCAACCTTTGGATGATTTCTATGATATATCATCATATATATTTGATATGCATATACTCATAGTTGCATGTGCAACCAAAATATGCCAACTATGGTCTTTTGGTAAGCTAGGTACACATTTTTTGTAGGCATGTCTAGGATTAGGGTTGCCTACAAATGACA
>Ga0209208_10013601_pt1 | contig 10134 bp, 12 predicted proteins | sample S1TSphfallax_3_FD_187694 | JGI IMG/M metagenome (GOLD analysis project Ga0209208, IMG submission 187694) | Host-associated microbial communities from peat moss isolated from Minnesota, USA - S1T2_Fd - Sphagnum fallax MG (SPAdes) (version 2) | ecosystem: Host-associated > Plants > Peat moss >... | reverse complement strand
GATCCATCCCTGGACAAAAATAAGGAAAACATTTAGCATCAGACTACACTATCCACAAACAAGTCTAATGTAACAAGCTTCAATAACTTTAAGAGCATCAAAATGATGATTAGGAGAAAAAAAATGATCCCTTTTCATTATGGCGTTTACGGTTTAAGGGGTAATAATTGGGGGGGGCACCAAAAATTCCTTCCATTTTTACTATTCAAAAAAAGAAAAAATACATATAATCTTTTTCTCTCTTATAATGTTTGAGCAAATAGGAATTTTGTGGAGGGAACACTAGGAATTCCCCCATTTTTGCTATTAAAATTAGAAATAGTAGTTACGCTTAAGCATTAAAGGCAACAAATTTATAGGGGAACTTCCAAAACTTCCTCCCAATTTTATTTATAATTAAAAAAATGTATATATATGAATTTTTTATGATTATGTTTATGTTGTAAGGGAAAAAAAGTTTGGGGAGGGGGTTGGGGGAAGGGACACCAAAAAGTCCATCCCATTTTACCTTTCAAAAAAATAAGAAGCAAAAAATGATCCCAATTTACTCTTGCTTTAGGCCTTGAGGGGTAGCAATTTTGTGGTGATAGTCATTCAAAATTCCCTTCAACATTATTTCTCATTTAAGAAAATAATAATTATTTTTAGGACTTAAAGGGAAACGATTTAATGAGGAGCCACCAAAAATTCCCTCCAATTTTATCTTTCAAAATATTAATAAAATCATAATAAAATCATAAATCGACAACTAATATTATTTTGGAACCCATGGGCCTTCACTATTTTCATTAGGCCCACCTCTTTGAGATAGGCCTAAAAAAAATACCCCAAGGGCCCAAATAACATTATCCACAACTATCCATGTATGATTCCAACAATTGTTTTCATTAACATAATTTGTTTGGGCTTGGGCCCTAAACTAACCTAGTGTAAGCCCAACTAACCAACCTTCATAATTTGGACCAATGAGAGATTTTAGATTTATGTGGTCCTAGGCCCGAGGCCTCTAGTGTCACCCCGCCCCTAAAATTGAACATGAAATTGATGTGATTATTGTTTAATGCAATTTTGTAAGGTGCGTTAACATGCAAAGGAGGATCACTTCTTCAAGATTTGTCTTAGGCCTCCTAGTTAAGACTAAGATTTTTTTGACATTTGTGAAAATGTTAAAAAACATTTGATCTTAATTGTGGCATCCAATGCATATTAATTTGCAAATTTAGTGCTCACCTAAGATTTTGACCCCCAATTAAACCCGTAATGAACAACTTCATCCTTGTCTAGGGCATTTTATGAATAACCTTATTGGGTTCAATTTATCCTCCTCCTTTACATCTTTAGACATGGTTAGAGAGTTGTAAGGTGACTAATGATTTGGGTGCCCAAACTTGAAGTAAACCAATATCATGTCTGGAAAAGAACAGATATCATATTGTATCCTCTTATTTTGGATAAAATTGTCAATCCACAACACATCCCTTCAGCCACAATTAGGGGCCATATCCCAATAGAGTTAGAATAGAATCAATCTAATCTCTGGCTCTTGGCAACAATAGTTGTGTGGAAAGGGTAATCACGCCCATAATTGAAAATAGGCTGGTTATTGATCAGGGCAAAAGGTTAAGGTAGGCATATTAATGGTCGATTAAAAAAGGATCACCCTTTCATGGCTAAAGGTGGGTTGACGAAAAAAAAAGTTTTGAAGTTTTTATGGGGTTACCCAGTTAATGAATTTTTGTGTTCAGTAATAGGGTAAAAGTCGCCCATTTGGACAAAAGTTATGCTTGCTATTGGAATAACAAAGTGTTTGCGAGAATATTGTCCTCAGTTGGGTACCCATTGGGCTCCACTTAAAACACCAAAATGTCTGTTTTATAGTATAAGTTAACACAAAGGATTTTTATTTATTTATTATTTTTTTTTGCACCCCATTAACATAAATGACTATTTGGTAATGGGGGTTGTTTAATACAATTATAAGCAATTTAAAGGTGACTATAGACAAGGGTCCAAGGCCAAAAGGTGGCAAATTGAAGCTAACTTACATGACACCTATTTTGGAGGGAAAATCAATTGGTTTGGACTAGAAACGACGCTAAAAGGAGAGCTCTTGATTTGGATAACTAAGAATCAAGCTAGGTACCAAAGTACAATCCAACTCAAGGATTCAATTTGTTTCAAATCAGTCCAAATTGGTTCATAGGAAATTCGACCTTGGACCCTCAATCTAAAGTGGGCCTAAGGTACATGGACACAAACAATCTTGTGTGCACAAAGTTGTCCTAAAACATAATATCTATGGAGGTCATTTTGTTAGAAGGATTATCGCAAAAAAAATCTTATGAAGAAGGTATCATTGGCTAGCATTTTCTAAGGATGCGATGGAATATTGCAAGACTTGTGATGTGTGTCAAACATTTGCAAACAAATTTATGGTTCACGTTCTTTCAATAGATGAAAAAATGTATTTTTGACTAATATTTGTGATTAAATTTTAGTCACAACCAACATTTGCAACTAAAATAATTTTAGTTATTTAAAACAAGTCACATGTGATAAATTATTCACAAATGACAAAAGGTATTGGATGAATAAATAAATAAATAAATAAATACAAAATTCATCCTTTGATTCTATTATATACATATTGTCACATGTGATTAAGATGTAATTATTTTGGTCACAATTAAAGAATAATGATGTGTTGCCATATGTTCCAATATTTAATTATTTTAAATATAATAATTATTATTATTTTGAAATAATCTAGGACGTTCAATTCAAATGTTTGGATGATTTTATATTGTGACATGTGACCCAATGTAAATATGTCATGTCACACTTTTTAAAAATATTAATATTAAGTTGGTTGGTACTTAAATAGGTACATAAATAGGCGTTTATAAACCTATGTTACATATTTACCTATTTATGTAAAAAGGTAGGTAGGTAGGTTCTACTTTCCTAAGCTAAATACCTATTCATATAGGTAGGTACATATGTTGACCTAGGTGGGTATGTTAAATTAAATACCTACTTAGCTAAGTAGATAAATAAGTTTAAGAAGTAAATATTTTTAAATTATGCATAATTTGTTTTTTTGTTTTGAGTTAAGCCATTTGATTAGTTAATCCATGTGCACAAATTTCTTAATGTGAAATTAAATGATCACACCCTTTGTTTTTATAGTGTTCAAAATAAAAGGAAAACAAACAATATAGAATAAATTTGAAAATTATAATTTCTTCACAAACTAAATTTTAATTCCAAAATTTTCTTCATGCCTTATTTTCTTAGTTTCTATATTTTTAAATAATTCAAGTACATGGTTTATTAAATAATCAGAAAATAGTTTAATTAATAATCAATAAATAAACATATATTTAAAATATAAACTATACATTACAAATGTTAACTATTCATTATCAATTATTTAAATAAATATTAACTCCTTAATATTTAACAAACTAATTATCTAATTATTTTACATTGTAAATACATAATTCATAAGTAATTAAATAACTAAAAAATTTAAAATATTTTATTATGTTTTAAAATCTTGTCGAACTATACATGATGTAAAATTAATTTAATTACTATAATTAAAAAAATAACTATTTAGAATATTTATTTTCAAATTATAAATAATGAACTAATAGTTGCTACTAGAAAGTAAATTATTACAGTTTAAAAAAAAAAATAAATTACATAAATTACTATATAATTAAATCTATTTTTGTAAAAACTTTCATATCTCATTTTTTTTTCTTTGGATAATTATTCACTATAAATACAATAATTTGTTAAATTTTTTTTATTAATAATTACCTAATAATTATTATAAAATATTTATCAGAGATGATTAATTAAAGAAATTTAAATTTTAAAATTAAAATACTATATGGTGATTCCTGAACTTAAAATCATTAAAATAATTATTTTCATTATAAATTTTCCAAAATTTCAATTCAAATTTGAAGTCACAAATTATAGATTGCGAATAATTATGTTCAAATAGAAAATAATTGAATTCCATGTATAAATTATGCTCAAATGCATTTCAAGTGGATGTTGAATGACCCAACTGAATTAATTTTTTCCTTATGGGTGATTGAAACAATCACATGAAAATTCATGTTATTTCAAAATGAAATAAGTTTCATACATGGAATATCACAAATATTTTTTCTTTTTTTCTTCATTTGTAAATACTTCACATAGATTTTTTCTTCTCCATTAAAATTCATCTAAATCCCATGAATGAACATCATAAAATATCACCCATGAATTTTAATGGATGAAATTGCTAGACTTTACAGGATAAAATTTCATGCAACATCAATATGATATAAAGATTATGTTCATCACATATTTGTTGAGAATTTTATTTCATTCACAAAAATTCATCCAAACTTCATTCATGAAAATTCATGTATGAAATGTCCGTAGTTGTATATATAATGTCATTGTAATTTGAGGGTGGGGTGTAAAGTGTAAACTAGTTACTCATGTGACCAGGGAACGTGTAACAGGTGGTAGGGATTCTGCTAGCCAAAATTTTTGCCCGAGAATAATTTTAAAGTCCTAGTTCATTCCATGTTCCCATATTGTAAATCATGGATAAAATATCACAATTGAAATTTAGATGAATATTTTTTGAGTGGAATAAAACTTTAGACAGTACTTCAGGTATGATCTTTATTTCATCCATGAAATGTTGTGAAGTTTAATCCTTGAAAGTTCATTAGTTGAAAATTTACAAATGATATTTCATGGATGGTCATCCATAATATGGAAGACAATCTGCTTCCTTATTTTGCGAAGTTCATGGTACCTGTATCACAAGTCCACTTTGCAAAATCACAAAGCCAAATTGACTTAATATTTTACCAAATTGCAAAGTCCACACTTTCCCAATTCTAAAGTGGATGTTGCCAAATCCCCTAGTGGGGATGGTTCATTCCGGATGATTCTGTGATATCACAGGGTCACTAGTTATCTACTCTGGTTTTGAGATAATTAGTGAACTCTCTCCATGATCTGGCCTTTTGTTTCATCTCTGCAAAATATAATACCCTTTTTGTAACACTTCACCTACATTCGTACCATGGTATAAACAATCCCAAAGTTTTTGGGGTAGCTTCTCAACATTATACATATATGGTCCTCCAAGAAATTCAGGGTCTCTTTGTCCAAATTTAACATTTCCAAAGACAAATACATCCATGAAGAGGCCTTACTAAGGGAGATGAAGGTTTAAGCTAGGCATGCTTTGCTGCTAGCTCAAGCATTTTGAATTGCTAATGGCATTTCAAGTGTGCACAAGCAACGATTGAAATGCCATAGAAAGTGTGTATTGTTGGCTAAAACCAAAGCACTAATCACTGGAGATTAGCTACAGGTTCAATTTAAAACCAATTTTCACCTTCAAACCCACTATTGTTAAATCTATTTCACTTTCTGGACTGCCAAAATAAGCTTCACGCTGCCCACAATTTTTGAAATTTCTGGGCTGTCCAATGCTCCATTTTTTCTGGTCTGATGCAACTTCTGCCCCACAAAATCAGACTGCCCTTGAATATTCTTTAAATTCATAGGCTGCCTAGAATTCCCGCCCCTTCCTTCTCTCTTTCTTTTGAACACATTTCAATGAACACATTAATGTTTAAAATGTGCAACGACATTTCAACTGTTACAATGGGGACATAGGATGGCTTCAAATCTACATCATTCATTAAAATGGGTATTGCAACCTTGGTGCAACACCCCCAACACGATGCGAAGCTATTGCAAAATTCGATTCTATTAAGGCATGGGAACAAGGATAGCCATCTCATCCACCATGTTCTGTCCAAGTAATCATCTTCTGTCCAAGTAGTCTCCGAACCTGGTTGTCATTTCGCCTTAGCTACAAATTTTCACCTCTTTTTCACTCCAAAAAATAATTTCCACATCTGCAAAGGATTTTTGTAACAAACAAAAGGCCATAATACATTAGATTTCAAAAGGAAAAAAATCAAATCGCCCTATCTGTACTACAGGTTCAAGTAGAATTGCCAAAATACAAATGGATTCTTTTAAATTTTTTTACTTTCATACCTGGTCCATAGCCAAATTTGGCTAAATCTTTATGTGGATGATCGCCAGTTTGGCTACACCACACATTTGAAAAAAGAAAACCCCGCTGCTCCTGCTTTCATCGCTTTAGGGCAATTGCAAAGGCGAACTGGAAATCCACGAGCTGTGATGGTGCGAGGGAGATTGCAGTCGAATGGACTTCAGACGCTCCAGAGGGAATTCCATTTCGGTGTACTTGGGATACTCTTGGGTTGTGAAGAGCGAGAGAGAGAGAAATTGCCAAGGGTTTTTGAGAAGCAGCAATGTCTTCCTCATCATCTATGCAGCAAGTTCAATGTCCATGTGCAACATCTAACTCCTTTGAAGGCCACAAAAGTAGCAGCAGCAGCTCCACCACCGCATGGAGAAGAGAGAGTTCAACCAAGAGGAGCTTGCTGCTCTGTGTCTGTGTGCACCGTTAATCCCAATTTACCCATCAACAACTATTGCAGTACGCCGGATTTCTTCCCAGAGTGCACCAAATGGAAACAGAGGTGGCAATCAGAGCTCCCGGTGAATGTAAGCTTTCTTGCATTGTTCCTCTCTTAGTGCGTGTCTATTGTCTGCCTCTCGTGGTTTGTTTGCGGAAAACTGTTGAACTGATATCTTCGGAAGCAAATCGAAAGATTGCACACGTTGCATGCGAGATGCAGTTCGACCTCATCGTGACTTCTATGCGATCAAAGTGCACGACCTGGAAGGAAGTTTTTCTGCAGTCCCTGGAGGTCACATAGAGAAACAGTGGCAGTAGTTATTTGTGGATCCTTCGCATTGGTGGGACCACAGTCCAGAGAAGGTAACTGAACATCACTCTTGTCAGAGTTCACATGTCAATGGAGCCATAGCTCAAGTTGGTGTCAATCTTCTTGCTCTCTGTTGGTTGTTGCAATCTTGCCCTGGTCTAAACTTGGCAGAAATTCTCTTCAGGTCCTTTGCACTGGCACCAGGCACAGTGCAATTCAACATTTTTGCATGGAATGAAAAGCTTACAAAAGATGTGAAGGATGGGCAACTGGAGAAGGCAATGCAGCTTTTCCAACAAATGCAACAAGGAGGAATGAGTCCTGACAAATTCACTTTTGTTTAGGTGATTAAGGCATGTGCTGGTTTAGGAAGATTTGAAGATGGGAGACTTGTTCATAAACAGTTCATTCAAAGTGGTTACAAATCTAATGTCTTTGTGTGCAATAGCTTGGTGGACATGTATGCAAAATGTGGGAGCATCGAGGAGGCTTGGACAATGTTTGAGAAGATGCCATCTGGAAATGTTGTCACTTGGACCCCCATGATACTGGGACGTGCAATGTCGGCAAGGGCAGAAGGCACTGGAACTATTTGAAAAAATGCAACAAGAAGGTGTGTAGCCAGACTCTGTTACTTTTGTTGGGGTGATGAATGCATGTGCTAGCATTCTTGTGCTTGAAGAGTGCAGGTGTCTACATCAGCAGATTGTAGAATTTGGATGGGATTCATATATGTCTTTGTGGGGAATAGCTTGGCTGACATGTATGCAAAATGTGGGAGCATTGAAGATGCTTGGAGAGTGTTCAATGAAATGCCATCTCGAAATGTGGTCACTTGGACTACTATGGTATTGGGACAAATGTGGGCAACGGCAGAAGGCACTGGAACTATTTCAACAAATGCAACAGTAGGGTGTGGGACCTAACTCCGTTACTTTTGTGGGAGTATTGAAAGCATGTGTCAATGTGGCTGTGATTGAAGAGGGCATGTGTGTTCACCAGCAGATCATTCAAAGTGGTTTGGAGACCAATGTCTTTGTGGGGAGTAGCTTAGTGGACATGTATGCAAAGTGTGGGAGCATTGAAGATGCTCGTAAGGTGTTAAAAGATATGCCATCTCGAGATGTGGTTAGTTGGACTGCCATGATATGCGGACATGTGCAATGCAGGATGGGCAGAAGGCATAGGAACTATTGCAACAAATGCAACAGGAGGGCATGTAAGCAAACTCTGTTACTTTTATGGGGGCACTGAATGCATATGCCAGCATACTTGCCCTTGAAGAGGGCATGTGTGTTCATCAGCAAATCATTCAACATGGTTTGGAGTCCAATGTCTTTGTGGAGAGTAGTTTGGTGGACATGTATGCAAAGTGTGGAAGCCTGGAGGATGCTTGGATTGTGTTCAACAAGATGCCAGTTCGAAATGTGGTCACATGGACCTCCATGATATTGGGACATGTGCAATGTGGGCAAGGGCAGAAGGCACTGGGATTATTTCAAGAAATGAAACAGGAGGGTGTGGATCCAAACTTTGTTACTTTTGTGGGGGTGCTGAATGCATGTGCCAGTGTATTTGCCCTTGAAGAGGGCAGGTGTGTTCATCAGGAAGTCATTCAAAGTGATTTGGAGCTGGATGTCTTTGTGAGGAGTAGTTTGGTGGATGTGTATGCAAAGTGTGGCATTGACGATGCTTGGAGAGTGTTAAATAAGATGCCATTTCGAAATGTGGTAACTTGGAACACCATACATGGAGGATGTGCCATGCATGGGCATGGTAAGGAAGCTCTTAAATATTTTGAACAGATGTGAAGGTGTACAACCAAATGATATCACTTTCATTTGTCTTCTGTCCACTTGTAGCCATGCAGGTCTGGTGGATGAAGGCATGGGCTTTTATGCTTCAATGGTCACAAATTATATTATTTCTCTGAAATTGGAACATTACACGTGCATTGTTGACCTTCTTGGCTGTGCTGCCCATCTACAGGAAGTAGAGAATATGGTCATGGAAATGGCCTGGAAACTGCATGTGGCTCAATGGATGGGTTTGCTTGGCGCTTGCAGAATTCATGGAAATGTGGAGATGGCAAAACGTATTGCCAAACGGATTTCGAAATGGAGCTTGAAAATGCTGCTGGTTACATGGTGCTATCAAACATCTATGCTGCTGCTGGTAACAGGCATCTTTGTGAGAATGTTGAACGACATAGGATGGCAAGAGGCGTGAAGAGGCAGCCAAGTGGCACCTGGATTGAAGGGAATAATGAGGTGCATACATTTGTAGTAGACGATCAAGAACACCTTTTGATGATTGAAATTCATGCAGAACTCCAAGATTGTCAGGGCTTATGCATGATGCAGGGTATGTGGCTTCTATGAAATTTGTTCAGCATGATTTGGAAGGAGAAGAAAAGGCATTTCATTTGTTTCACCATAGTGAGAAACTGGCCATTGCATTTGGGCTCGTCAACACAACTCCTGGTAGTCCTCTCCGAATAAGAAAAAATCTGCAAATTTGTCAAGATTGCCACACTTCCACAAAGTTCATCTCAAAAATAGTTGGGAGAGGAATCATGGTGAGGGATGCCAATCGCTTTCATCACTTTGAAAATGGCGTTTGTTCTTGCATGAACTACTAGTGATTCCAGTAATGTGTCTTCTCAATCACTATATCATGTTCTTTCTGATTATAATAGCATGGTAGTGTAACACGGTCAAAATTGACCAGTGTTATCAGAGGGCAAATGTCAATTAATAACTTGGTAATTAGCGTAGTACGTTTCATTCCTCCTCCCATTTGTATTTCTTACACCAATTTAGGAGAGTAAGAACCATGTGATGTACACCTTCCCAGCTCCAACTAAAAACTTGTGTATGTGAACATCCAACAAATAATTTCTCAAGATTGTTTCTTAGGAGATTGTATCTAGGTAACATTTCAGCAAGTTCATCTAGCAGTATTTGGATGCTAATCCATTTTGGTGGATCTTAACATGTTTTAGGTTTTGGACCAGTTAAGGGATTCATTCAGCAATATGGATGCCAACCTTGATTTTGAAAGGTCTACCTGAAATTGTTAGAGGGAGAGGGCCACTGAGGCTGTGGAGGCTCATACATAAACTCCACCAAGACTTCGCCTGCTTCCTTCACTGAACCGTACATGAATCCTCCTCTCTTCACTGCAAATGCAAGGCTCTGATGCACATAGTTCTGGAATGAGTTTGCGGCGTCCCTGTCTAAAGACAAGGAGCTGCAATGCGGTTTTTCTTGAC
>Ga0209208_10013600_pt1 | contig 10135 bp, 5 predicted proteins | sample S1TSphfallax_3_FD_187694 | JGI IMG/M metagenome (GOLD analysis project Ga0209208, IMG submission 187694) | Host-associated microbial communities from peat moss isolated from Minnesota, USA - S1T2_Fd - Sphagnum fallax MG (SPAdes) (version 2) | ecosystem: Host-associated > Plants > Peat moss >... | reverse complement strand
AGGAGAGTGTGAGGGAGTGAGCCTTCACACTCCCAAGGCAACTCCCAAGTTGGGAGAGGGAGTCCCGGTGGACTCCCGAAACTTCAGAGAGCGATTTGAGGGGTCAAATCTCAATGTCTTGTTGCGCTCTTTATATCAATGGAAATCTCTTGAAGCGTAGATGTCTAAAATGGGCTCGCATTGCTCATTTGGACATCTGAAACATAATTTATGACCAAAAGAAGGGCCGGGAGTCGAATTCTCGAGAGTCTGCCAGTTTTGACTCCCGACCACTAAAAGTCGGGAATCGACCCGAAATACTTAGCTGAAGACGACGTGCGACATACCGTTGAAAAGCTCTCGACGAGAGTTACAACTTTGCTTCAGACCACACTTCGATCCGAGGTCTGCTCGCAAAGTTATGGGGCTCCAAAGTCCCAGGAGTCTCGTAGGGCGGGATTTCGGGAGTCCCGGCCGGGAGTCCCGGGAAAAACAGCCATTTGGATGTAGTCTCCGCGGAGCGTCGCAGAGAATACTATAAGGGGGAAGGTGGTGGCTACCCCCAAATTCGGGCCGTGGTGAGTCTTGTGTGTCCGTGTTGCCCGTGGCTGTCCCAACACCAAAGGTGCTCCAACTGTGCACTAACCACTTTGTGTGGGTTGTGTGCAGGCCCGTGTGAGTGAATAAGCTTGTCAATTCTTCCTAGTTCCATCCCGGAGCTCCAACACGCCCCTCTACCCCTCCAAGTGTTGTGAGCTAGGGAGCGCATCCCAACTCCTCCCTCTTCCGCTGTCTTTCACTTAGACTCACATTTGAGTCCTTCAAGGAGTTGGGAGTGCGTCAGCTTGTCCTATTGCCCCACCTCATCTTTCCTTTTTTATGCCTTACTTATCATGTTGCCCCTCCCCCTTTGTCCTTTTTCTTACCCCTTTTCTTTTCTCCCTCTTTTTGGCATGCTTGTTTTATTACCCCTTTCTTTCTTTCCTTATTTCTACCTTCCTATCTTATTGCCACACACACTCCATCTTTCCCTCTTTTTTGTCATGTTGCCACACACACCCCTTTCCTTTCTTTTTGCCTTACCTATCCTCCCACACATACACACACACACACACACTCCCTCATACCCTTTTGGGCATTGCTTGTCCTACCATACACTCACATAATCTCCCTCTCTCCTTTCTTCTATCCATTTTTCTTTTTCTATCTTGCTACCACACATACATTATTCCATTTCTCCTTTTTTTACCTTGCCTATCCTCACATACACATGTTCCTTCTTTCCATCCCTTTCACAGTTTTTCATGTTGCCACACACACACACCCAATTCCTTTTTTTACAAACACAAAGAAAACAAAAAACAAAAAACAAAAATTACCTAAAGTGCATGAAGAAGAAGGCATTTAGAAGAAGGGCATTGAAAAACATTGTTCCTTGCATTGTTGGAAGGAAAAAAAAAAGCATTTAAAGGGACATGTTGCTATACTAAAAGAAAAAGAAGAAAGAGGGAAAAAATACATTGATGTTAAAAGAAAAAAAAAGGAAAAGAGGGAAAAAAAAAAGAAGAAATAGTTTTGTTGTTGGGGTAGGTAGGGATGCTATTGGGTAGCTAGGTGTTTGGTTTTTTTCAAATTGGGGGGTAGGGTGGAGCAAGGGGAAAGGAAAAAACCTAGTTTGGGTTCATCCCAAAATGGCTTAAATAGCCTCATCCACCAACTAGTGTGCTAATGGGTGATGGGTCACAACAACCATGTTGCTCAAGTATATTGTTTTTGATATATCCTTGGGTAAACGTACATCAATTTTTTCAATGAGTTTACCTATTGGGTAAAGGTATATTATAATGTAAATTTTTTCAATTAGGTGAAATATGGGTGTATGAAAATTGTGGGTTTTGGTAGATGGGTAGGGTTTGGGTGCCACTATCATATACCCCATTATTAAGATAAAAACCAGGTATCTATTTATTTATTTATTTATTCTTAAATCCACATTTTGGAGGTATTGAAATAACTTTCAAAGGCCAAACCCAATGGGATTGTGCACAAATCCCATGTCAAAATGCAAAATGAAAAATATTTGATTAATCTTTTGATACAAATATCCACAAACACATACAAAAACTATCATTTTTTTCAATGAATATGGAGTTCAATTGCCTAATGTTAAACATACACATATAAACAGCTACAACTAAATTTTTTTGTGAGGCATTTGCAAATGAGACATTCACCTCAAGTTTAGCATTGGCCATTGTGCTCTATGGTTTGTTCTTGACCCCACATCCCAACATATCAAAATAATTGGAAACACTAATAAATTAGTAGAATTGGAAACACCAACAACCCTCAATTATAAATATCCACAAGCAAATCACAAAACATATTGGCAAAATTGGAAACACTAACAACTATCCATTGGAAACATTCACCAATTTCAATCCTAACATACTTGAAATGAGTAAAATTCAAGGTACCCCAAATCACAAATAAACTTGAACAATAGCCCAAATTTGGTTCCTCACTACATCATCTCCTAAAGCCTACACATGTTTACGAGTGCAAGACACATTAGATACAACAAAATCTAGCAATATAGACCAACCAACATGTAATCTACCCTATTACATTTTCACCTCACATTTGCCACATACATGAATATGATCTACAATCTTCTTTCATGAGGTTGTCAAGTTCAATATATTTTCCAATTGGTTATCAAATTTGTCTTCCATGTTGACTCCAACATATCTATTTTGATGTCCCCAAATTCTTTAAGGGAATTCACTATTTATCTTTTGCAACCAAAACATAGAACACTTGGCTAGGTCATCAAAATTAGTATAAGTTGATTTAAATTTTGAGTTCCAATTTGGCATTTGCAAAGGCTAGTAAAAATCCTAACAACAAAGAAAGTCCAGTTGGCTTTGATTTAACTTTTCACAATATCCAAAATTTGCCAAGGTAAGTATTCATCAATTCATGAAATTGGGCTTCATGAACTTTCCACCATTTTAGAAGATCTTAACAAAAGTCTATAATCAACTTCAAAAATTGAAAACAAAACAAGTCCCATTTCACCTACAATCAAAGAAAGAATAAATTTAACCAATTTTTATTGTATGAACAAGTGCATTTCATAAATGAAGGAAATCAAGAACTTCAAAAAAATTGAAATGAATTGTAAATGTAGAAGTTGATATTATGTGTTCAATTGTCATATCATTTGAAAGTAATCTTACTCAAACATAGGCAATCATCATTATTGGGTAACAAAATTTGGCCTTGGATTTGCCAACATATTTACTTTATGAAAAATTGTTGTCAAAAGGGAAATCAGGGTTTTGAAATTATTTTTTTGGCAATTATGACTTTGTCCCTTCCCACATATTCACTCACAATAAATAAAATTGAAAATGTAAATTCAATAATATTTACAACTACTTAGTGAAAATGATATTTAATTTCAGGAACATGTAAAATTGTTGACAAACATTAAAAAATGCACCAAGAATTTTTACTAACAAACTTTAAATTGAAAAATTCATCTAAATTGTTTATGTTTGTAGGTGGTAATTATTAATTCATCTAAAAAATCATAAGCACCTATGTAATCTAGATAACATTAAAACCAACAATACCCCCTTATAGTATAAAATATAAGGCAAAAGAAAAAATGGCAAAGCAAGTGTGTTTTCTTATTCAAAAAAACTCACACACAACTAGTCCTTTAATTAATTTATAGTCTTGTTGCCACCTACCTATCAATGGTCACAAAAATCCCATAAGGGAAAAGCCATTAGTTAATGGTTGTAACATAAACATAAGCTATCCCAACAAGTCAAGTATTATCCTACGATTTCTAATCTACCATACGTGCACATACCCAATGGAAAATTCAAACTCAAAATTCCACTTTTCCTTTATTTTTTCAGACATGCACACACCAACATCATGCTCCACAAGATAGATGAGAAAGAAAGAGTTCATTTCTTCTCCACCTAAGTATTTTCAACTACTTCCTATGAAAGTGGTAATTGTCCATTATCTTCTCCAAATCATGCCCTCAAAATCCTAAGTTAGTTGCATTAACATAACCATTAAACCTTTTTAGAATTCTACTTAAATTTAATGTCACCTCCATAAACAATGAAAGCATTCGGTATTCTACCTACTACCAATAATTATTACACTAGGAAGATCTAGAAGTAAACTAAGATCTATCTCTTTAATAATAGCTCCCAAAATTATAAAGCTTGTAAAAACATAGCCACCTTGGAAATGAACCTTGTTTTCACAATATGCTTGAATTTTATGTCCAATACTTGCTTCTTAATAAGCCTTAGCCCATTCTACCCTACCTTTCCCACATTTTTTTGGCCATATTGTACACATCTATATTGCATATTGTGTAGTTTTGATGATCACTAATTGCAAACCAAAATTTATCGTTTCATTGGCAATGGCATATTGACATGCCTTAAAAAATGCATGATTAAAATAGACACCTTTAAATTTTCATAGCTAACAATATGTTTAAGAATAATAGTCATTGTAAATAGATTTTTCCTTTCATTTTGCACATAACAAATGATTTTGTCATTAAATTTATATATTTAAAACAGACATTACAATCAATTAACAAGACCAACTTTAACTAGTAGTATTATTCACCTCAAAGACACTAGTTGCAACATCTTTTTGTTCTCATCAAGAGTTTAAAATTAAAAAAATCAAATGTTTACTTCACATTGTAGATGATAGTGCCTCTTCAATCAATGCTATATGTGATGGAAATACCATTCACGGGTCCCTCCTCAAATCAAATCACCTCATCCATATGCTTTCAAATGTGTTTAAAAGAAGCAACCTTTCACAACAACAATAAACATAAAATCATCAAAGAATGTTTTCTAGTGTCCTTCTAATTTTTTCGTAAGGTGATGTACTACCAAAAGAATTATGACATGGATCATGGAGTGAAAATTTCCAATATCTTGAAATTTTGCTTAAATAAAAAAGATATACTACTACATTGCATTGAATTCCAACCTTAGCAAAATACAAATGGGCATCATCAAGCTTTTGACATGTTTTTTCATGGCTGAAATCTTGTTTTCTATCTTATAGGAAATTGACTTGGTGGAATTACCCTTGGTGTTTGATACCAAAGCAAAATCACCCAAGGCATTTGCACATGACACAAAATATAATGAATTGTTCACATTTGAGAATCATGGGTTCATTGTTGTTTGGTTTGTAGAAAGCCTAATGAATAAATCATCAACCCCATGGAATCTGAAAAATTGCTTGTTGTTGCAATGTAACAAGCTTTTTTGCTTGCACTTAACATAGTTCAAGAGCATTTGATGTCATAATGAATATACCAATTGACAATGAAGCAACATGAACATTAGCACATGACAACAATGCATGACCCTCTTTGGGTTGGGCTTGAATTGTAGGTTGAGATTTTAATTTAGGAACCTCTAATTTTGCAATGATAGAAGCCCCTCTTGCAACAAACATTATGGTAAACTTAAATCATGAACTAAAACTAGAATCATAAGTAGCAAACAAAAAAACAGAAATGAAAAGAACCTTCATTGAAATCAACTAACAACATGCAAAACATAGAAATTACAAGTGAAATGAACCACAACCTTGAAATTGATTAAAACAACTCACTTGAATTAAAATTGCTAACATTGAAAACCAAAAACAAATTGCACTAACAATCAATGCAAGTAGGAAAAAAAATAATCCTTCAAGTAGAAATGGCAAAAGATGTACTTCAACATCTTGAACTAGTTGACAACATCCACTTCTTGACATTAACATATGAAAATTGCAAAAAAATTCAAGTTGAAACTGCACAAAACATTGATTGACAATGGTTACAAAAAATAAATGGTGATTAATATAATGGCCATTCCGAGTTGTGAGAAAGCAATGATGTGATGTGCATCACATCAATAGCACAAAACAATGGTCAACAATGAGTGACACATAAGAGTGTAATTAGGTTTAGGTTTTATGAGCTACTTACCCTAATCCTATTTACTTGTATATATGCACACATATCCTCTCCCGGGTACATATATGTCTTGCATATACTGAAAGGTATGCATTAGGGTATACTTTTGCTGATTTACGCACCCAAAGGGTGTGCACATTATACATGTATATCAATATTAAAACAATAGATTAGGATAAATGATATATCCTATCTACACATGATGGGTATATCCAGGTAAAAGATATACCACACAAAAATGTTAAATTCACAAACAAAATGGTCTCTTCACCATGCAAGGGTCAACAAGTTTTAGATGGCACAAGTGAGAGACGAACCTAGATGGTTTCCCTATTCATTACCTTAATAAAGATTCAAGGCAAGATCATAACTATCATCCGCCTTCATACATGCAAGTACATATTCAAGTACTTTAGTGCTCAAGCACATTTCTTACAATGCTAAAAACAAAATTTGTTAGGCTTGAATGTTTTAGGGTAACACCCTTGGGGTGAGGCATACTAAAAATATGTGCCCCTTGATTGGGGGTGCTTATTTTGGGAATGTCACACAATGAGGGCTTAACATAGGTGAAAGTGGCTGAGTCCTTTCTCCTTGGATCCTGATGTTCACTTGTCCATAATTTAAGTATACAAATGCCCACTTGCAACCCTAACTTTATAGGGCTGATGGTCATGTCATGTGATGGTCAACCTTATCATGCATAAATGTATATTTTAAAGTTCCTAATTCTCCACATTAAATTATGTTCATGAGAACATCTTACAAAGGAAAATGTTAATTTTTGTGGCAAATTTTCACATGGTGGCAACAAAAGAAAAGAAAATACATACAAAGGTGCAAATACAATTTTGCCTTCCAAACCCATCATAGGCCACCATCTAAAGGTGTCTATGGAGAAGAAGAGAGCCAAAAACATACTAGGTAGGTACTAGGGTTTCTAGTTTCTATTAGGTTGGTGTGGGCTCAGCAAGTGGCTATGATATCCCCTACCACAATAATGTGACTATCGATCAAGGTTTTATTTTTTGGTCAATAATATCCATAGTTTTGCTTACTCATGATCCATGAATACTCCATAAAAGGGCAGGGGTGAGGGAAAATAAAAATCTTGGTGCCCACATTAGTTAAGGCAAAGAATACATCAAACAATTATGACATGAATTCAATTATTCATTGTGGGTACTTATCCATCTTTGTATTATTGTAGTACCTATTCAGGTGCACCACTTAGGTGCCAAATAATTACTTTACTTCTAAAACTTCACTTCAATAGTTAAAAAAATGATTTATGAACTTGTAGCAATTTATGGGAAAAACTTAGGTATCTACCAAAAATTGAAAATTTCCCTTCCTTAAATTTCAATATTTCAAGCAAATAATTTAATTATCACCAAACCTATTGGGGAATGTTGTGGTGAGTGCTTGAGGAACTTGGGGAACCCTTTTGGAATACATTGAGAACATAAAAAAAGAATCCCTCATCACACCCTCAAATCCCAAAAGAAAAAAAAGTAAGCCCGCTCCCCAATTTCCAAATGTATGTTAAACCTTCTTCATTGTCAACTATATGAAATATTTCCAAAATTGTTTGTCGCCAATTTCAACCAGGGCTCCTACCCTCATTTATAAACTAGGGGTACTTTTTTGGATGATTCATTCAAAGTGGGTGAAAGCAAGATGACATCTCAAATTATGTAAAAGGAAGTACTTGATAATTGTGGCCTAGGCCAAGGATAAGCTATATCACATTCAACACCCCAAGATGTGTGTCTCTCTCTTGTTATAGCAATATTTGAGTGTTAACATCAATAGGTGAATGATTTTTCCATTGATGTGCTAATGTGGTGTAATCACCCAAAGGGCTCTGGAAGCCCTTTTGTGTCAAATTTGCACTTGGGTGGCTCTACAAAGAATTCAAGCCGCCTCCATCTTGAGCAAGTTCTTGTTGAGGAGGCCTCTCCTAGGTTTGGTGCTTTTCCAGGTTTCGCACCCATCTTCTTGTTTGACATCCTTCAAGCAATGGTGAGACGTTTAAAAGATAGGTTGATCTTTTTCTCCCCTTCACTAAGTCTCCATTATTGTCTTTTGTAGCTCTTGTTTGTGTGGTTACATTTTTTCAGGTGTTATCCCTTGGTTGGACATGGGTCTTTTCTTGTTGTTCCTTCCTTTCTGATTTTGGATGGGTGTTTTTTCATTTGTTGAGTTTGGCAAGTTTTCATCGAGAAAACCAAGTGACATCCCCATGTAAATGCAATGTAGCCCTCCAAAACCAATGGCAATTACTCGGTTGAGGACACAAAATAGGTATGGGTGGAGGGAATGGGGATAGTTTCTTGGTACTTAACCCTGAACGTCCCATAAACCAAAATGATTAAAAAAAAAATTCTAAATCAATCCTATAAAGCAATCATAAATGAAATTCTTTTCTAATTTGTTTTGTTGGGTCATTGTAAAGTGTGATTGTAGGCTTCAAATGGCATGTTGACCAAATAATTGTATGTCAATTAAGGGGATGGTTGGATGACAACAAGACATGCATTGACCTAACAAGGGGTTGGGGATTTACCCAAAGCTAAGTTTTAGCACATGTTGCATATAGGATTTGAGGGTAGGTGGGCAAGTAGGGATACAACATTCAAGTTTTAATTGTGTGTGATAGTTTTTAGCCTTCCTCCTACCTTAACAACTGATGGTGTAAAGTCATATGATAAGATATTTTTTCTGATTTTGTTCTAAGGTTGCTTGACTTCACCCTCTCCTAATTCATTGTAGGTTGCAACCAATGATGGGTGATTTTTAACAAAATTAACGAATTGCTGACTCCAATTTTAAAAAAATTCTAGAATCAACAAATTCTTAGTTTTGATTATTTGAAAAGCTTTCAAAATCAGAGAAGTGTTGATTTCAATTATTTGGAAAACCTCAAATGGTCAATAGTTTTCATGAAAAAATCCACAAATAATCAATGGTTTTCTTACCAATTCTTTGATTTTAAAAAAAAATTGTGGTTGCATACCAAAATTGATTATTTGAAAATCTTGAAAACCAAAGGATAAATGCATATATATTCAAGTTGACAACCAACAATTATATGTCCCTCATTTTAAGAACCACCCAACATTGGTTGAATCAATGAAGATGATATTTGACATATTTGACATGTTCAAATATTTGATAATGGGTTGGGCAACACTAGCCTATCATCTTCTCCCAATCTGAATGTTACATCTCATTATGAGTCTCAAAATTTTGTCATGACTCACCAATGATTTTCATTTCAAATCCCATGATTGTGATTTTTGTGATGTAGCAAGGTGATGATCATTTCATAAGAGAGTTAGCATGAGTGACAATGATCTCACAAAAGATTTAGCTTTATCAAATGTAATGAACTAAGGGAAGGACTGAAAGAAGGAACGATGAGAGTTTTTTCTTTAGGAATTGCCTCCATCTTTACTAACAAAAGTTTCCAAAGAGGGGAGCTATCCCCATCTTTGTTGAGATCAATCAACATTATGGTTGCTCCTTGTTTTTGCTATTATCAGAATTTTTTGTTATTTAGTGTTTTGAATTTTTAGCTAAGTTTTGATAAATCTATTCAAATATAATCCTATTGTAGCATTTTTATCACTCTTAGTTAGGGTTTTAATTTCAGCCTTTGCTCATTTGATTCTTAGTTTGAAAAGCTTAAATTTTTCCAAATTTTTTTTGATGGTAACATTCTCAGTGCAAGATGGCCACATAGACATACAAACAAGTTGTTCAATTTCTTCCAATGCTACTACCATTGCCACAAATCACTACTCTTCCCAAAGTATTTTTGGCAAAGAGATGGTGGATGCCCAAACCCTAATCAACACTTTGGGAACTTGACCCACTAATGGAGATTACCATAATCCCTTCAAGCCTTCGTTTGCAAAAATTACGCATGCGGGAATTAAGAGAGATATAATGGGTTGTTGTTATGAGCTTGACAAATGATAGCTTTAGAGATTTCGACATGGCAATGGTTAAAGCTTCAACCCACATTATCATTGTAAGTTTTTTTAATAGCAAGGCTTTAGAACCGCATATAGTTAATTGGATTTCTCTCATCAACCAATAAGTACATGGGGG
>Ga0209208_10013599_pt1 | contig 10135 bp, 5 predicted proteins | sample S1TSphfallax_3_FD_187694 | JGI IMG/M metagenome (GOLD analysis project Ga0209208, IMG submission 187694) | Host-associated microbial communities from peat moss isolated from Minnesota, USA - S1T2_Fd - Sphagnum fallax MG (SPAdes) (version 2) | ecosystem: Host-associated > Plants > Peat moss >... | reverse complement strand
ATAATGCCCCTTCTAAAATATTATGGAAACATGTGGAGTAATCTAGATTGAATTTAATGTGTATATAATATTCAAAAATTACATTAAACATTAGAACCAATGTTTTTTTTTTCCATTCTTTAAATTTTTTGAAATGTTTTCAAAATGACATAATCATTACAATAAGTATCCATATTTTTACATAAAAGTATAATATGTTTTTAAAAAAGAAGTGAATATTTTTTGTCATTATAAAAATCATGGATTTTTAGAATCCATCACAATAACATTAGAGGTGCAAGGTTTGTTCATGTTATCCCATTCACAACTTATTGCAAATTTAGTTATGTTTAATTTGTTAAGGTATTGCCATGTTGAAATGAAGTTATGTGATTTGATCCTTATTCCTTCATGCATGACATAATTACAATCATGAATGAATGTTGCTCGTACCTTCTTGTCATAAGGGTTTTGCTTTGATGATGGAAGGTGATTTTCGTTTCCTTTCCATAATGTAATGAATCCCATAACAAAATCAATCAAAAAGAATTTAAGATTAATATTATTAGTTATGATGAATCATTTGCTCAAGTATTATTCATTTCTATTTCCAAAAGCAATGAAATTATGTCCCAATGAATTAATAGTGCTACATCTTGCTATTGCTCATAAGGTTTTCCATAAAAATAATAATACCCCACCTCATTGGTTGTGATCCTTTATATAGATGTAAATAGATATTAGAAATGATTTTGAAAAATGCAATTAAAAACACGAAGAAGGCCTTTAAGAATGGATTTAAAAGGAGAAAAATCAACACAAATAAAAGGGAAAAAAAGGTTTGAGGCACAAAGAGAGGGTGAATGTAAGCAAAAAAAAAGATTCAATTTGTCAAATTTTATATTTTTAAAACAAACTTGCATCACGGTTAATTACCTTAGTTGAAATGTCGATTAATTTTTGACTATGCAAGTTGACACAATCATGACTAAAATTTTCAATTGTAATTCAAAATTCAAATTTATCATCAACACATTATCATTGATATCACAAATTTCATTCAACCAAATTGAAACAATTTGTTCATCTTTCATCCATTTATATACGAGGTTCACCAAATAATCAAGCAATTAACTTGTGTTACAACTATGTTATCACATATTCATGACATGAAACAAGGGCAACGACAGGATATGGCATGGCAATGAACGTTATCACACAATTGACATTGCAACTATATTTGAACTAATTTTTCTTAATTTTCTTTTAACAATGAACCTTACTTGGTGGTCAACAATATACACTTACCAATTCGATAGACAATTTGACTTATTTGGTAGAACTAGCCATCCCACATGAAGTTTTTTGAAATAAATATAATTATATTGTGAAAAATAAAATTGAGCATGACATGCACAACAACATGCAATGAAAAAGGCCCTTTTTCTCCTAGTGTAGGTTTTCAAGTCGACGAAATAAAAAAGGTGTGACTTGACTATAGGTAAGCCTCCACCAAAAGGCCTATAACTAGAGTTTGTGCAAGGGCTTATGACTCTATAAGTTTTCTAAGCTAAACATATTTGGGGAAGTTTTTTTTTTTTTTTTTGGGTTTGTTTGGGGAAGCTAATTGTTAACCCAAGTTAGTTTTGTAATCAACCAAGGTGGACTCCTTCCTTCATTCCTTGCTTCCTTCTTTCCTTCCTTTTGGGTGGGAATTGTATGAAAACTTGCAATTTTGTCAGTCAGCTGCCGAAAGAGTGTTCATAATTTTATTGGTGTAGTAGTAGTAGAAGTCATGTGGCTCACAACTCCAAATGGGTTTTTTAGGGTTTGGCCCTCCTGCACAACACACATTGTCCTAGCAAATCACACCTATATCTAATAAGCTCCTTTGAGACCTGACAAGTTTGAAGGAGGGAGGGAGGGAAGGAAGGAAGTGGGGACCCACAAAAAAAGAAGCTTCCTTTGTGCTATTGTGGGAGATGGGTAGTCATATAATTTTGTTGTTTTGTTAGGCAAAAAGGGGAAGAGAAAGAGAAGAGAATAGAAGGGGATGGAGGTAGGTAGGTAGGTAGGTAGGTAGGTAGCACTATTGTGCTTTGGGCTCTACTCACATTTACACTTCAAAACAAAAAAAAGTTCCAAAAAGTTCCCATTTTTTCTTGGGTCATAAAAGGGATAATTTTCTTTTTTGGAGGAAAAAAAAAAAAAAAACACTGACCAAAACCCTAATTTTCCTTTCCAGGAGGTACTAAGTTAGTTGTATGTAGAATAAAGAAAGGATTTCCACCAAAAAATAATTAAAAAAATGACATGATACATAATTGAGTTTGTAAACATTTCTCTATATATCAAATTTGAAAAAAAAAGGGAAAAAATAATAAAAATCTAGGAAACTGTATTTGAATAGTCCAAATAATTCAAGAAATTTGAAAACTTAGGAAAATAATATATTTTAAATACTCCAAAATTCTATTACATGCTTGCTTTTTGTAGCTACTAGCTTAATAGCTTAGCATAGCATTAGCTTAGCTTAGCTTAGCTTAGCATGGCTTTTGTGATCTATTATTCAGCTTGTGTTGTCTGGTCTGTTGACTCTTAGAGAAGTGGGGAACACATCTCATCTCATCTCTTTACCCAAGAGCTCCAATTATTTGTTGGAGCTCGAGCTTTAGATGACTTTGCTTGTAGTGCATGAGTGCTGTCACTCGTACCATAGGATACGGTTGACAGCACCAAACCACCTCAGGCTTGAAGAAGAAAGAAGAAGAAGAAGAAGAAAGAAGCTTCAGGACAAGCACACAACCACTTTAGAGTTGTAGAAGAAAGGAAGCTCTTCAGTACAAGGCCATCATCATCTGCTTTATGAAAATCCTCCTCATGCTCGCGACATTGATGTCATGTCCTGAACTATGCCAGGCAAGCCCAGTTTAGGGTTCATCACGAATGAGCGCGAGATTTCATGAAGAAGTAAGTCTTTAAAGAAGAAGGGCTAGAATGGAAGAAAGAGAAGAAGGGACTAAATGGTAAGGTTGCCTACCAAGCATAATTGATGGGTTAGTTGATGGGTTACCCTAAACCCTAAACCCTAAACCTTCAACCCTTTTGCTCGGGCTATAATTTGCCTCCTTTTGCGAATCATGGTGGGTGATGCATTTTAACAAGGTAACAAGGGAGCCTTAGTAAAGGTTGTAAAATTACACAAGGGCCATACCATGATATATGCATTATTATTACTATTATTTTTTTAAAAAATTATTTAAAAATTATAATTAGTCTTGAGATTGCATTATTTGTAGTATACAATAACATAAGTAAAGTAATACTAGATAATTGTAACTTAACCAAGAATTGTGCAATCAATTTTTTTTTAATTTTTTTTTTGAGATACCTGACAAATTATTTAGAATATATATATTTAGTTGAATGGTGTATTGAATCATTTGTCTTCCTTTACCTACTTCTAGAGCTTTAAGTTTTGGCAGTTTAAGCTAGACTTCTTCTAAAAATTATCATTTTGTTGGATGTGTTTGAAGATTTAAGCCTAGGTATTTTGTTCAATGGAATACCCCAAGGGACCAACCGCCTACCTTATTATGAACATGGAGTGATAACCATCCTTTTGAGACCAAGTTCACACTTCCAACACCTTTGTATTCAATTGTATTCTCACACAAATGGAAGTTGAAATTTTTTGGACTACACAATTACAACATCTTTTAAGAGTTAAGATTATTGGCTAATGGGTCCACAAAAATGTGATTTATGTGAGATGAGATCTCCCTATACTCTATATGAGAATAAACTTGCACATTCTAGAGACAAGAGCTAGTACCAAATACATCTCTACTAAATCCACATACCTAGCCAAATTTTGTATGGAAGTGTCATCTTGATCTTTTCTCTTCTATAGCTTTGATCCCACCATCTTATGCTCCCTTCACTAGCATTGTTAAGCCACCCTTTTATTAGTCTATATGTTGGTTCTATTTGCTAGTGTGTGGGTTTAGGGTTTAGGGCATGTTAAAGGCCATATTTTAATTATCGAAAAACCTATCTTGATGTTTTGTGTCTTTTACACCCAATTTGACCATAACATTTTATGTTGGGCCAGGCAGATTCAAAACTGGGGGTGAAATCTTTTGAGGACTAATTTAGGTGAGAAGACCAGTTTGGTCCCCTCTTTATTATTGTTATCATTATTAGTGTACTGTTTTCATCTTGGCTTTTTATTTCATCCCCAGTTTTGGCAGAACTGGGGCCCAGTACCCCAAGTTTGGGGTACTTTACTTTACAGATAACTCCAATGATAAATAAGTTTTAAAGCCTAATTATCACCATAATGAAAACATATTTTCTAAAGAAAAAAAGGCTTCCCATTATTGTAATTTTAAAAATTCAAAATAGGAAAAAATGCACACTGAAAGTCATAAAGACTCATGAGTATTGTTGCCCAATTCATGGGTATTTGTTGCCCATGCCCATGCATGAATGCATGCAAGTTTTTGGAATTGCCCATGAATTCATGCCCAATTCTGACAACTTGCAATAACCATACATATGCTTGGGCTAGAGGGGCAATAAAAGCATGGAAGAGATGTCCAAGTCTCCAGCCATGGTGTGAACAATATGGCTAAACTAGAACATAAAATAAGAATTTCAATGTGCATCTCAAAATCATGTAAACCCTAAACCATGTAATTAGAACCAATTTATATAAATTGTTGTTAATATGCACATTTGGTGCAGTGTTTTATTTTCTTTTTTTCAATTTTTGTGATGTTGGTCAAGTGGTGATCATACCCAAATATATTTAGCCAAATTTGGCAATATTCAAAATATGAATGGTGAAGATCTCAAGCACCCTTTCATATTGTGGGCAATTGTGACAATTTTTGAATTCTCTTAAAATATAAATTTCGGTTTTTTGGCAAAAAAATTTCCCAAAAAAAGGGGAATTTGTGATGGAATTTTTTTTTTCCCAAAATATTTTTCACAAAAATCACCACCTAAAAAATTTCTCATTTTGTGTAATTTTACTTGGACAACAAGTATGGATGAATAGCATAATATTTTAGCACACATCTCAATTGAATGAAACTATCTAATCAACAATCAAATTCTAAAACTTTGGACAATTCCTTCCCACTTCCCTTTCCAAAAATTTTAATTGCAACTCAAAACTAGAAGAGAAAAATTGAGGTTTTTTATTTGTTAGCAATATTTTTTCTCTATGGTTTTAATTCCAACTAAATCGGCATTTGAATTACTAGTATCATAATAGGTATTTTTTGGTGGTAATAGCCAAGTTTGTTAGGACAAGTCAATATGTGGTTCCACCATTCCAAAATGGATGTCAAATATAGAATCACCAATTTTGATGCATTTTAGGGCTTAGGGTCCATAACAAATTTGTGTGTGATGATACTAAGTGTATTCAATTTTTAGGGGAACAATAGAGAAAAGTTTGAGAACATTTCATTAGAACATTTGAAAATGATTTGAATTGCATAAATTAACGTGAAATCAATATAAATAGTAAAAAATAACTATAGTTTTTATAGCCACATGGTGATATATAAAGGTTAATGTTTGAAAAATCTCAGGTAATAGGGTATTAAAATTGCATAGAACTATCTTGTTTACTTTCAAATAAATACATTCATTGGTATCATGATATATAGACTTCTAAACCAAAGACACACATAATTTCAAAACCATAGTTATGAATGATAAAAATGACAAGTGAATTTTCAATGGACATTATGCATCCAAAAAGACACCATTCCATCCTATTCATAACAAATTTCAAACTTAAATCTATTTTCGTAGGATGAAATACTATGAGACTCGCTTATAGTCATCTCCCCAAAAAATAGTTCCAACATTATCATTCTCATTGTAATTTGTAATATATTATTTGAAAATAATTGCAAAAAATCCCAATGGCATCATATTTGGTTCACTAAAATAAAAAATAAACAAATGGAACATCAAGTTTTGAATTAATCACTTAAATGACCCATCATTTCATAAGACAACAATCTACATTTTGGAGCAAGTTATTAACAAGGGCATCACTAAAAATATTAATAATTTATTTGTTGATTTTTCAAAAAAATTGCTGAAATTTGATTAGGGAACTTATTTGTCCAATAGGTAGCACCCTAATGACCAGAAAGACCCTTATGGGGGCAAATATTGATTTGTCAAAATGTAATACCTTAGTACATGTATGTTTGAAATTTTGATTTCTCAATCCATAAACCCTAAACCCATTTATTGCACTTTGTAGCATTTCATATAATAGTACCCTTTTTCATATAATGATAAAAGTAGTATTTGACAATTTGGATTAAAATTTGTGTAAAAGACTAACTAAATATGCTCTTACCCATAAAAAAACACAAACATGAAATTCCCAAAAAGATTGGCCCTTACTTCATGACTAGAAACATCATACAAAGGGTGTCAAGGATTTAGGTCAAGGTAGCTACTAGGTGGATATAAAAAGGGCATTGGGATCAACCCACTTGAAGCTATAAAATGAAATTCAATTAGCCTATGTTCCATTCTCTTAAGGTGGCACAACCCAATCAAGGATTGGTCAAGTGTTCATTTTCTTTTCTTTTTGGTATCAAAAATTTGGCAAAGTTTGACAAAAAATTAGCAAAATAAGTCAAATTTACATTTTAAAATAAAAAAATTTCCAATTTTTTCCCAATTTCTTTTTATCAAAAATGGGAGAAAAATGGTTGGAAAAAAAAAACTTGATTCATCACTACAAATTTGATTTTGTTTTGTTCACCTACAATAAATCCACTTGGACTTGTGAATTAAGCATGAAATATCATTTTGCATTCTCACATTTGTACTCATGTATGAAACAGCTCTTGTTTAGTGGTGTGCAAGTGTTACAAAGGGTGCAAGTGCAAGAGTTTCATAACAAATGCAAAGGACAAGTGGGTGAGGATTTGTGTCCCAAAACCAAGTTATTCCTCCCTTCTTTCGGAGTGAAACATGGCATGAAGTTGATCGGTAGGTGCAAACAACAATCCGGACTTTACATGCTTAAATACCCTATGAGGTTCAAAAAGGATAAGGTAAAAAAACTTGCTCAAGATAATTAATGTGAAAATTCAAAAATAGATTGAATTTTATTTTTTAATTAAATAATTAATACGTCATAACTAAACTCACCTCAAAACAATTTCCTCTCTTTTGATAAAAACAAAACCTCAAAATTTATGTACAATAAGTTAGGTAAAAATAGGCTAATCCTCATATACAGGTTTATCATACTCTTTGACCATGGGTATATACATTGGTTAATGTCTTGCCCACCCAACAATGGTTGAAAGTTGAAACTTCAATGTTTCCACATGGCCTTTGTTATACATGTGAACATCATGTGAATCACCTTAGCTCAATTCAAATACGTTCATACACAAATTAAGTCAATTACATTTTTCTTGTGTGAATATACACTATATTATTGACATGCTTGATACATATTCATTATGGTTGTAACATGAATATTTATCATTCTGATGGAAAAATGCTGTTTGAATGAAAAAACTTCACATTGTAAGTTGATGAATGTCAATTGGTTAGCACACCAAAGTCTTTCTTTCATCCAATTTCAAATTTTCAATTGGGGAATGAATCTCTTGGAATGAATATATTTGGTTATTGCATCCAATTATCGATGGCTAAAATTGAATTGAACATTTAGTGGGACGAGTATTTCATTAACTATGAATCATGAATGAAGCATGACCCACTCCATAAAACAAAATTTTGTGACCAATGGAATTGGATTTTGTTATTTACATGTATAGAACAATGCTTATGGTGGAATTAAAACAAGAAATATTATAGCAAAAATAGCCCTTGCATAAGTGAATTCCACATTTTCACACCCAAACCAAATGTGATGTAACGGTTTTATGAATTATAAAAAACTGATTTTAAGACCAAATAAAACCAACTCATTTCTTTAAAAACAATAACCAAAATGAATTCATGATAACTAGATTGTTCTTTGCTTTTGGTGTTATTATATTATTCTTTTGGTGGCTATGATATCTAAAGAAGCTTTTACACTCCAACACCCATTAATTTAAAAATGCTTCTTTGCCAATCTTTTGGAAGTAGAGTGCTCTTTTGGGGACATAATTTGTGGCACCTCAATGGTTCAATTCACACAAAGTTCCCCCCCCCCAAACTTGTGAATTAGGAATGTGTTGGTTTTTTTGTTTTTTTCCAAGTCAATTAGTGTTATTACACTTCCCTTTTCATTTTCCTAACCAAAAACAAAGTGCCACAAGCACACTCCCATCATCACCCCTTTGAAGAATGTGACAACAACAAGAGCTAGCTACATAGACAAAAAGTTTGTGAAGCTCGGACAATACAACAAACACTTTATTCTCATATTTGACAATTTTTGAAGTTTTTGGTTTTGGGTGTCTAGGGCCGGTGCTTTGTGAATGGATTTTAATCCGTAGGAAAAGGGGAGGGCGGCCAAGAACCATCTTTTGGGTTCTCATTTACACACAAGGAGGGACCACCCGCACACACACTATTGTGACCAACATGGAACCAAAATTTTTAGGGCATGGCTATATGGGACCCAAGGGCCAACTTTTCACTCAACACTTTGACCTAATGTCCTACAAAAGAGCCACAAGTAAATTACAACCTCTTCACCTTCTCCTTGAAACCCATTTGCATGTTTCACTCCGGGAACCCCCAAGAATTTCTTGGTCTATGCATGATGGTTGGAGAATGAGGGGGTTTATAAAATGGGCCCCAAATCTCACAATTCCCGAAATGTCCGGGAGACCCAAGGCGCTAAGTTACATGGCCAAACTTAATTCTTAAAGGTTGGTTTTTTTTTAATCCTCAAAAGCTTTTCAAATCCAACTCACTTAATATCTCAAAATTGAGCATAAATGGCCTCAATTTTAGGATCCATGCTTGATCATTTTTTTTTAAATTCTCTTTTTAGGGTATTAGCATCTTTGTTGGATTGCATTACAATTCTCCTTTGAAGATTTTGAGGTATAATTTACACTTCCCATTCAAAAGGGAGTCTAATTGACTACCTATTTAAAAAGATCTTAAGATTCTAAAGATTTGTTCTAAAAAATTCATAACTAATTGAAAATGTACCAACTTCTAAAAGGTTGCCTTTTTCCCTCACCAAATGCTTTTCAAAACCAACCCATTAATATCTCTATTGGACATAAGTGGCTTCAATTTTATGATCCATTTTGGAACATTTTAAAAATTCCCTTTTTAGGGTATTAAGATCTTTGTTGGATCACATTAAAATTCACATTAGAAAATTTTGGGTATTAGGCTACACCCATCATTCAAAAGGGTATAAACATTCATAATTTAATTTAAAAAATCAGCCAACTCCTAAGGTTCAATCAATAGCGAGAAACTAACACTCTAACCTTTCTATTTGTATTTTTCTCTAAAGTAAAAGTGTCTCTCACTCAAGGGTATTAATGACAAATAAAGATAATGACATAATATTCTACCATAGCCCAAATATTTGAAATAGAAGCCTCTAAAGCCCTTATGGGAAGGCTATCCATTGTGCATTGTGGACTCATGAGTTATTGTTCAAGGCTTCAAATGGAAAAGAGGATGCGAAACTTGGGTCATGCAACATTCATCTTCATACTCAAGTATGAATCGAAGATTTTTATTTCAAGGTGAACAATTCATTTTATTTTAAATCTCTAAAATCTTGAGTCCCTTTTTGTCATTGTTTCTTCATGTCCAAAATAATGAATTATAATTAATATAGGATGTATTTGTATATTAAAAAAATAATAATAATAAGGTGATGAAAAGTAAGTCAATGGACAATTATCTAATACCCCCTTCAAAATGGTTGTTTGACGCACGCAAATCCCAAACTTTACACTCAATGTCTTCCTAGGTCATTAATCAGCATGAAATCTCGTTATAAAAGTTATTCACAACATGAAATTCAAGTTTGTCTAGTTTGTCATTGTTTTTCATTTGTTGTCTCAAGGTTGGGTAATGATTGATTTTGAAAACTTGAGAAATTTGTTCATGGTGCTTAAGGTTTGAGCACATGTACAAAAAAATGGAATGATTTTTCAAATTGGGA
>Ga0209208_10013598_pt1 | contig 10135 bp, 9 predicted proteins | sample S1TSphfallax_3_FD_187694 | JGI IMG/M metagenome (GOLD analysis project Ga0209208, IMG submission 187694) | Host-associated microbial communities from peat moss isolated from Minnesota, USA - S1T2_Fd - Sphagnum fallax MG (SPAdes) (version 2) | ecosystem: Host-associated > Plants > Peat moss >... | reverse complement strand
GTTTGAAAAATTTATGAGTAGGTGAGACTAGTAGGCAAGAGTTGTGACTTTTTGGTCCATTGCATCGGCCATAGTGAACCAACACCCACCAGCACACCATCCATCCACTGGATGTCTGTTATTACTCAGTTGTGGATGAAACCTCAACTGAGTTAATATTTGGTTTCATCTTGGTAACCCAATTCTGTAGGAAATAGGTCTCATATATAGGCAGGTAGGTAGGAAAATAGACAACTTCCAGGTAAGTAGATGGTTTATACATAGCTAAAGGCTGTTTTTATTACCTACCTACCTACCTACCTACTAACAACTTGCTTACGAGTTGTTAGTAGGTAGGTAGAAAGAAAAGTAACCGAGTTAACCACCATGGTTAGCTATGGAACTGGAACCCAACAGAAAACTGTTGCCTCATCGCTTACCATTCATCCTTCATGGTGCGCTAGTGGAGGTGCTGGTTCCAACAAGTGCCTGACAAATTTCAGCTTTTTTTTTTCTTGGCTAAATTTGACCAGTTGCTGAATCTTTTTGTCCAAAATGGCTAAAAATCTGTGGTTTTTCTTTCCAACACCCCCCCCCTAATCGCCAGATTTCAATTTTTTTTTCCTTGAAAAATAGCCAGAATTCTCTATTGGGTTCTACCCTGTAGCCAAAAATGTGAAGGATGCTTCAACTTTAAGTCAAATCTGGCTAAACTCTCTTATAGATAATCACTACCGATTCAGCTACTCATCACAAAAATGAAAAAATAAAATAAAAATACTGGTAACAATCCTAAAAGCTTAAAGGATTTGTGTGGTGTGTGTTGTAGAATAAAATGCTTTCACTCACTCGTAAATTAGGGTTTATTTCAATTTTGTGATGTCAAAAAAATAGATTAATTTCCTTTCCAAAAAATTAAGCAAAAATTAGTCAAATTTACACACTAGAAAAATAGTTCTAGCCTAAACTGACACAAGTTCATAGTAACATCTGGTGAACCAGAGTTAACCAGGGTTAACCAGCACCCCCCCACATCGGCACCTTGACCTTGGTGAGTGAGTGAGTGAGTGAGAGGCCTTCCCGTAGTGGCCAAATTCAACCGAGGAAAATGTTAAATTTGGAAAGACACGGAGACCCTCCTGATTTAGTTAGATATTATGAAAGCCCAAATAATGTTAGATTTGCACTATGCATAGACCCCCATTTTAGTTTAGTTTAGTCTACTCGCATCAGGCCATATTTGTAATTATATTTAGAAATCATTTAAATGGAATTTTGGGAAATTTTTTTTTTTTACAATGGTGACTACCAATTGTGGGTACTTGTTTACCCAAGGTGGTTAGAAGTGATCCAAAAGAATTTCTACCGTGGTGATCATTGTCGGTTTACGGACGGAGTAGTAGTCTCTCCTTAGAGGAGACGAGAGGAGAGGAGATGCCAGCCAACAATGAATGGAGGTGAAGCTACACCGTTTATGCCCTGCAATGGCAGCTCGAAAACTTGGTAGGCTTCGTCGGTCTGAAGAATGCGAAAATTTGTTGTAGAAATTGCCAGGGGCACAACAAAATGGTGCCAGGTTTTGTCCATTTTCATCGGTAGTTTACTTTCTTTGACTTTTAGGGTTTTTTGGGGTTTCAATAATGATACCAACAAACAAATTTGGTGCATTATTGACAGAGGAAGCAAAGAAAACGGCAACGACATGGAAAAAAACACCATGTCAGTCCTGCCTGAGTCATGGGCGATGCCACTTCCGTCGTCGCATACGTAACAAAAACGAAACCAAGTGGAAACCAAGTGGCTCATCATGTAATCCCTTCTTAGGCTTCTTTCATGGCAAATTCCACACGAAATCGTAAGAAATTATGAAACCGCTTGAGACGGCAACTTGAATATAATAAGATGAATGAATTTAGAAAACCCTCGACCCCTCCTCCTCCTCCTCCTCCTCCTCCTCCTCTCCCTTCCCAAAAAGAGAAAATGTGAACTAAACTAGGGTTTTGCCCCTAGGGATGTCCTTACATACGTAAGTTAAGTTAGTTAGTTACCGACATCTTTGTGACAACATCCTTAGGGCAAGATAATGAAGAAGTTAGTTCCTCTTTGCATCCTCACCAAGGTTTTTTAAAAGGAAAATTGACCTAAACTTTCGTTTGTGGGACAAATGTTCGAACTTACCTTCTTTGAGTATGCACCACATTCTTCTACGTGCTCTCATTGTGCTTCTTTCCAAATGACTACAAGTCAAGTCAGATGATTAATGTGCTCTTTGGATGAATGGAGAGGGTATGATAATTCACTAAAACAATTAAATTAAATGTGGCAATATTGGCTACATACTAGAAATGAAATATTGCCACATTGAATATGATCATAATTCAAGGTTCTAATGTTCTAACAAAGTCAAAAGAATCAAGCTTTGGGGTATATAGCCATGAATCTTAAATAAATAATTTTAAAAATGGATCAAATAACCGTCTATGCGGCAACGGTTCTTTCATGAAAACCATCGGTTCATTCATCCATGGCTTTCAAAAACTGGAATCGAAGATTGTTAACAAAATCAAATACCCACCCACCAACATTGGTACGATTTTGTGGCTTTTTCATGTTTTGGTCGTGAAGATTGCTCACCATTGCAAAGACCAATGTTGGGCAGATATTTGATTTTTTAATTATAACTCGACCTTCCAAGTGTTCCAACAAAAAAATCAGAATTAAAGAATCACTGGTTCCAGTTATTTCAAAAACCTCAAAGAATTCACCAAGTTTCATGAAAGAATTATGGTTTTTAAAGCTATTATTTGAATTTTTTTTCAAATTTTTTTTGAAAATTATAATTATAATTATATATCAAAACAAGGTATTTCAATTCTTGATAATTGTGGTTAAAGCATCTCCACCCAACTACCCTATCAACCCATCAACAACAATTTGACAAAGAGATTGTGGATGGTGTCCCCCATCGCAACCCTTCTATCACCAAGTTTTAGTCAATCTTGGCCTTTGGGGCTTCTTGCTCCAAGAACAATGTGCTCTTTGCCATCATCATCAAGAGTCCCACTATGATCAAATGTTTTGCATGTGCGATCACACAATCTTTGCTTTGATTGAGTTTTTTCATCATCATGTTTTTCAAGTGTGATGCCATCATCAATATCCTTGTCACAAACACTTGTTGCCCAAGTCGTTGTTGCAACCAAAGCATTGCCACCATCACCAAAGCACCATGTAGTAGTTTAAGAATAGCCTCCTCCTATTGCATACATCTTGGTCCTCTTCACCACAATGGTACACCTTTGCCTTCTAGCAACTAGCTAGTCTAAAAGTTTGTGTTCCATCTAAGTATAAGCTACTCACCTCCTCCTCTTCCTTTTTCCTTTCAAAATTTCTTCATTAATTCTAGAGACAATTCTTCTTTTTCTGAATTTATGTTTCTTTTATGCTCAAAGTTGCATTTCATGATTTGTGTTTGTTATTTCATCCTTGTTACTTGTATGAGTGGTGGTGCTACAAGTATTTCATGCATTCCTCCTTAGAACCTAATTTCACCTTTCACCCTTGAAGCTTCTTTTACATGTTGTTTGTTGTTCCCTTTTTTTGGCCAACACAAGACAATGATGAATTTGTGATTTGGATTGACCTCTAGACACACAAATGCTCATAAAATCTCTACCAATGGCTCTTCTTATTATATGGCATCAAATGTGGAGAAAACTTCATATTGTGCCATCTAATAAGCAAGTGTCCCTTTTCCATCATCAAGCTCCATAGGTCCTCCCAATGTTCCTCCTATGTTATCTTCACATTCTAACTCACCACTAGTTATAAGCATTGCTCTCTATTAAAACCCTAGATTCATGTACCCTTTTACTAATTCTTTGTCACTTGAAGATATTTTGCATGTGGTTGAACATTTTATCAATTGTAGTTTAATCAATTGTTCATGCCAACTTGAATGAAATTTAAATTATTTTTCATGCGTTATTCAATTTTAACCCTAACCATGATTCTCTACTTTTGAGCTTTGGATTGGGCTTGTTGGTGTCAAACTTAAATGCCCTAAGTGGATTTCATCCAAGCCTTTCAACCCTCTAATCAACATGTAAGGACCCCAAGTTCTTGGCCTCCCATAAAAGAGGGCTTTACCAATTCCATTGTTATTCGAACAAAACAAATTGTAGATGCTTTATTTATTAGATTTCTTTTCTCCCACAAAACTCAAATTCAAGCCGAAAGTGAAAAAATGCAACCTTGCACAGGGATCTTATGCCTACTATTTACTAGGAATAGGAAGGACCTTACAACCATAAGTAGGCATAAGATCCCTCCTCTCCTTTCTAAGAGGGATATCCTTGGACATAAAAGTACTCTCCCCAAATACACTATCAAATCTCTTCCCCTTTAGAAACAGCCTCTTGAAGTGAAAGATTAAGGTTTGGTGAAGGTTTACTTCTAGGGCTTTTAATTGCATCAAAGTAGTACTAGAGTGTCAACTCATTTCCATGTCCAAGAGCAAAAAGCTCATCACAAGCAGGCATCAATCAAAATGCTCTTTTTTGGTGCTTGCTGTCGTCACCAGGCTCTCTTCCCACAACCAGCATTTCCATCACTGATCCAGAGCATTCAGTGTAAGGTAAAGCACAAGGGTGAGGGCATTACCAAAATAAGGGTCCACACAAGGCGGCAGCTGAGCACTTGCCCAATTTCGGTAATGCCCTCCTCACCAGCTTGCTTTACCAAGTGTAAAGAGTGACCTCACTTCTTTTTTCCCATGATACCCAGCAGGTAATTGCTCGGTACCAAAGGGGAAAGAACAGCGCTGAGCTTTCTGTTTTCAAAAAGCCCAGCAAGATTTTACACCCTGCACCATTCTCTCTAGATACACTAGAGAAATCAGAAGATGTCAATTGGGTGGTCCACAAATTAGTCGAGATTGCAGTTGAAAGCTGAAACCCATCTAGTTGCAACTACTCAAATGCCGTGTTACAAAACTTAAGCTCTATACAAAAAAAGAGTATATTGAAAGTGAAGAAGAAACTAGCTGACACTAGAATCTGATCACAGATGCAGGCAGCAAACAGCAGACAGCAGGGGGCCTTTGAACAAAATGAATGTAATGCCATACAAAGACAGCAGGGCTAAGCTCTGTCTTTCAATCTCTTACACTGAACTTTCAACACTGAAAAGTCACAGCAATATTGTTGCACATATAGAACAAACACACTGTGGGCCATGGCTGAGACTGCAGCAACTTCCAGATAAACCATCCACACCCACTCCAATGTATGCCACCATGCCCACTCCAACAACATCTTGCACCACTGCATTAGGAAATCAATCCTCATGGAAAATCCTGGGCCTGCAAGAAGGACCCGCAACTTTATTTCTGCACTCATATACAAATTCACAACATGCACAAGGACAATGTAGCTGCAATCTTTTTTTTGTAAAGAGACTATCAAGAGTTTTTTCTTTATTTGAAACTATCAAGAACCAAGGGCCCCTTTTGGAAACAGGAAAATAACCCAATGAACTCGGAGAGAGTAGCTCCCTCTGTAAAAAAGAAGACACATTTGAGCTCCTCATCACAGTATTTCTGGAAAAAAAGGCATTGAGGAATAGGTTCAGAATCTGGCCTCAAAAAGGGGGGTAAATCTGTACACCTTCACATCTTGTCCCATTTTGCAGATGCTACAAAAACCCTGTCATGACAACCCCAGCCAGGTATTGTGACAAGAGCAGGCGCTTCAGAAAATGAAAGTTTCTCATAAAGGAAACTGTCCCTCACAAGAAAATTTGGAAGGTCTTTTTGAAATCAAGATGCAATGCACATTTTTAAAAATTTGCACACTACTAAACTTGAGAGGCTCAAAATCATCAAATCCCAAGTTTCCAAATTTTTGTACCAAGATGATATGTGTACGGTTAGGAAGAAAGACTTTCCATTTTTGCCTTGTCTTGGATAGCATGAAAAGAAAAGAAAAACCATAAAAAACTATAAAACCATATTGCTGAGAAAGAAAGTGCGCCAGGATTCAACAGTGAGAGGTGTAACCTTTAAGGCAAGGCTTGATGTCCAACCAACCACTTCTTCATCTAAAACACCATGCATGTAGAAGACCATACCCCCCCCAATTTTCATTTTCCCTCCTCAGAATCAGTTTCCTGTTACAAAGTGCAGTGGTCAAATGTCAAATGACAACAATCAATTATGTCAAGAAAACTGCTAGTGAGGTTTTACTTCTATACAAAATGGCTTTCAGCTCCATGGTGTGTTGAAAACACAGGCTTCGGATTTTAAGGTGAAATGTCAGTCCAATACCTACTGGATGTACATACATAATTGGAGATGGGAATTGCCTCAGTAGAGAAACAACTTGACCCATTTCCCCTATTATGATGCAATTCAAGATCGCTGAGTGGAAGAGTGTTTGGCATCATCATTTTGAGCTATACGAGGCTCTGTGGATGGAATCTCATTAGATTTAGTTTCTGTGTAAAAGTCATACAATGTCACCACCATCACAAGCACCCTGCAAAGACAAAAAGGAAAAACCCACCAATGAATTCCCTTACAAAGGATGTTGCTCTTCTTACAGATTCTCCAAAAACCTAAGCTTCCTTCAAATATACAAGCTTGAAATTATTGATCTGCAATTGCTCAATTCAATAGGTATAATACAAAAGCCACACAATTTGTAAATTTCCCATCAGAAGCACAGAACATAAGAAATTCCCAACATGGGTAATTCAATTCCTGACAAATGGGTCCTTTCCAAAAGCAAGGCAAAATGTTAGCCAAAAAGAACAAAAAGACCTGACTTTGCGTGAGTGTGAAGGTAAGGAAATTGAAGGATTGCTATGGCTTACGCTGTGGCTGCCACAGCAAGTTTTGCACCTGACGAGAAGCGGGACTCTGATCCTGACATGGAGAAGCTCCAAGGCAAAAGGTAAGATGTTTTTAACAGAGCAAGACAAATCCAACTCCAGATGGACTGTGTCAGATTGTGTGAACTAACACAGAGAAACAGGAGCATGAAAGAGCCTTGGTTGTACAAAACTGACAAACCAAAGATGTGAACCTGCCAAAGCAAAAGAGACCTTTTCAGAGCAAGAAAAGGAACTGCAGTGAATACTTACTATAATTTGCCAAAGCACCTTAATCACTGAAGCTCAGAATGGGTTCTGACACTCATCACTGCACACCTGGGCTTTTCTTCTCCAGATCTGCAATGCTGTTTCTAATCTCGATCCACCACAAAACTTGCCTGCCTGGCAGTCTGTAGACTGTTAGAATCTGCATTGCAAGAATAGGAAACACATGCAACAAAAAAAGACAAATCCCCACAGTTTCCAGTCTTCAGGAGAGAAAATCTGAAAGCCCCTGTTTTTTCCCTTCTAAGGCTTATGAGAAAGCAATCTCTTGTCCTAGAAGAGGTTGCCAGTCCAAGTAAGCTGAAAACCTCTAAGGCTGCTGACCAACAATCCAAGCTGCAAGCAAGCTCAAATTCAGCTAGTTCTCACAGATTCTTCGACAATTTTCCTTCTCATGTTAAGATGGTGATAACTCCAAACTTTAGGACATCATCATATAATTCACTGTTGTAGATCTTCTCTCTCCTCCCATCATATCTTTGAAAGAAAAATAATTTCAGAGCTGGGTATCAAAAGGTGAAGCAGATCAAATAGATGATGCATATTCCACTGCATTTGTTTGCAGCAGCACTGTTTTGGGATGTCTCTCATGCAGGAACAAAACCAAGGATTTCTATTCTCCACAAAATCACTGGTCCACCAAACATTTATCAATGAATCATATGCAATAACAAACAGGGATATACAGATATTGAAATTGACAGAATAGAAAGTGTTTCAACCAAAAGAGTTTTCAATAAGGTCCACGCTCCAGACTTCTGAAAAGATGGACAAAAGCATAACACAGCATTACAAGCAATCATCAGCCAGAATATTACAGATCTCATGCAGTTCAGAAATCATTCCTGAATTTCAGAGTTGCCAGTTCAAAACATGGAGTCTCTTGGAGGACCTAAACGTTACAAGAAAGACAGACTCATGATTATTAGTAGAAACTAAAAGAGTGCTTATTTCACAGCCTTCCTTCCCATTCTCCTTGGAACTGCTGCAAATATGTTTCCATAAACTTGTGTCTCCCTTCCGCTCTCTGCTTGCCTGCCTGCAAATCACACCCACCAATCGTAATTCTGTTCATAAGTCTGTCTTTGGCAATTATTTGACTAACCTGGTACTAGGCACTTGAATTGCCAAAATGGATAGCTTTGCCCAAAGCAGATCTGCATACACTTTAGCTGAAGGAAACAGGATATCTGTGCTTGCAGCTGATTTTTAGATTCTCTTTCAGTCAATGGTAGTTGTGGCAGAGCAAACATCAAGCTCTTTTGGCAATGCCTAGTACACTTGCAACATCAAGCTTAACCCATTTCACATTCTACTGCTGGCCACATTCAGGCAACAATTGTGTTGGCAATAAATCATCAACATCCAGTTCACACACCTCATTTGCCAGAACAGTAATCAAAGCCAAAGTTGACCTGCCAAACAAACACATTTTCCTACAACCCACTTGTTTTGTTACTTTTTTTTATAAAGAGCAAGCAGAATGCTGTGTACCTTTGTTTTCATGAGACCTTTGAGCTTCAGAAGCTTCTCATGAAAATGATTGAGAGTAGTCAGCTTTGCATCACTGTGCATGTACTCCATCTTGGTGAGGTTGGTGCGTGGAGCTTGATCAGGATCATGTATCATTTGGTTCCTATTTCCCCCATACGTGAAGGCTCGTGCAATGCCTGATCCACTTTCCATGTCACACACACAAAGACACACATATCTTGTTCAGACTCCTGGACAAAATGAGGTTCCACAAATTCCAAATTCTGTTTACAAATTCCATTTGTGAATTTAGACCGGCTATTGTCAAAGGGTGGAAGAACGGATATCCTAATGACAAGGTAGTGAAGTGAAAGAATCTGTATACCAATAGCTCCTATGGCATCAAGGCGATCTGCATCTTGCACAATAGCAAACTCCAAAGAACACTGATCATGGTTCAAAGAGCCTCCTAACTCCTCCTTAAACCCTGGCCACAGTCACAACATCCAGAGAAAATGGCAATCACATTAGTCCTGAACCAGGTCGGATGCTATAGGATGTGATAGGATGTGATAGCATCCAATTGGGTTGGATGCAACTGAATCAAAGACAAAACAAATCACCAAAACAAAAGCTCAAGAAAATCACCTGTAGCATGTGACCCAAAACTTGGTGCATGACTCGTGAAGCTTTTTTTGCTTACCCATTGATGAAATGATACTCAAAATGACTTCTGCACTTTTCGCCTCTACTCCTTGTTCCCGCAAAAAATCAGCCACACTCTCAGTTCCTTGTTTGCACCTGCAATGTAGAAAAGTTTGAAGGTGACATCAGAACACCTCCCCGATTCAGAGAGCAGATTGTGGGTACAACTGCAGAGAGGCATGGCAATATCTGAGCCTCTCTGTTACAGATCTAACCCAGGTACATTGCTTTTTTATTTCCAAACCTGAAGATTCCACATGGGTCTAAATCAGAGTATACATACCCACAACATACACTCACTTACTAGATGTGCAATGCAAGAAGAATTCCCACCTGGAAGCATACTTGTGATCCTCTGCAAGAAACATGAACAAAACACCAAGTAATTCAGCAGTTCAACAGAACAGCTCATGATCCAATCCATGTGTGAAATTGATAAACCAGCATCATCATCATCATCATCATCATCATCACACACAAAGATCCAAACATGAGAATGATGACGATATACAAAAGACCTAAAACCATTTTGTTGCAAACAACTGGATCCTCCAATGGGTTCAATTTTATTCTAGCTTCCTTCAAACCTCTCATGTGGGTGGTGGTCAGGGTACTAACACCACCAGCAGAAGGAGGAGTTTTACTTACCTATATCATGAAGGAGGCAAGCAAGCTCCACCTATAAAAATAAACTGAAAAAAAAAGAAAAAAACACACAAACCCAATTACTATTAGCAGTTGTTGTTTCTTTCTGGACTACTGTTCCTCCTGACGTCCTACTGAATTCAGAGCTGCTAAGAGTTTTCTGAAATGCTTCTTC
>Ga0209208_10013597_pt1 | contig 10135 bp, 7 predicted proteins | sample S1TSphfallax_3_FD_187694 | JGI IMG/M metagenome (GOLD analysis project Ga0209208, IMG submission 187694) | Host-associated microbial communities from peat moss isolated from Minnesota, USA - S1T2_Fd - Sphagnum fallax MG (SPAdes) (version 2) | ecosystem: Host-associated > Plants > Peat moss >... | reverse complement strand
ATCGGTATATTCCAGATGATCGGCGGAGAGCGCGCCGAACCGCGCCGCCAGTGCCGCGCCGTGCAGATTCGAGAGCTGGTCCGCATGAAGTTTTATAGGCAAACCGTGGGCCTTCGCCACGGCAAACACGCGCGAGATTTCCTCCGGCGCAAACGCAATCCCCTCGCAAAATCCATCGACCGCATCGGCCAGTTTCTGCTCCGCCACGCGCGGGATCAATACGTTGCAAATCAAGTCCAAAAACCCGGCGCGGTCGTCCAGGAATTCCGGCGGCAGCGCATGCGCGCCTAGAAACGTCGCCGACACATCAACATCGCTCTCATGCTCCAGCGTCCGGATCGCGCGTAGCACGCGCAATTCCGACTCCTCGGACAGGCCGTAACCGGATTTGATTTCCACGGTGGTCACACCCTCCGCCAGCAACGCCGCAAGCCGCGGCCGGGACGCCGCCAGCAATTCGTCTCCGCTCGCCGCCCTCGTCGCCCGTACGGTCGACATGATGCCGCCCCCGGCTCGCGCGATCTGTTCATACGTCGCGCCATTCAACCGCATCTCGAACTCCGCCGCGCGATCCCCGGCATGGACCAGATGCGTATGGCAATCGATCAAGCCCGGCGTGATCCATCGCCCTTCGCAATCCACCACGTCCGCCGCATCAATCGGCTCCATCGGCCCGGCATAGACGATCCGCCCGCCCAATGCCGCCACCATGCCGCGTTCGATCACGCCCAGGCCAGGCGGCACCATCGTCGCAAGCCTGGCATTTGTAAAAACCCGGTCGGCGCGCATCGCAAAAATCCCGCACAACATGGCTTGGCGACGGTCCCCAAGTTGTATATACAATACCCATGCGCCGCGGCCCTGTCCAGTGACCACAAACCTGTTTTTCAAGCACGCATTGCTGCCCGGGGGCTGGGCGCAAGACGTGTGCCTCGGCATCGCGGACGGGCTGATCGCCACCGTCACGGCGGGCGAAACCGCGGCCGGGCAGCATGCCATCGCTTTGCCCGGCATCCCCAATCTACACAGCCACACCTTCCAGCGCGGCTTCGCCGGTCTCACCGAATATCAGGCCGCCGGCGAGGATAATTTCTGGTCCTGGCGCGAGCAGATGTACCGTTTCGCCCTGCAAATGACACCGGATGACGTGGAGGCCACCGCGCGCCTCGCCTTCATTGAAATGCTGGAAAGCGGCTTCACCTCGGTCGCGGAATTTCATTACCTGCACCACGCGCCGGACGGCACGCCGTATTACAACATCGCGGAACTGGCGTCCCGCATTGCCGCCGCCGCCGCCGAGACGGGGATTGACCTTTTGCTTCTCCCCGTCTTCTACGCCCACGCCAATTTCGGCGGCATGAACCCGGAGCCAGGCCAGCGCCGCTTCATCACCGGCCTCGATCAATTCGCCGAACTTTACGATGCATGCCGCAACCTCGCGCCCACCGGCATCGCCCCGCATTCCCTGCGCGCCGTCACCGCGGAGGAGCTCGCGGCCCTACACAAGCTCGCTGGCACGGCGCCGTTTCACATGCATATCGCGGAGCAGACGCGCGAGGTGGCGGATTGCGCCGCCTGGTGCGGCACCACGCCGGTGGCATGGCTGCTGGACCACGCGCAAGTGGACACGCATTGGTGCCTGATCCACGCCACCCAGACCACGCCGGCGGAGCGCGCCGGCATTGCCGCCAGCGGCGCGGTGGTGGGGCTGTGCCCAATCACGGAAGCCAATCTGGGCGACGGCATTTTTCACACCAGAAATTTTCCCGGCGGCTTCGGAATCGGTACGGATTCCAACGTGCTGATCGGCGCTGCCGGCGAACTGCGCCAGCTGGAATATTCGCAGCGCCTGCTATACCGGGAGCGCAACGTTTGCGCCGCCGGCGGCGCGACCGGCGCCGCCCTCTGGCATGCGGCGGCGCGCGGCGGCGCGCAGGCTCTCGGCCAACCGCTCCCAGGTCTGCAACCCGGCGCCCCCGCCAACATCGTTACCCTCGCCGCCACGCCATCGGAAAATCCGGACGTCGCGCTGAACACCGCCATCTTCGCGGCGCACCCGCCGGTGGTGGACAATGTCTGGGTCCGCGGCCGCCAGCTGGTCACGGCCGGCCGCCATCCTTTGTCCGAATCCGCCCGCCGCGGCGTTCGCCAGATGCAGGCGAAGCTGGCGTAAAACATGTCCGCCACCGCCCGCCCGCTGCCGCTTTATGAGCGCGTGAAACACCACCTGCTGGCGCGCATCGCGGCCGGGGATTGGCGGGATGGTGCCCGCCTGCCGTCCGAGCACGAGCTGATGGACCAGTTCGGCGCTTCCCGCATGACCGTGCATCGCGCGCTGCGGGAAATGTCCGCGGCCGGCGTGCTCCGCCGCGTCCAGGGCCGCGGGACCTTCATCCAGCGCGAACAGCCGCGTTTGGCTCTGCTGGAAATCACTGACATCGCGGATGACATTCTGCGCCGCGGCCACCGCCACCAGGCGCGGGTGATCAAGCTCGAGGCCATCCGCGCGGATGCCGCCTTGGCCGCCGCCTTCGGCGTGAAACGTGGGGCCAAGCTGTTTCACTCGGAAATCGTGCATTGTGAGGACGGCGTGCCGGTCCAGCTCGAGCAGCGGGACATCTGCCCCACTTTCGCGCCCGGCTATCTAGCCCAGGATTTCTCCGCCGCGACCACGTACCGCTACCTGCAAAACATTGCCCCGGCGGCCGAGGTCGAGCACATTGTCCACGCCGTCCTGCCGGACCCGCCCACCCAGGCTCTGCTGGAGATCGGCCCGGCCGAGCCCTGCCTGCGCCTGACCCGCCGTACCTGGACCGCCGCCGGCCCCGCCACCCGCTCCATCCTCACCCATCCCGGCTCGCGCTACGCCTTTGCCAGCCGCAACACGCTGCCATGACCGGCGGATGCTTGTCCCCGCCACCTCCGTTCTTTAAAGCGGTGTCTTCCGAAGGAGTTCCATAACTTGGCGACCACTTATACCGAGACGGTGCTGACCGTCCGGCACTGGACCGACACGCTGTTCGACTTCACGGCCACCCGCAATCCCGGCTTCCGTTTTCTCTCCGGCCAGTTCACCATGATCGGGCTGCAGGTGGACGGCCGGCCGCTGCTGCGCGCCTACAGCATGTGCAACGCCAATCACGAGGAGCAGCTGGCGTTCTTCTCCATCAAGGTGCCGCACGGCCCGCTCACTTCCCGGCTGCAATCGCTGCAACCGGGCGATACGCTGCTGGTCGGCGGCAAGCCGGTGGGCACGCTGATCCAGGACAACCTGCTGCCGGGCAAAACCCTGTACATGCTCGGCACCGGCACTGGCCTCGCCCCGTTCGTCAGCATCATCAAGGACCCGGACACCTATGAGCGGTACAACCATGTCGTGCTGGTCCATGGCTGCCGCGAGGTCGCGGAGCTGGGCTATGGCGAGCTGGTGGTGAACAACCTTCTCAACGACGAATTTTTCGGCGAACTGGCGCGCGAAAAACTGCTATACTATCCGACCGTGACACGCGAAAAATTCCGCAACACCGGCCGGGTGACGACGCTGCTGGAAACCGGCAAACTGCAAGCCGATCTCGGCCTGCCGCCGCTGAACCCGGACACCGACCGGGTGATGCTCTGCGGCAGCCCAAACATGCTGGCGGATTTGCACGCCATGCTACAGGCCCGCGGTTTTTCGGAAGGCAACCACTCCGAGCCAGGGCATTTCGTGATCGAAAAGGCGTTTGTGGAAAAATAGCCGAAGACGATGAACCGCGACAGCCGCGAGCTTGTCGAATTTCTCTCCGCCGAACTGACCCAGGCGGCGCGCGGCCACTGGCCCGGCCCAACGCCGTCAATCAGCCGATTTGCCCGGGCGGCGCTGGGCAATGTGCCAAAGCACGCCGGACGGAGCAACCACATAGGCAACCCGCAATCCCCAAGGCTGAACGGCCGGCGCCTTTGGACTGGCCACGCCGAAGCTCCCCGGCAGATCAAGCCCTTGTAGATGCTCCCACCATGCATCGAGGTCGTCGACCATCAGCTGCATCATGAAATGCCCCGCCAGGTCTTCTTGGAAATAGTTCTGAAGAACAAAGCTGCTGGAGCCGACGCCAAAGATCGCGACATCGCCGTCAAGCAATGTCTTGAAACCGAGCCGCTTGTAAAAACGCTTGCTGACGGCAAAATCCTTGGCCGGAACAAACGGTCGCGCCAACTCCGTGCCTTGCGGTACCTGCATCTCCGTCGCTCCAAACCGTTGCTGGTTTGCTTCGCCGAACAAGCCCTAACTACACCCACTCCCCGGCACCGCCTGCGGCGTTGTTCCTGCCGCAGGCGCCGGGCAGTTCGTCGCGACCCCATGGTTCACCGGCTCGAACAGCGTAATGAAAATCCGGTTCCCCGCGATCTGGATCTGCCGCGGCGTGCCCAGCGGCGAGATTTTCGCGTAAAACTCCGGCCAGTCATGCTTGTCCGCCGCACTCTGCCCGGCATGGCCATACACCGCCCAGACGCGTTTGCCCGCCGCCTGCGCCGCCATCGCATGGTTGAAATCGCCGGCGGAATCCGCCAGCACCACGGCCTGCGCGTCCTTTGGCATATAAGTCCGCAAGATCGGCAGCGCGCCGGTATCTTCCAGAAACACCACGTCTCCCGGCGCCACATCCTGCGCCAGCAATTTCGCCGCGATGTCCCAGCGCGGCTTGGTCTCGGCATCGTAATACGGCACCAGATTGATCAGCAGCAGCACCGCCGCGAAGCCGAGTGCCACCACGTCAAACCGCCCCGGCAGCCGCGCGATGAACCAGGCGCCACCGATCCCCGCCAGCACCGCGAACGGCGCGGCACTCCACAGAATGTAGCGCGGCAGCAGCACCGGATGCCAAATGGAGATCACCGTCAGCAGCGCCGGCAGAAACCCGCAAGACAGCACCAGCGTGGCCAACGTGCCCGGATGCCGCCGCAGCCGCCACATCCCGAACCCCACCGCCGCCACCAGACCGACGGTGATACCCCAGATCAGCGCCTGCGGCGTCGGCACGTCCATGAAGTGGAACGTCACCGAATCCGCCACCCGCATGAAATAGATCGAGCCAAGATTATACCACAGCCGCGACAAATTCAGCGGCGGGATCCACATGAAGCTATGTTCGAAGGTCTCGCTCTGCGTCAGGGACATCACGAAATAGAACGGCGCGCTGCACGCCGCGATGATCGCGTCCGCGATCGCAAAATTGCGGATCAGCCCGCGCCGATCCGGCGACTGTAACAATAACACCGCGCCGATCAGATTGGCCGTCAGCACCCAGGGCAGACCATCCCCCAGCACGTCCAGCGCCGCGATCGACCCCAGCACGAACGCCGCCCAGGCGCCGCGCGATGAGACAGGATCGCGCCAGTCGCGGGAGGCGGCCGGCACGTCCAGCGCCAGCAGCACCAGGCCGTACAGCCCGACCAGGATCAGGCTCATTTCCATCGTATAGGACCGCGCCTCCTGGCTGAACGCCAAGGCGGTGGGTGACAGGCCCAGGATGAGCCCCGCGATCACCCCGGCGGTGCGCCCGGCGATCCGCGTCGCGATCAGATACACCATCATCACGGAGGCCGCGCCGAAAATCGCCGGCGGCAGCCGCAGCCATAATTCCGGATGCCCGAGCGGCACCAGCGGCGACAGCAGCAGAAAAAAGCTCGGCATGTGGTGGTTGACGAAACTGTCATGCACCAGCGCCTTCGGCGCCAGCGAGACCCGCTGCAGCGTGAAAACCTCATCCAGCCAGAACGGCCGCCGGCCCAGATCGATCAGCCGCGGCAGCAGCGCCAAGGCGAACACGAAAAGCGGAATTCTGGCGCCACCGAGCGCCGAAGGCGGGCGGGCACCGCGGGGAATGTCCAACGCACTGCTCATGTGGTCACCTCGGCCGGTCCCTGGCTCTGGCTCTGCGATTGGGATGACGGCGCGGCGATCGGGGCCGGCCGCCAGTCCCGGAAGAACGCGCGGCCGATCGCGCCGGCCAATTTCTGGATATGGATTTGCACAATATCCAGATAGTCATGCAGCCCGATGGCGAGAATATGGCTGAGCGGTTTTTCCAACAGCAGTTCCCGCAGATATTCCGCGACCTCCATCGCCTCCCAGGCCTGCGACAGCCCATAGATGCGCCGCAGATCGTCCAGATGCGCCTCGGCGCGGCGCACGCATAGCAGCACGGAGCGCGCGGAGGACGGATCGCGCAGCAGATAATGCACCACGTCCTCGGCGGAAAAACTCGGCCCCGTCAGCCGCTTGAACGCATGGTAGCCGGCGGCGGCGCGCAGCACCGCGTTCCACTGGGTCAGCTCGGCGACGCGCTTTTCCTCGCCGTCCCGCGGCAAAATCGCGGTGTATTTGATATCCAGCATCCGGGTGGTCTGATCGGCGCGCTCCACCAGCCGGCCGAGCTCGTAAAAATACCAGCCCTGATCACGGTAAAACGTGCCCTCGGTAATGCCGGTATGCGCCTGCACGCCGTCCTTCAGCGCGGTGCACAGCCGCGATAGCGCATCGCCCTCCAGATCGGCCGGCTTGATGTGGCTGGCGAAGCGATGAAACACGTTCAACTGCCGCCACATCTCGGTGCTCATCAGTGGCCGCAGCGTCCGCGCATTGGTGCGCGCCTCTTCCAGATTCGCCTGCACGGAAGTGGGATTTCCCTTATCCAGCAGATAGAACCGCTTCACATGGTCGGCGTCCGGCGAAAACCCGCGCTCGGCAAAATTCTTCTCATCCGCGTTGATGCGGATCAGCCCGAACCAGGCGTCGCGCTCATAGCCCGGGCTTTCGAAACTCTGGGTGACCTCGATCAGCCGGGCCAGATTCTCCACGCGCTCCAGATAGCGCGCCATCCAGAAAAGGCCCTCGGCGTCGCGCGACAGCAGGACAGGATCAAACCGCATCACGCGGGCCACGCGCCCAAGGCGCCGCGCGACGGACCAACCGCCCTTTGTTCAAAAATGTAACTCGCCGTCACGGCAGGACTTCCGGCGAAAAATCCTCGGCCAGCACCCAGGTGTCTTTGGATCCGCCGCCCTGGCTGGAATTGACGATCAGGCTGCCCTGCTTCATCGCCACGCGCGTCAGCCCGCCCGGCAGCACCCAGCTTTCCTTCCCCGTGACGATGAACGGCCGCAGATCCAGATGGCGCGGGCCGATGCCATCCTCGCCCAGGGTGGGCGCGACCGAAAGGCCGATCATCGGCTGGCTGATCCAGTTGTCCGGGTCGGCCAGGAGCGCGGCGCGCGCCGCCTCCAACTGCGCGGCACTGGCGCGCGGGCCGATCGTAATCCCGTAGCCGCCGGATTCCCCCACCGGCTTGATCACCAGTTTGTCCAGATTGTCCAAGGTGTATTGCAGCCCCTCCGGCTCGCGACAGATATGGGTCTCGACATTCTTGATCAGCGGCTCTTCGCCCAGATAATATTTGATGATCCGCGGCATATAGGCATAAACCGCCTTGTCATCCGCGACCCCGGTGCCCACCGCGTTGGCGATCGCCACATTCCCGGCCTTCCACGCACCGATCAGCCCGGCCACGCCGAGCGCCGATTCCGGCCGGAACACCGCCGGGTCCAGAAAATCATCGTTCAGCCGGCGATAGATCGTATGCACCGGCCGCAGCCCGGAAATGGTGCGCATATACACGCGCTCATCCTCGACGATCAGGTCGGAGCCCTGCACCAGCGGCACGCCCATTTCCCGCGCCAGAAACACATGCTCGAAATAGGCCGAGTTGTAGATGCCGGGCGAGAGCAGCACCACCTGCGGGTCATCCAGCCCGCCGGGCGCGATCTCGCTCATCGCGGCGCGCAGCCGCCGGCCGTAATCATCCACTGGGCGCAATCTGATCCCCGCCATCAGATCCGGAAACGCGCGCAACATCAGATGCCGGTTTTCCACCACATAGGACACGCCGGACGGGGTCCGCGCATTATCCTCCAGCACCCGGAAATCGCCGAACTCGTCGCGGATGATGTCGATTCCGCAGACATGCACATAGGTGCCGTGCGGCACCGGGAAATCCTTCATCTCTGGCCGGTAATTGGCGTTGCCGAAGATCAGCTCGCCGGGCACGATGCCATCCCGCACGATCTTCGCCGGCCCATAAATATCGCCAAGAAACAGATTCAGCGCCTTCACCCGCTGGATGCAGGCGCGCTCCAGCAATTCCCACTCACCATGGGTCAGAATGCGCGGAATGCAGTCAAACGGCAGTATCCGGTCGATCGCCGTCGCATCGGAGTACACGGTGAACGTCACGCCGAGGTCGATCAGCTCGGTCTCCGCCGCCGCCGCCCGCGCCCGCAGATCGGCCATGCCGATCCGCTCCAGCCGCTGGATCAGCCAGCCCGGCACCGGCCCCGCATCGTCTCGCTGCCGCGTCAGCTCGCAAAAATACCGTCCCGCGTCATAGTCCGGCCAGGCTGAGATCTGGTTCAAGCCGTCATCCTTACATCGGCCGGGCAACCATCCGGCGCCGGGTCTGCCTCATCTTGCGTCATTGCGCCGCGGTTCGCCAAGGTTTTCATCACGCCCCGTTCGTTGTTACGCCACCGGCACAAGGAATGCCCAGCCTGCCCCATGCCAACCTAGTTTGCCCGAGGCAACATGCAAAGCCCGGACCACCCCAGGCCTTCGCCCCGGCGAAGCTTTCCGGTAGCCGCTTCGCATACAGTCTGTTACCACACCCGACATGCCCCCGGCCCGCTCATTCACCCCGGTCTTCATGCCAACCGATTTCGGGGTCGAGGCTGCGGCAAGCAAGACCAAGGGGCTCCGCCCCTTGGAACCCCGCGCAAGGGCGAGCCCTTTCGAAACCCGTTACTTAGGGTCTGGGAAGGCGAGGCCCCGCGGTGTTGCACCCGCCCGGCGGGGCCGGGGGCGGGCATGAGCCTGGCGGGTTCCGGGGATGAGATGGTGGACCGCAACGGGCGGCTGCGCACCGCCTGGGTGCCGGTCATGGAGGCGGTGCGCGCGATCGGGCCGGAGGAGCTGGCGCGACGCGCCGCGTCGCTGAACCGGCAAGTGCGGCTGGCCGCCCCGTTCGGCGCGGTGGCGGCGCGGGATTATGACCCGTTGCCCGCGCCGCTGACCGCCTCGGAATTTTCGCAGCTGGAGGCGGCGGTCGCGCAGCGCGCCCGGCTGTTGAACACGCTGCTGGAGGATTTATACGGCCCGCAGACGGTGCTGCGGGACCGCCATATTCCGCCCACCGCGGTATTCGGCAACCCGCATTTCATCCGCGGGCTGCGCACCGGCCGGCCGCTCGCCGCCCCCCGGCTTGGCCTGTACGCCGCCGACCTGATTCGCGGCGCGGATGGCCGGTTCCAGCTTCTGCGCGACCATACCGGCATCATCCCTGGCCTGGGTCACGCGCTGACCTTGCGGCGCCTGGCCGCCGGCACCGTGCCGGAATTGTTCCGCGCCGGCGGCCTGCGCAGCCTGCGCCCGGCGCGCGAGATGTTTTCCGACCATTTGCAGCGCGGCGCCGGCGGCGGCCTGATCGCGGTGCTCTCCGCCGGTGCCGCCGCCAAGGCGGAAGCGCCAGACCTGATGGATGACGCGCTGCTCGCCCGCGCGCTCGGCGTGCTGCTGATCGAGCCGGGTGACATCGCGGCGCGCGGCGGGGCTCTGCACGTGAAAACCCTGTCCGGCCTGCTGCATGTGGCGACGCTGATACGCGGCCTGTCCGGCATAGATCTTGACCCGTTGGAGCAAGGCGGCCGGCCGGTTGCCGGCATCACCGGCGCGTTCGGCGCGATTCGCGCCGGCGTGCTGACCATGCTGAACGCCCCCGGCAGCGGCCTGCTGGAGGCGCCGGCGCTGGCGCCTTACGTGAACTTGTTATTCGAAACTCTGCTTGGGGAAGCCCCGCTGCTCGCCCCGGTCACCGGCGATCCGGCGCTGACCGCCTCACGCGCGCCGTTCGTCAATGGCGGCCTGCTCGCCTCCGCGCCGCTGATGTTCCGGCTGTTCGCCTGGGCTGACGATAATTCCTGGCAGGTGCTGCCCGGCGGCCTGGCTTTCGGCCTGGACCAGACCCCCGGCCGGATGAAGGACGTCTGGGTCATGGACGCGGACGAGCCGCATCGTTTCGCGGGCGCCGCTCCGGCCGAGCCGCCG
>Ga0209208_10013596_pt1 | contig 10136 bp, 10 predicted proteins | sample S1TSphfallax_3_FD_187694 | JGI IMG/M metagenome (GOLD analysis project Ga0209208, IMG submission 187694) | Host-associated microbial communities from peat moss isolated from Minnesota, USA - S1T2_Fd - Sphagnum fallax MG (SPAdes) (version 2) | ecosystem: Host-associated > Plants > Peat moss >... | reverse complement strand
TTTTGGTAGTAAACTGAGTTTCATCCTGTCTTTCCTTTTTCCTGAGCGCCTCCACTGCTGCTACATATATTTTCACTGCTCCTAACTGTACAACTACTATAATTAGTCTCGGATCTTGTGCATTAAACGCTGAGTATCAACATTTCATACTGAGTTGCAGCATTTCGAACTCAGTTTTATTAAAATGTCTTTACTTTGAGGATACCACTGAAACAGGGGATAGGGGGTGAAAGGAGGCCCAAAGGCAGGGTGAAGACAGGGGTTAATTTAAGTAACTCTAGTATTTGCTAAGCATTTTGTCCCTTTCCTCTTTCTGTATGTGTTGTTAGTTAGTTTGGGGTTGGCATTGATTGAACCCCCAATCACCTCTCCAATGGTGGCTAGAATGGTTTCCTGCTCCATATGATTATCAATCACAACATTGCTTCATCAATTTGGGCACTTCACAATATCGGTTAAACCCCTAATGGACTGGCAGCTTTTGGATCTCAACTCCGGCCTCAACTCCCAGCACAATTGGTTGTAGTGTGAAATCTTTAAAAATATTCTCATGATTGATATATAAGACAAGATCTTAGCAGCCATCTGCAAGTGGATTAACCCTAATAGTTCCTGGTCACTTACCCCCTCCCAAATATAACTGCAATGCTTCTTGATATTAGACTTATTCAAGTTGTTTTTAAAGTGCCCTGGACCAGGGATGAAACATGTCATAAGGATGCAATTGAGGTAAAAAAGTAAATTAATTTTTTACATTAGTTTGCCTTGGGCGTCAGAATCAGGATCAAATTAGTTTGAGCACCTGCACAGGTTCTCACGCTATTTTGGTCCACATTGGGGTGCCCCAAGGCAAATCTTGGGACAAACAACCTTCCTTCGCCTACCAACATACCCTTAACAATCACATTAAATCATTTGGTCCTTAATTTTGTTAATTTGTCTCAATTTTGCCTCCCTTAGTGGATAACCTCGCATTAGGGGGTCAGATTGGTGATGAGGGATCAAATTGGAGTCTGAAGGAGGACATCACTCTGCAAATAACTATATAATGTCCATCCTATGACTGGCTCCTTGTGGCCTTGGGGTAAAAAATGCCCCTTCCTTGGCCCCCTCTTCTTTCGACATGGACTTCCTTCATCAACATGCCATTTGGAGACTATGATCACACTCCACACAGCCCAAATATATTTTTTGAAAAAAAGTAGATTTCTCCTTCCTACATCAATTTATTTTTTTTAAAACAAGCTTTTTTTTGGCTCATCCCACGTTACATGGTTGAACCCTCTCCAACATTAAGGTATCTTACACCCTAAGCTTGAAATATGAAATGGCTCTTGCAATACAATCCAAATAGATCTTATAAAAACCACATTAATGAGAGTTAAAGTACATACTATGCACATCAACTATTCCACCAACCATGCTTTTTTTCCAAGCCCCCTCGAAGACCATGAATATTGCAAAGCAAATCTTCCAGGTTTTTCGCTCATCTCTGTGCATGACTTGGTTTGTGCTACTACTTGTGATGGGTTTAGGTCCTAAGCTTCTTGATTTTTCTTTTAACTAGGGTTCTCCATTGCACATTTTGTGTTTTCAGGTGTGGTCTTTTGTTTGGACTTTGATCCTTTTTTTTCTTGTTCCCTTGTTTGGTGTTTTTTTTAAATTATTTATTTAAATAAACACATAATCAATTACAAGACTAGTTGAAACTTGATAAGAGTGTGTTTGCTCATCCTATTGACTTTTCAAATTATATTACTTATTTTCTTTGCATTTTTTTCTTTGTGTTTGTGCGAAGATTGTAGCACTCAGGCATATAAATGTCAATATCTTTGAAGGAACTCCTTGTCAGGATACCTATAACTTGATGTAATTAAATTATTATTTATGTAATTATATAAGAATTAAAATTTGTAATTTACTTGGTGGTTGGATTTCATAATTTAATTAGACCCAACTATTCTTCAGAATAATAAAAAAACAAATACCAAGACCCAGCTAGTATTTCAAAGTTTAAAAAGCCAGATACCAGGAACTGGTTGGTATTTGAAAAATCAGATACCCACCCAATACTGGTTTTAATACTATGCCAACAATTTTTGTCATTCTTTTTTTTCAAATTGGCTACAACTGTGTGTGTTTTTGGCTTTCTAGTCACCAAATTTCTAGAATTTTTTTTTGGGAATATAGCCAGATTTCTCTATTGGGTTGTAGCATGTACCCAGAAATCTTTTAAACTTTGGGGCAGAATCCCCATCTTTTAGAGGTCATCCCTTAATTTCATCAAACAGCCCCCCAAATTGAAGGGGACTTTCCAATCAGCATACCATTTGGAGCCTATGACTACACTTCATATACATACGCCCCCTTTACACTAGGATTCAGGGCCCATGTTCAAACCAAACCCAGCATTCCCATTGGTGCAAAAGCTGAAATCAATCGGCCCCAAGTATTAATAAATGCTGAACTTTATGACCTTGCATTGGCCACAAGGTTGGAAAAAGGATACCATCAAATTTGGGAGGCCAATTTGCAACCCTTGGGGGCCAATTTATGTTCCAGCATTTATTTATTAATATCCTGACGTCAATGTTGTAGCATTTATTAGTAACTTGGGGCCAATTTGCAACCCAAAAATGCTCAAAGTTGGCCCCAAAGTTTTGCATTGAATCCTGAGTCTCAGTATTTCATACCCTTATTCAATAAAATTTCATGACTTTGCCGACAACGGCCAAGAGGGGATGAAGCATCAATCAAATGAGGGGTGCAACTCGGGCCCAACAGGGCATGACTTTTACAGATAACTCTATTGCTTCATGAAAGCAGCACAGATATTTGGGATTTGCTTACTCCTGAAATGCCACATACTTGTACTAAATTATTAGACTTAGCTAGTGTCAGAGATGTTGAGAAAAGATTGAGCTCTAGAAGCATGTTTGCATCATTGAATTGCAGTACACCACAAGTCCTCAATTTGATTTTGCTCTAAGAATTTCCACAATTTGGCTTTTTCCATTAGGCTGCTGTGATCACAGGTAGAGTAAAACCGCCCATCACTCAGCATGTACCTTTCATCCAATATTTTTCAATATTTTCCTCATTCCTTAACCAAATTGAGCTGTTGTTGTGTTATTGGATGCACAAACTGGAGGGTTGCACATGTTCTTTGGAAGTCAGAAGTAAAAGGGCAATGCAGAAAGCAAAGGAAGAAGATGGATGACAGTTTGCTTCAAATTTTTTGAAAAAATAGCTCTAAGCCCCTCTCTAGTTCCAGCCCCATATCTTCCTTACTTTTAGTCTATTTTTTTGAGTGATTAAAAACCTGATGGGTGTGTTAACTAGGTGCTTTAGAAAACACCTTTGTATTCCAGAGGCAATATGTAACAATCAAAGATTTAAAGCTTGAAATCCTAATCTGTTCTAATTCACCCATCACCATACACAAGCCCCCTTGCACCAGAAACCCCATATCTTCCCCATTCCTTTATTGAATTAAGCAAATTTTGGGGCATTGGAAGTGCTTAGGAGAAGGTTACAGATGTTCTATGAGCTTCAGAAGCAGAGAAACAGTGCAATGTGTGAGCATTCAACCTCCTTTGAGCTCATTTCTTAATTAAGTGTTCGCTCACCAGCCTATCTATCCTACACATAATTTGCTATGATCAGTGTCTTTTTAAGCATTTAAAATAGTGCTGAGGAAATAAGTTTATTTTCAAAAGATTTATTAAAGACAGACCCCTGATAAGTTAGTCATAAATAGGCTCTTTAAAAAGTTAAGTCAAAGTAAGGTACTCTTGTAGATTGTCACATGCGCAGTTAACATGTGCAAATAAAATGATATAGCGCACCATGTCTGGCAACTAAAAAAAGCTTAAACAGTCAGGAAGCACAAGGTGTTGGTGACGCTCCAGAGAAAGTCTTTGTCAGATCAGGCTACAAATCATTTACGACAAGTGAAAAAATCTGAGAATCCTTCTATAATAATGGTGCCCTATTGCAAATGTGCGATGATGGGGGAAATCTGGGGAAATCTTCACAAAAAATTTCGCTTTTTCCTTTTTTTTTAAAATTGACTTTCAACCATGGTGAAATTTGGCAATTTTTTAATTTTTAATTTTGAAAAAAATGAGAAATCCATTGCTAAATTTGGCAAATTTTCCCCCTTAAGAAAAAGACTGGTTGTGATCACAACAGCTTAATCAAAAGCCACTAAAATGGAGCCCTCTTTCTTCATGCATAGAATGGAACTTTCGCAAGGGGCCACTAGGTGTGTGTCTATTCCTAAGAGGTCATTAGTTGTGTGACTATAACCAAATGTGCTGAAATCTTGTGGGCACAAGGTGCTTCAGCACACATGCTTACAGCCACTGCTGAAGAAAATCTGAAAGTTAGTTTAAAACTTAAATGTGTTGCTAAACAATTTCATTAGATTTTTGCCACAAGAGTCGCATGCTGAAGTGACACCAGCAGAATGTAAATAAGTATGGTATTCTCAAACTAAAATTGTCACCTAATTTTGGGTTTTGGGTTTTGGAACAAACTCATTCCCACGTTATGATCGGACGACCCCACTTCAGATTGTAAATTCTTATGATTTTATTTCTTTTCTCCACTGCCTCTATTTTTGAAAGAGATTCATTCTGAAACTTAATATTTTGAAAGAGATTAATTTGGATAAAATCCGGCATAACAATTTATAGCTATTGAGGCTCAACTTCATGACATAAAATGATGCACAAAGTGAGTATTCAAAGATCATGTGATTATATTTTGTACATGAGATTTGTTTTTGCTGTGTTTTCCTTCTATCCCTCATCTCACTTTGCAAATTCCATATGTGTGGATAGATGTAGAGAAAACCATGATGAACCTCCAAGTTTAAATATTGAACACTTTGCAAAATTTGAATATTAGTTTTAAACGCATGAGAACAAAATGTTCAATCTGATTACGTAACCTTGATATTTATTTGAATTTTTCAAAGAATTTATTGAAATAGAAGTCATTGATTTTGTGTTTATGATTCAATAGTCAAGAACAGTAGGATATTGCAATGCTGAGTAAATTGTGTGTAACTTAATGTAGCTTACTATAATGAAAGTTAGGCCAAACCTGAAACATAAATTGGATCATGGAGCACATGAAACTAAACCAAGTAGGAAGAAATGATTATGGCATATTTTCATGTATTGCATGATCCAAGTTTGAAAAAGGTTTTAAATATTCAATGCTTGAGCATTTTGGACTAAGGGTATAATATTCTTAACTCAATGGCTTATGGTCTAAGCATTTTGGTCTTGCTAATGCTTAAGCCTTTGTTAAAATCGCAATAGCTTCTTAAGATATTTTTGGATAACTCTAGTTGATAATTGGGTGAAAAAGTGAATATCTAGTCAACACTAACACAAACCTCACACACACAAACACAACGGTATCATACTTTGCACGAAACCAAACATAAGCCTCTAAATCCTCATCCAAAGTACAATCCACCCATGGTTTAGAATATGAAATCCCAACCATGTTTGGAACAAAAAAATTATTGCAAAAAGTTCCTAACATTGAGGATGGATCTCCAAATGAATGCCAAAGTGAACCAATAGCCCTTGGTGCACCATCAAGATGGATGGTATGTGGGCATGAAACACTTTTTCATTGTATTATTTCATAGTAGGGTAAGGAGGTTAATGTATGAACACTTAGTGGCTCAAAGGAGGTTGAATCCCAGGGGAGGGCTTTGTCATTGATGGTGTCCAAAGAAAAGTGATAATCCTTTTGTTGGCACATCTAATGCACCAAAGATCACCAAAAACAAAGCAAGTTGAAAAAGTTGTGGCCCTTCAAAATAGAAGGGTAAAAAAGGTGAAATGGAAAGTCTAGGAACACATGGAAGTTGATAACCAATCCACCAAGCATTGATGGATGGACACCACTTACCCCATCAAAGAAATGAAAATTAAAAGTAGTAAAAAAAAATTCATTATAAAAACATTCACTTCAACATGTGTGGCCAAAATTATACCAAAACTAAGGCTACAAGATGAACGGTTGTGAAAGATCTTGAATTCAACAAATGCTAACAACTTGCATGCACATGAAGTAGCAAAAAGTTTGTGAACATGAACCCCATTTTGTCCAAATCATCATCATTTTCTTATATTCAGTCTATAAAAAAAATTACACATTTTTCTTGTTCTTTCAAAAGGTGATCATGGTCCTCATCATGCTTGAACTACATGAGCCTTTTAAAATCATTGTTTGAGTTATTCCTGCTCATTTCTTACTCTGAAAGGCTATGTGTGAAACTCTCTCTTCATTTGCTCCACTTTTCAATTGTGTTCTTGCTATTGTAAGCTCAAAGTTCTTTTTATTGTCCTTGTTTGCTCCAAATCTCAATATTTTTTCCTCCCAACTTTATAATCACAACTTGTGTCCTTGCAATTCAAACTTCTGCAAATCAATTTTAATATGTGTCCTTGCATAGCTCAAGCCTCTACAATTTTTAGATTCCTCTTTTTTTTAAGATTAGTTTTAAAATCTATTATAACCCAAAAGTATGGCATAGTTTATGATTAATCTTCAAAGCTTTAAAAATATAATTGTAGCTATAAGATTTATAAGCAAAGGTTGACTTCCCAAGTTCAAAGGTGCAAGCTTATATTCAAACTTTTCTTCATGACCTCTCCATGTTTGAACCCTTTTGTGTTGCTTTTGGTTTTTCCTTCTTATCATATGTTCTTCACTTGTGTGTGTGTGTTTCATGTTGTTGTAGGTGCAAAGGGTGGAGCTCAAAATGATTAAGGTGATGGCCTTTATAATTACCTATTTTCATGTTTTAACTTTTGTTTTCTAGCCTATTAGTTGCATGTCTTTCAAGATGGTCATATTCCTACTATAGCCTCCTAATGTTATGACTCTTTCAAAACGATCATATTCCTCTTCTAGCCTCTTGATGCTATTGTTTTTTCAAGAGTATCCACTTCCTATATTAACCTTTTTAATGTTGTTACGTCACCTTCTTAATGTTATTGCATCTTTCAAGATGATCATATTTCTCTCCTAGCTTCTTGATGTTGCTCCTCTTCAAGATTGATCTACTTTTTCTTCTTTTTCTAGCCTCATTGTTGTTGTATGATCAATCCCCCCCTTTTCCATTCATATTTAGTTCAATAAGTTGAGCCTTGTTGCAACATGCTTACATACTTGCATTGTACATCTTGTCCATTGTTTAACCTCTCTAGTTTTTAGCCGTTTTTTGTACATGTGTCATTGATGTTTATAACTTAGTACAAGTTCCCAAGTGAATCAACACAAATCTTATGTTATAATTGTTCACATGTCTCCCTTTCAAATGTTGTAGTCCAAGCTAAGTCAAACCATGCTTTAACATGTTTGTTAGCTAATCTTTGTGTTATTCATATTGATGTAGCCACAACTTTTGTTGGCTTCCATTTCATTAACTTCAAACAAATTAAATTAACAATCACAAATGCACCATCCATTTGGAGCATTTTATGACCTTGCCCTCGATGAACCTTAAGTAAGTGAACAAGTATCTACTAGGTAAGTAAATGCATGTAGGTAATTAGCACATAGGTAATGCCTATTGGGTTGTTAGCAAGTAAGATAATAAAGGATACCAATGTTGGGTGATTCTTTAATTTGACATGAATTATGTGCCGATTTTTAATTCTAATATATGTACATCTACCCCTTCGTTCCCAACTGATGAAACCCTTGCCTTTGGAATTGAAGTGATGTTTATATTAAATTTGAAAAATTATCTATGCAATCAGTTGTTGTTTTTCAAAATTAAAAAAAAGTAACCTTACCTAAACCCAACATTAGAAAAAACCAAGGTTCTTTGATCGAAAACCAACTTGTGTGAAATTCAAAAACCAATGGTTTTTGAATGTTAGGGTCATCTAATGCAAGTTTTGCAATGCACGCTCACACTTTCTCCATCACCACAAGCCACAACTTTCTTGAATGTGATGTCAACAAAAGTCATGGCTTATGAAGAGTTTGAGGAAGGACTTGACCACGAGGAATTCTTAGAACTTTGCAATTTTCCTTTTTGATTCCCCATATTTTTTTCACATGTTCCTTGTTCCTCACTAGCCCAAGATGGGCTTTGATGTAGATTTTTGGATCTTCTTACTTTCTTAGCTTTAGAGTAAATGAGAAAGTTATTTAGCTTTGTGGATTATGGCTGTGATGGCCGATTTTGTTTTTTGCATGGTTGATTTCTTCTTTTTTCCTTGCTATTTGTTTAATTGTTTGAGAGCTTCCTTTGCTTGAGTTGTAAGCACTAAGCACCTTAGTTGAAAGAAAACTCATTTTATAGTGTCACAAGTGATAGTCTTTAAAATTTTCAATCTGCCCAAAACATGCATATTATATACTCTGTTAGCATCAAATTCAAAAAATGTGTATTATGTACTATCTTTGCATATCAAAGAAGACAATTGTCTACTTAAAAACCAGATTAATACCTAACCAAATAATCAGTTGTAACAAGTCCAGGTACAGAGGTCTGGTTGATAACCATTTCAACAAACCTATGATTTTCTCTTTAAAAACCAGCCCCAAAAAACCAGCCTTCTCCATGTGAAACCCCTGAAACCGACCAGTTCCTTAAAAACAAGTTAAAAGAAAGAAAACCGAAACTGGCTGGTCCTTAGGGTTTAGGGTTTAGGGTTTCGGCCAATTCTTTGAAATTCATTTTTTTCTAATACCCAGAACCAACGGTTCTTTGAAAAATCAAAGAACCTCCCAACACTAGTGGATACCAGGTAACTGAATGCACTGAGGGCATTAGTAGATAGGTAAATGGTTATTAGGTTGTAAATAGGTAGGTCTAGTAAAAACAGAACTTGAGCTAGGGAACTGAAACCCAATGGAAAAATGTATTTTCTGTCCACCCATCATCCATCCTTCCATAGGCCTGTAAGATTTGCAGTTCCCAATTGACTTTGAATTTTGGGAGATGTGTACTTCCAATTAGATTCCTGATATTGCAAGTGTATGTAGGCTACTATGTACCATGAGGTATGTAGAACAATGAGTACCAGCTATTTTAATTCTGGTATGTAATTGAAGATTATTCTTGGTCCTATTCACCAACTGCAAATTATAAGAAAAATGATGAAAGGATAATAAAATTTGATCCCGTCCATATGGGTTGTTGGTCATCCATAACTATTGTTCTTGCCTTCAATTCACCCAATTGCCACAACATGACTACCTAAAGGAACAAGCTTCATTTCAATAGCAAGTTTAGAATCAAATGGTGAGGTTATATTTATTGCGTCATTTGTAAAACCCTATCTAGACCACTTTATACACATCTCATCCATATTGGTTAGCTAGAAAATTTAATCTCAAATTAGAATGTAAGTTGATTACCATTCATCAATCATTTGAGAATGTTCTTTCCAAAGAATTTCATCACATTATTGGATTCATCCATTCATGCCCAAATATTCCTTTCTCACCCTTTTTCAACTTTTACTATTAAATACATACATACTCTTATTTTGCAATTAGTGAATTCAAAAAACCCGAATTCATCTACAAAATAACTCAAGATTTCATACCCAAAAAATGCCTCTCATAAATGAAGGCTCTATAATGAAAATAATGTTATGATTTCTTTTTTAAGTCATTCGAGAAAGTTAAGTATCCATCCACAATTTGATGGGTTGCAAGACCCATGTCGTACACCACACATGAAATTTAATTTCTAAACACATACATGCCAATAATGTTAGCAAAATGCCAAAGATTTGGCACTTCTTTTAGTTGTGCATAATTTATATTGGTTCAAAGGTCTCCATTGTTTATCTTTTTTGGTTCAGTATGATTTATAACCTAATAAATTAATTCATTGAAACTCCATACTTATATTCCAAGCAAGGTGGCCTCCACATTAAAGCTCCACATAAAAATAATTCTACTAGTTCTATACTGAATAGTATGCTCCAGTACCATAGTTCAAGGATAGCTTCAACACATGTTTGTCAAATAAATAATTAAATTTGAAGATTTCTTGTCAAAAAAATTTGATTCTCTATTTTCCTTCACAAAATGCGTTTCTTTGAAAATATAATTTTTTTGAAAATTTCAACATTTCT
>Ga0209208_10013595_pt1 | contig 10136 bp, 10 predicted proteins | sample S1TSphfallax_3_FD_187694 | JGI IMG/M metagenome (GOLD analysis project Ga0209208, IMG submission 187694) | Host-associated microbial communities from peat moss isolated from Minnesota, USA - S1T2_Fd - Sphagnum fallax MG (SPAdes) (version 2) | ecosystem: Host-associated > Plants > Peat moss >... | reverse complement strand
CAGACCCCGTTGGCGCAGGTCTTCGGCGGCGTAGTTGAAATAAGTCAGGTCCGCGATCGAGGTGGTCCAGCAGCCGCCGTGGATCAGGACCACGACCGGGTAGGGGCCCGGCCCCTTCGGCAGCCAGAGCTGGGCGTACTGCAGCGGGTCCGCGCCATAGGTCACGAGCCGCGTCGGCTGGGGCCGTGGGCGAGCGCGCAAACTGGACCAGGTGAGTTTTTCAGCTGCAGTCACGGGGCTAGGTCCTATGCCGATCAACGCCGCAGCAAGGGTTGCGATGAGGCCAAACCGACGGGATCTGCGTGCTTCGAGACGCGTCGCTGCGCGCCGCTCCTCAGCATGACGAGAGATAATAGGACTCAAATACATTCGTCATGCTGAGGAGCGAGCTTGCTCGCGTCTCGAAGCCCGCAGGACCGGTCAAGCATCCCGTCAAACCCTAGTGATCGATATTCCGCCAGATCCGGCGGTAGGACAGATACACCAGCACCGCGAAGATGAGCAGATAGATCATCACCGCAAAGCCCATCTGCTTACGCTCGGTCTGCTTAGGGTCCGACGCCCAGGTCAAGAAGGCGACCACGTCGTGGGCCTCTTGCTCCGTCGTGGCCTTGGTGCCGTCGTCGAAGGTCACCCGGTCGGGATAGAGCTGGAACGGCATGCCGATGAGGCCGCCGGGCGGCACCTTGTTGATCGGCCCCGACCAGGCAGAGGCGAGGTTTCCAGGGAAATAGGGATTGTAATACTTCCCGTCCGGCACCGTCAGGCCCGGCGGCGGATCGATGTAGCCGGTGATCAGCGAATAGACGTAGGCCGGCCCGCCTTCGCGCGCCTTGGTGATCACCGACAGGTCGGGCGGCAGGGCGCCGCCGTTGCTGGCCCGCGCTGCGGCTTCGTTAGCCCAGGGGTTCTTGAAATGGTCGGCGGGGATCGCCGGTCGCGTCGTCGGGTCGCCGGTATCGGGATCGATATCGGGCACCTTGATATCCGCGGCGATCGCCTTGGCGTAGGGGCTATCGTTGGGGTTCGGATATTTCGGATTATAGAACGGGCCGTCTTTTTGAGCCAGGTTGCGATAGGACAGCAGGTTCATCGAGTGGCAGGCCGAGCAGATCTCGGCATAGACCTTGTAGCCCCGTTGCAGGGACGCCTGGTCGAACTTGCCGAACGGCCCTTCGAAGCTCCAGTGAACGTCCTTGAGCGGCAGCGTCTCGGTCGCAGACGCGACGGCTGGGCCAAGCGCCAGGGCGGCGACAGCGGCCACGACGGCCGCCGTCTTGACCCTGAACATAGATCCCAGACCCGCCACTTGGGCTTTTTGGGGGGCTTTGTAAGCGATCGACATCAACCCCTCTTTTCGGCTTGCGCAGGCGCGCCAACAGGCATCGCTACAGATCCGCGGGACAGTACTGGCGTGGAGATGGTCTCCGGCGGTGTGAGCGTCTTTTCCGTCAGTCCCAGCAGCGGCAGCACCACCAGGAAATAGGCGTAGTAGAACACCGCCAGAGGCTGCGAGAACAAGGTGACGTTGATGCCGGTGGGGTCGCCGTTCGGGGCCGTACCCAGACGGATCACGACATCGTTAGGCTCCTTCGAGCCGCACCAGCCCAGGGTGAGCGTGACCAGGATGAAGGCGAAGAAGAACCAGCGCATGGCCGGCCTATAACGCAATGACCGCACTTTTGAGGTGTCGAGCCAAGGCACGGCGAACAGGAGCGCGATCGCGCCGAACATCGTCAAAACGCCAAGGAGCTTGTTCGGAACCGCCCGCAGCATGGCGTAGAACGGAAGGAAGTACCACTCCGGCACGATCTTGGCGGGCGTCGCCAGCGGGTTGGCCGGAATGTAGTTCTCAGAATGGGCCAAGGCGTTGGGCGCGTAGAAGACGAAGTAGGCGAACAGGATCATGAACACGATGATCGCGAACCCATCCTTCACCGTGTAGTAGGGGTGGAAGGGCACGGTGTCGGCCTTGGACTTCACGTTCACGCCCGTCGGGTTGTTGTTGCCCGGCACATGCAGCGCCCAAACGTGCAGACCCACCACGCCCGCAATCATGAACGGCAGCAGATAGTGCAGCGAGAAGAAGCGGTTCAGCGTATCGTTGCCGACCGCAAAGCCGCCCCACAGCCAGGTCGTGATCGCGTTGCCCACATAGGGGATGGCGCCGAACAGGCTGGTGATAACCACCGCGCCATAATAGCTCATCTGACCCCAGGGCAGCACATAGCCCATGAAGGCGGTCGCCATCATCAGAAGATAGATGACGCAGCCGAGCAGCCACAGCACCTCCCGCGGCGCCTTGTAGGAGCCGTAGTAGAGCCCGCGGGCAATGTGAATGTAGACCGCCAGGAAGAACATCGAGGCGCCGTTGGCGTGGATGTAGCGGATCAACCAACCATAGTTCACGTCGCGCATGATATGCTCGACGCTGTTGAAGGCGAGATCGGCGTTGGGCACGTAGTGCATCGCCAGCACCACACCCGTCAGGATCTGAGTGACGAGACAGAAGGCCAGGATGCCGCCGAAGGTCCACCAATAGTTCAGGTTTTTCGGCGTCGGATAGTCGATGGCGCTGTCGTAGGCCAGTCGAACGATGGGAAGGCGCACGTCGAGCCAACGCTCGATCGCCGTCTTGGGTACGTAGTTTGAATGTCCGCTCATATTCCTCTCGCCACGCTCGCGCCGATCAACCGATCTTGACCTTTGTGGGGCTCAAGAACTCGTAATCCGGAAGGAAGAGGTTCAAAGGCGCCGGTCCGGCCCGGATTCTGCCTGCGGTATCATATACAGAACCGTGGCAAGGGCAAAGCCATCCGCCATAGGCGCCGCCCTTATTTGGGACACAGCCCAGATGGGTGCAGACGCCGATCACGATCAGCCACTCCGGCTTGCCGGGTTTATGGCGGCTCGCGTCCGTCGCGGGGTCGCGCATTGGCGAATGGTCATCGGCCACGGCGTCGGCGATTTCTTTCGGCGTGCGGTGGCAGACAAACACCGGCTTGCCGCGCCACTTGATCACGGCGCGGGAGCCGACCATGACCTTCGAGACGTCGTATTCGATCGAAGCCAGGGCCAGGGTATCGGCCGAGGGGTTCATCTGATCGACGAACGGCCACGCCAGGGCTACGGCGCCGACGCCGGCGGCCGATAAGGCGGCGATATGTATAAAATCTCGCCGAGACCCATGGTCTGCGGGAGGAGTGTCGCTAACGGTTTGTGTCATTGGTTCGGCGCTCGCGGTTTGGACCACTATCTCGCCCCTTGAAGGAAATATGGCGCGACGAACACGCGCATGGGAGTCCGATTAGAATGCGCTTGGCGATTTTTCAACCCGACATTCCACAAAACCTTGGCAGTTCGATCAGGTTGGCCGCTTGCTTGGGCGTTTCGCTCGATATCGTCGAGCCTTGCGGCTTCCCCTTGTCCGACAAAGCCTTGCGTCGGACGGCGATGGATTATGGCGATTCGGTCGATCTGACGCGCCATAGCTCGTGGGCGGCCTTTCTCGCGGCGCCGGAGCGCCAGGCGGGTCGGCTGGTGCTGTTCACCACCAAGGGCGCCGCGTCGCACCTGACCTTCGCCTTCGAGCCCGGCGACACGCTTTTGTTCGGCCGCGAAAGCGCCGGCGCGCCTGAGGAGGTGCATGCCGCGGCCCAGGCCCGGCTCTTCATCCCGATCCGCCCGCCGGCCCGCTCGCTGAACGTGGTGGTCGCCGCCGCCATCGCTCTGGCTGAAGCGTTGCGGCAGACGGACGGATTTTTCATGCCGTGATGAGAGACAGGGCGTGACGAATGGGATTGGCGCAAGCCCTCGGAATGGTATCACGGTCGTCTCAACCTTGGCCGTCCTGAAGGCTGCCGCATGACCGACGCCCCTACTTTAAGCGAGTCCGCCCAGACCGCTTCCGTCCTGGACGAGCGCAAGAGCCGCGCCAGCGCCTGGTTCAAGACCTTGCGCGACCGCATCTGCGCCGCCTTCGAGGCGCTGGAGGACGAGGCGCCGGCGGACCTCTATCCCGGCGAGTCCGGCCGCTTCACGTTCAAGCCCTGGGCCCGGCCCGAGGGCGGCGGCGGCGTCATGGGCATGATGTATGGGCGGCTGTTCGAAAAGGTCGGGGTGCATATCTCCACCGTTCATGGCGAATTCGGCACGGAGTTCGCCAAGACCATGCCGGGCGCGGAAGACGACCCCCGCTTCTTCGCCACGGGCATCAGCCTGATCGCCCACCTGCACAGTCCCCGCGTGCCGGCCGTGCACATGAACACGCGCTTCATCTCCACCACCCAAAGCTGGTTCGGCGGCGGCGCGGACCTGACGCCTTTGCTGGACGTGCAGCGCAGCCAAGACGCGCCCGACGCCCAGCGCTTCCATGCCGCTCTGAAAGACGCCTGCGACGCCCACCACCCGGACTGGCACGCCCGCTACAAGGCCTGGTGCGACGAGTACTTTTTCCTGCCCCATAGGAACGAGCCCCGCGGCGTCGGCGGCATCTTCTACGATCGTCACAATACCGGCGACTTCGAGCGCGACTTCGCCTTCACCCGCGATGTCGGCGAAGCGTTCTTGAGCGTCTATCCAGAGATCGTGCGCGGCCGGATGGGCGAGGCTTGGACGGACGCGGAGCGGGAGGAGCAACTGGTCCGCCGCGGCCGCTATGTCGAGTACAACCTCCTCTACGACCGCGGCACCATGTTTGGCTTGAAGACCGGCGGCAATGTGGAGTCGATCCTGTCGTCCATGCCGCCCTTGGTGAAGTGGCCTTGAGGGTGTTGCGTCCTTCGAGACGCCCCTGCGGGGCTCCTCAGGATGACGTATGTTATTGATCGCATTAGACTTCGTCATGCTGAGGCGCGAGCTTGCTCGCGTCTCGAAGCACACACAGCGCACAATTCAGCCCTTCCGTTAAGCCTAATCACACCTTTGCATCGGTCTATGGACCGCGACCCTCACGCGCGCGCCGGCGATGAACGACACTTTGAAGGATATGGCGCAGAGCTTGGCTGCGGTGGCGCTTTGCGGGCCGGTCATCGTGCTGCCGGGCTTCGCCCTGGCCGGCGGCGTTGGTGTGCTTGGGTTTTGGCGCAGGTCCTTGAGCTCCCAAGTTCAGCTCGCCCTGATCGCCGCCTTCGCGCTGTTGCCGGGACTGGATAGTCTGGTTATCCGCTTGGCCGGCCTGACGCCGGCCTTGGCGCTCAATCTCGCGCTCGCGGTTGGGGGCGTCTTGGTTCTGATCAAGATAGGCGCGTTCCGTTTCAGCTCGCCCCGTCGCGCTTGGCCGGTCCTGATCGGCATTGCCCTTTGGACTCTGCTGGTCGGCTACGCCTTCTGGGATTTGGATTGGGGTGGGCGGCTCTATTCCAGCATTATCGCCACCGACATGGTCAAGCACGCCGCGACGATCCAAGCGATCGTGGAGACGGGCGCACCGCCGGTCGACCCGTTTTTCGCCAGGGCGACACCGTCCGGCTACTACTATTTCTTCTACACCCTGGGCGCTCTGGTGGAGCGCACGGGCCTGGGCCTCGTCGACGCCCGCGCCGCCTTCGCGGGGACTACGGTCTGGACGGGCGCCGCGATGTTCGCCCTGGCCGCGGAGCTCCTGGGCCGAAGCGGTTATAGAGGCTCTGCGGATATCCGTCGGCTGCGTCCGATCCTGATCGCGCTGCTGCTCGTCTCCGCGCTGGACATCGTGCCGATCAGCCTCCTGGGCGCGTCGGGGACATGGGCGCCCACCCTGGGGGCGTGGAACGAGGAGGTGACGCCCTGGCTGCAGTCTCTGCTCTGGGTGCCCCATCATGTGACGGCCCTGATCGCTATCTGGGCGGCGCTTTTGGTCCTCGACAATCTGATTTCGCCTGACTCCGATAAGGTATCGCCCCGCCAGCTGAGCATCGCCCTGATCTATGCGGCCCTGGCCTTCGTCTCCGCGCTCGGCGCCTCGATCTGGGTGACCCTGGCCGGGGTCTTCACCGTCGCGCTCTGGCTCGCCGTCCTGGCCTGGGAGCGTCGGTGGCGGGGCGTAAGCGTCGTGGTCGCCGCGGGCCTCCTCGCCGTGCTCCTCGCCGCGCCGCATCTGCACGACCTGCTCGCCGATCGGCAGGATCAGCGCTTCCCGATCGCGGTCACGATCCGCGCCTTCAAGATGTTCGACATCCTGGTCAAGGCGCGCTGGATCAAGGCGGTCGGCCGCACCGTCCTTCTGCCTTTGAATTACGGCCTTGAGTTCGGCGTGATGGCGCTGGGGGCGATCCTATTCATGGTCCGCGCTCGGGCCGGCGAATTGTGGCGAGACGCGAACGGCGTGGCGAAGCTCCTGATCCTTTCGGCGATCGCGGGCCTGATGCTCGGGACCTTCCTAAAGTCCACCATCATTTTCAACGACCTCGGCTGGCGGGTCATGCTCTTCCCCCAGACGACGTTTCTGGTGTGGACCTGCCTGGCGCTGCGCGACCAGATCGACCGTCCGATCCAACGCGCCCGCGACAAGGCCATCGTCATGACGTGGTCGTTTCTGCTGCTCATCGGCTACCTGACCACCGGCTACGCCCTGTTTGGCTTGAGATTTTATGGCATGCTGAAGACGCCCTGCTCGATCCGCTGTTCCGCCGCCGACCCGGCCATCCATCGGGAGCTGCGCGACGCCTATGGCTGGCTCGGCCGTCACACGCCGCCGTCGGAGGTGGTGCAGCAGCGGCCGGGTCCCTACCGGGTGTTCGACTTCGGCCTCTATGGACGCAACCGCGTGGGCGTGGCCGATAACCAAGCCACTCTTTACGGCGCCTCGGGTGCGGCGGTGAAGGCGCGGATCGCGGCGCTGGCGCCGATCTTCACGACGCCCATGCCGGCCACTGAGGCGGCTATCCGTGCGCGCTCGCAAGGCGTGGACATCCTGATCGCCAAGGCGACCGATCCGGCCTGGTCAGCGCGAAACAGCTGGGTCTGGGCGACCGCGCCGATCTATTCAGGCCCGATGGTGCGGGTCTTGACGGTGCGGAGTTTGGCTGGGGTGGGGGCGGCCTCCCGCTAGAGAGTCGCGTTTAACCCACCCCCACAGCCTCGCTCACCGCCAATATCCGCTCGGCCTGGGCCAGATGCAGCCGCTCCGCCATTTTGCCATTCACCCGGATTGCGCCGAGCGCGGCGTTTTCGGGTTGGGCGAAGGCGTCGGCCACGGCGCGCGCCCAAGCGATCTGGTCGGGCGAGGGGCTGAAGACGCGGTTGCAGGTGTCGATCTGGCTCGGGTGGATCAGGGTCTTGCCGTCGAAGCCGAAGGCGCGCCCCTGGCGACATTCCTGCTCCAACCCGGCCTCATCCTCCAAGCCGTTGAAAACGCCGTCCAGGATGCTGAGATCATGGGCCCGAGCCGCGGCCACGCTCAAAGACAGGGCGGCCAGGAACGGCGCGCGGCCCGGCTCAAGCTCCGCGCCCATCTCCTTGGCCAGGTCGTTCACGCCCATAATCAGGCAGGTGAGGCGGGAGGTGCGACACGCGCCGGCGAGGCTTTCCAGGTGGAACAGGCTGCGGCAGGTCTCGATCATGGCCCATAGCTGTACCCGTTCCGGGTAGGCGCCGAGACGGGCGTCATAGCGGGCGATGTCGCCGGAGTCTTGCACCTTGGGGACCAGCACGGCGTCGGGCGCGGCGTGGGCCAGGGCCTCAAGGTCGTCTTCGCCCCAGGGCGTATCGAGGCCGTTGACCCGCACCACCACCTCGCGCCGGCCAAAGCCTCCCGCTTTCAGCACGCCGATCACCTGGTCCCGCGCCAGGGCCTTGGCGTCGGGCGCGACCGAGTCCTCCAGGTCCAGGATCACGCCGTCGCAGCCAAGCGTGCGGGCCTTCTCCAGGGCGCGGACGTTGGAACCGGGCAGATAGAGCAGGCTGCGGCGGGGGCGGGGCGACAAGGACATCATGAGCGGCGGAACATGGGCGGCGACCTCAGACCAGGGGATAGGCGCGTTCGAGCTCGTAGCGCGAGCCGTCCTCGCTGCGCCAGCTTGAATAGAGGCCAAACCACGTGGCCCGCCAGCTTGGCGAGCGCAGCAGGTTGTGGTCCTGCACCCAAGCGGCGACCTTTGGGGCCGGCGCGCGCTTCAGATAGGCGAGCGTGACGTGGGGACGGAACACGCGAGTCTCCGGCTTCAACCCGCAACGTCGGGCCGCGGTTTCACAGCGTTTGGCCAATTGCGTCAGAGGCGCGCTGGGCGTCACGCCCGCCCAGAGGCTTCGCACATCTTGCCCTTCTCCAAACGCGCCCGCGCCCGCCAACGCGACATCGAAAGGGCCGCCCCCGATCCCGCTCAAGGCCTCGTCCAGGTCCGCCGCCGTCGTTTCGTTCAGCTCTCCGAAAAAGCGCAGCGTGATATGCAGGGTCTCAAGCCGGCTCCAACGCGCGCCGGGCACGCCCTCCTGACGGCGGGCCAGCCCTTCGGCGATCTCAGGCGGGATGGGGAGGGCGGCGAACAGGCGGATCATCGACCATTTATGATAAAGCCTGACTGGCTCGGGCTCACAAGCGCTTGTTCGAATGTTGAACGCCCCTTGCATGGCGTTGCAAGCCAGACGATATCTGGGGTGCGCCCGTTTAGGCGTTGATAAAGGGACAAGTTCGCTATGAGCGACTTCAATCGCGGCGTCGCCCGGCCGTTCAGCCGCCCCACCGATATGTCGGTGGATGCCGGCCTGCGCGCCTTCATGCTGGGCGTCTATAACAAGGTGGCGCTGGGCCTGGTGCTGTCGGGCGCGCTCGCCTGGCTGACCTCGCACCACCCGGTGGTCGATTATTTATTCCGCGTCGTGCAGACGCCCTATGGCCAACAGGTCGGCTATACGCCGATCGGCATGGCCCTGGCCTTTGCGCCGCTGGTGATCCTGTTGGGATCGAGCTTCGTCATGCGGACAGCGACGCCGCAAAATTCCGGCGCTCTGTACTGGACGATCGTCTCCTTGCTCGGCGCGTCCATGGGCGTGCTCCTGCTGCGCTACACCGGCGAATCGGTGTCCACGACCTTCTTCGTGACGGCCGCGGCCTTTGGGGCGCTCAGCCTGTTCGGCTACACCACCAAGCGCGACCTGGCGCCGGTGGGCAGCTTCCTGATCGTCGGCCTGTTCGGAATCATCATCGCCAGCGTGGTCAACATCTTCCTGCACTCCTCGATGCTGGCCTTTGTCGTCAGCGTCTTGGGCGTCTTGATCTTCGCCGGCCTGATCGCCTGGGACACCCAGCGTCTGAAGGCGACCTACTACCATGTCGGCGGCGACAGCGCGGCCATGGGCGTCGCCACCAACTATGGCGCGCTCAGCCTGTATCTGGACTTCATCAACCTGTTCCAGTTCCTGCTGATGTTCATGGGCAACCGCCGCTAGGCGCGTTCGCCACGATCGACCGAAAAGGCCCCGGCTTCACCGCCGGGGCTTTTTTTGCGGCCAAATCCTAATCGACGACCTTGAACTTGCGGCTGTCGAACAGCTTCAGCACCTGGCCCAGCTCGTGCCCGCGGCGCAGCACCAGGCCAGCCTGGCTGGTGACCGACCACGCCCCCTGACGCCGCGCCAGCTCCGGGCGCTTCTCAATGCGATAGAAGGGCGCTTCCGAGGCGCGGCGATAGACTGAGAACACCGCCGCGTCCGACAGGCCGTTGATGGCGTAGTCGCGCCATTCCCCCGCCGACACCATCCGTCCGTAAAGCTGCATGAGCTGGTTCAGCTCTTTGCGGTCGAAGAATACGAGGCTGCGAGACGCGGCGCCGGCGGCGGGAGGACCGGAGGGCGGCTGATGAACATCGAAACTCATGTCGTACGCATTCGATGGCCGCCTCGCTCATAGCTTCAGCGCGTCCCGAAACTTGGGACTCGGTTTTTGGACCCAACGCGCGTCGTCGCTATCGAAATCTAACCCTGTGTCCTGGAATTAGGAAAGGGGGAACGGCCAAGGGCGGACGGTTGCGCGAGCGCCAGCGCGATCCGCGTCAGGGGTCGCATAAAGAGCCACGAAATGGCCCCAATCTGGTCTTTTACGCGCCCCATGCCGCCCGCATAACACCACCTGTCGGCTGATCGGAAACGCCTGCGGGTCCGGACCCTGAACAGCCCCCCCAGCCCCCCCGGATTCGTGGGCTCGGTCAGTCGGCGCCTGA
>Ga0209208_10013594_pt1 | contig 10137 bp, 10 predicted proteins | sample S1TSphfallax_3_FD_187694 | JGI IMG/M metagenome (GOLD analysis project Ga0209208, IMG submission 187694) | Host-associated microbial communities from peat moss isolated from Minnesota, USA - S1T2_Fd - Sphagnum fallax MG (SPAdes) (version 2) | ecosystem: Host-associated > Plants > Peat moss >... | reverse complement strand
TCAAAACCCGCATTTTAGTGGCTTCATTAGAGTGCAAGACAATACTCTCACAGAAGTTTCTTCCCTTTAAAATGTATCTATTCAATAAACTCAGCATGAGAGGGCCAAAGCAGTGATTTTTTTCTTGGCAGAATTTCACCAAGTGGTGAACTCCCAAAGGCCTGGGTGACACGTCTTTGTTAAATCGTAGGGTCTAGATGTGTTTGATTCACCAAATCTCGAACCACACAATCTAGGGCTAGCCGCCATATCGACGGCTCCATCAGGGGAGATCATGAAGAGGTTGATACAGTCTGTCCTTATGTGACCTCATTTTGCTCTCAATTTCATGGATGTTGTTGAGCTGTTGTTACACATCCACTTCCATTGCCTTATTTTTTTCATTTCTTTCAAGCTCTATAGCTGCTCCTTTCAACTATTTGTTAGGGTTTGTAGCCGTCTTTTTCCAACCTCCCACCGTTTTATATTGCTTCCTCCTTATGTTCTATTGTTGTGGTTCATCAATTTTGTGTCATGTAATACTCTAAGGAGATCATTACCTTTCTTTAATAACAAGGTTGAGAGTTGCATGAGTTATGGCTTGGGAGAGCTAACATTATTGTGTGTGGTGGAAAGGGCAAGGAGTGGCACGAAGACTTTTGCCTTCATAGCATGGGAATACAATGCATTGGAAGCGGATCCAAGATGGAGTTAAGTAATAGGAAATAAATGTTTCCTTCTTCCTTAATTCGCATGGTTCTTACAAGGAGACCTATTTTGTTTTTATATTTTGCCAAGGTACAATGTTTGTTGGATTTTGATGTGTTTCCAAATTTCTATGCATTTGTTGTAATATGTTGAGCTTTTTTTAGTCATTAAATATTCATATTACTAAAACTAGCCGACAACCATTGGTCCATGTGGCAAATGGGGATTGGACCACCATATGCCAAGCTATATGTTCAACTAATATATGATTATCTAAATACTAATGTGTTATACCCAAATATTGCAAAAAATGAAGCATATTGATGTTGCAAATTACATGTGTGCACCTTCTATTGGTACGTATGGTGGGATCTAATTCATCCATGTGGACATATTTCATTCACTATGGTGTTTGTGGGAGATGACATTGATAATCATTTATTTGTAATTGTTGAATTTTTTTAATCATTAAATATTCATTTTATTACAATTGGTCGACAACTATTCATCCACATGGGATGTGCCACATAGTTCACAAACAATGACTAAATCGCATGGCATTCTACCATTTAAGGTAGGTACAAATGAAAGCATGTGGCGTTCTAAAAATTTGAACACTTGGCAAAAGATGATTTGGCCACATAAGAAGGGCATTGTAAAAATATAGTCATTGAAATGTAATATATCAGTCAACTCCACATATCAATTACATGGAAACTCATTATGTAATTATTGTAAGATTGTGATTCAACTTTAAAACAATTCCATTTGGGAGCTGTAAATTTGAAATGTCATGTAAATAATGGCATGCATTTAGCCCCAAATATAGTCATGTGATTCAAATCACATCAAATATGTAGACAAAACAATAGCCACAAGGGATATTAGAATTGTAATCATCAAAATAGACATCAACACATCATCAAACAACTACACATGTGTTAATAAAGGCATGTTTGAATTTGAGCATGTTCTTATTGTTGCAGTTATGATGTTAACTTAATCTGAAATTGTTGAACTTTTTGAATCTTTTGTTCCTCGGTTGGTATTTACTCCCCCATTTTTATAATTGTAGATGCATATTCATGAGAATTGATATCCTACACAACAAATTTTAATGGTTCCAAAATCTATTTGATGCATGTTTTACCAGTAGCCTCCCTATTAGGGCTTTTCTTCCCTCCTTTGAGGTCCCCTAGCTCCTCTTTTGTTGTTTTTGTATATGATGGTCCTACACCACTAGTATCCCCTTTGTCTTCTTCTTCATCTAAGGTTTTAGGTTCTAGAAAGAGAACCAAAGGGTCATACTCAAATGTTGGCATGACCTTTTCCATCTGAGATATTCTATGCATGTATAGCCTTTCACTCCATTCATACCACTTGCAAATCTTTCCAATATCTTATACTGCATCCCACCAAAGATCTACATTTCTTTCTTCCATTAATAATGCCTTGGGTCTTACTTAAAGCAAAGTATTTTGCTTTTTATACTCAATATTCTCTGTGAAGACACTATCATAATTGAAAGGCTTTAACTCTTCAAGTCTCCTCCAAAAGCTTGTTTAATTTCTCATTAAAGGCCATCTACTTCTGCAAAAAAATATCCATTTGTGCATGCCTCTAATCAACTTACCTTTGTATTTCATTGTTGCCTAATACACATTTCTAATTTCCATATTGAGGTCCTCCAACTCCTTCTATTGCTTCAAGAGAGTTTGTTCCATATTCTTGTAGACTTTCTGAAGTTTGTTGTGCTCCACATTCAAAATATCTTTCTTTGCCTTCAAATTCCAATAATTGACATATGTCTCTTTCAAAGTTACTTGCAAAGAATTCCTTTCTATTACGACATTCTCCAAATCCTTGTTTTGCTTCTCCATGTTATTAATATTTTGTCTGACTACTTGGAGTTCTACCAATACTTGATTATTTTCATTGTTCTTGTCTTGCAGCTTTGTTGTGAGCTTCTACTCCTTCTTTAAAGCCCCCTACATATGTTGGACAAATTTGTCTTTCTCCTCTATGATCAGTTTATTCTTGATCTCCATATTAACAATTATAAACAAAATATTTGTCATTTGTACATTCTATTCTACTGCCTATTGAAACATACTAGCAACTCTTCTATGTTCTTCCAATTCTACTTTTATCCCTTATTTAGACCTTAGTGTATGAAATCTAAAAGTTTAACCCCTAGAACTTGTTCCTGAAAAACCTAAATTCATGTGTGCAATCCAAATTTCTCCAAACACATTTATGCCTATTACATAACTTAGTCTTAAAGGTAGCATACCTTCATTATTATGTTGTGCTAAAACAAATTGTTGTACTTCTAGTGGACCCAAGTCTAAATCCTATGTGTGTTCCTCTACTAGCTATTGGGCTTGAAATTCTAGCTCCTCCTTGGACCTTTTCTGGTGTTCCTACCCACCTAAAATCTAATCTTGCTTAGAAGATATTTGTGGTCTTGAATCTGATTTAAGAGATATAAATTTCTCCTTTTGTTTATAATGGTGATGTTTGTGAGGCAACTTTTGTCCCTCTACTTCCGGTTCTACAAGGTGACTATGCTTGAAAGCACAAATGCTACCGGTGAAAGACGAATGCGAGTGTACTTCTAAATGTTGGATTACGTTCGTAGTTGAGATTAAGTACTTTGCCTCCTATGCATCATTCACAACTTAACATTGATAGATACATTTTTTTAAATTCACACATTCCAAATCCTAGAACCTTATATTAAATTGTCATCTCTTTAAACAAACTTTTATGGACTCAACATCTTCTTAAACTTGGCTACAACCAGCAATCATTTGAAATATTGTTTCTAACACATAGGTTATTCAAATCCAGTTCGCCTTAGCTCTTTGGAAAGCTAACTACTAGGCGCACCTTCCTACCAAATCTCAAGATCTACAGCCAAATAACTAGGAAGTTATGCTAAGGTTCCAACCTTCCAGTACTATCCCTACTCACCTCTATTCCTTCAAAATTATTACAAGATTTTCATTCTACTCTCTTTCCTCTTCCCAACTACCAAGGCTAATCATCCTTTTCCTCCTCAAGAAGCTTGTAAAAATTAGAACTTCTCAAAATTGAATTAGAAGTTATCTCCCGTGGGAAAAAAAAGGGAGCCCCAATCCTCCAAGTTCGCCTTTTAAAGAGAAGGAAAAGGAAGGTGAAGGTAGACCCAAAGCTTGGTGGCCAATGGAAGGAGAAGGAGAAGGTTCTTTTCTACCTATTCCCACTTTCCCCCCAAGTAATTTTACTTAAACCTTCATTTTTTATCCTTTGACATTAAGGTTTCACTTTACTATGGTCCTAGGCCATTATTTACCCATTCCTTTCCTTCCTTGACCTATAAATTATGATCGCGTAACTTGATGTCACAAGTCCCCTCCACCTTCATTGTTAATTTGATTTTGTTGAAGATCTTTCCTCTCTTCCTTGAAAGTATCGCGTCACGCACGGTCACATCTTACGGGCCCCAAGCCACACAAGCGAATGAAGAACCGCCTTCGGAGTCATCTTTAGATTTGACCCTAACGCAACATCCTCGTGATGAAGAACTCGAACCTCGAAAGGTGCGCGCTCGTCTTGAAGTTGAACCCCCTCGAGCCTGGTACTATCGTATTTCACCAAACTCCCGCACCATGGTGATCTTATTACAAGTTGACCCCGCTTCCGGTGATGAACCTGAAATCGTCTATGAAGGTTGTTATGAAACCGAAGACACTTCCATCTTCGCTTGGTTTTCAGTTCCCGGCATTGGACACTATCGTTAGTTGTGTGGTCCGATTTGTCGACTACCTCCTAATAGCAAGGTGGACTACCTAGTTCATAACATTCGACGCGTTCTAGACTTCCTACCGTTATGAACTATGGCATAGCCCAGGACTTGACATGTACTTGCAGCTCCTAATTGAGCTTACTCATAATCTAAATAAACGTTTCAGTCCTTATGAAACTCCTATTATCATTGGCACACTATCACATCGTCTATTTAATCATTAAACTGATTTGAATCAATCCTACGTTCCTACGGTTTGAAGATTGCTCTCTCTCTATTGGGCCTTTCACTAACCCCCTCCCCCTACCTCATAAATTCCCAACATCCTTGCTACTTGCTAAACATTAATACAAGATCAATGTTTTGTTACACACCATGAACTATGGTGTTTGTTTTTCTTCCCCCAACCTTCTAGAGATTTCTCACCCCTACTTACGCCAGTAAGGTTCTAAAACTATGGTTTACCAACTTTTTGCTGAAGAGAAGAATTAACCCAACCAATATTGTATTTCAGAAAACAAAACAACCCCCCCACACCCTATGCACATTCATCAACCCCTATTCTAACACAAAGTCGTTAAACCCCCCTAATAACCTCACCACACTTGCATATTCCTAACCCAATTTTTAAACATTGAGACTACCAGCCATGGCCATGTCGGTATGGCTCACAATGTTGTTGTTTTCTAAGCAATTTTGCTACCTATTGAAGATTAATACTACCCCTCATTGCAATATCCTCTAGTCTCTTTTACTTCTTCTATAGAGTCTCTCTCTCCTCATCATCATTAGACTGGGACATCATAACTACTCTTATGGTTGTCCTAACCTCTAGCTATTTATCATTTTTAGGAAAGATGTGTGTAGGGTTCAAAGGTCTTTTGTTCTTTATAAACCTTTCTTTCATGCTCTCTTTTCTAACCCTATCCTCTTATGGATATGCTTACTTTTTTTTCTCTTGTGGTTTTACTCCTATTGGAAACCAGTTTTAAAAAATAATTTCTAGCACTATGGCAGAATGACACACATCCTTTTATGGTTTTCTTTTGGTTATTCCCTCAATCATATTTTTTTGACACTTTTCCCATCTAATCAATTATTTGACCAATTGAAAAAACATAATTGCAACTCAATTTATTGACTTTCCACAATTTTCTCTAAAGATCATCATAACAGACTTATTATTAAAATATTGTACCTTATCCTTCTGGTAAATAATGGGCAAGATGGCAACTATCCTATTAGCATATTCTAACCTCATATTTTTACAACCCACCCTTCATTGGTGTTGTAAGTATTTGGAACTTTGTCAACTATATTTATCAATGCTACTCTAGCATTTGACATCTCTACTTGGTTGGTCTTTGTCTCTCCTATATGGCAAATTTTAAAACCCTCTACCACGACATGTTTATCAATTATTTTCTGCTTTTCCCCCAACATAACCTTGATTCTGTTATGTTCAAAATCCAACTTCTAGTTGTTCAAAAATTCAACCAAAATGTTATGACGAGGTGTCTTCCACTCAACTTCAAATAGACATACTATTCTAACTTTATATGTTGAAGCTCTCTCTTCTTTTCTAGAGCTTGTCCAAAGCAAAATATTTTTTAAATTGTTATTGTAATTATGTTTTGTAGGAGTAAAAACATATCCGACCTCATCATCCTAGTAAGTCTACACCTTCCTCCCATGCAAATTTCCAACCATTGCTTATTAATTAATTCTTTTCGTGCGCTTCTTGTTGGGAATGTGAACTTCCTTTGGAATATGATCCTTGACATGCTTTTGTTGATGTAATGGTGCTTGTTGTTGGTGTTGTTACAAATTGTCCTTTTGTTTCTCTTCTTCAAAATCAGAAATAGAAATCAGACTAACTTGCTCACTAGGACTTGCCTCTTTTATGGGCTTCCTAAAACTATATCTCCCCAAAGTTACCCTACAATCTTTTTCATTTTTTCTAATTTCTTCAAAAGCTTTCACAAACTTGGAAATCTCCTTTTCTTTTCATTTTTTTTTGGGAAAAATGAGGTTTGATAGTCCCATTTTGAGGTTATATATTTATATTATATTATATTATTTATTTATTTATTTTTGCAAGATAGATTGTCTATGTTTAATTTCTTTGCATTTTGCAAGATCATTGAGGTGGCTTGGAAATTAAAATTGGTTGTTACACTATAATAGGTGTGAAGTTCAATCCGTTTAAAATTTAGTATAATAGGTTACCCAAAAAGAAATTGGCTTAATTTTCTTTCATTGATCAAGGTAGATTTTTAAATTATGTACACACAAAATAAGTCTAGAGTTTTTCTCGTAACAAATTAGTGTTATTCTTCATATGTAGTTGAAGTGGCAATCATCCTTAAGATGTTTAAGCCAAATTTGGCTTTTTTTTTTTTTAAATGAAAGTGAAAAATAAATAAAAATAGAGAATCCTTCTATATATTTGTTTGCTACATGTTGAAACTTAATACAAAAAAGATAGATTTAATTTTTATTTTTTAATTTCAAGAATTTGAAACTAGAAAACCCAAAAAACACTTTTATTTTTTCCATTAAAAAGAAAATCACCAACTAGTGAAATTTGGCGAGGGAATGTTTTTCTAAATAATTTTTTTAAAAAAATAATGGTCACAATAGTTGTTTTTTTTGTGTACATGAATTCTTAACATAACAACACAAAGGGACAAATTTTTTTTGAATATGAAGGTGTAGATTTCAAGGCTCGTTATTTTGTTGAGCTTTAGAATTTATACAACTAGTGTAGATCACCTTGTCGAGTCATTTTCCTGCCTTGGCATATTTTCAAATTATTACATGCCTAATTTGATTAAATCAAACCATTGCATCACGTTTGTAAAAGTCACTTAAACAACCCATTGTGAATTAAAGTTTTGCATGTAAATAATAACTAGGTTTTTTTAACTATGTTCACCAATCTTTGCGATGTGCCCATTTCTTTGCCAAGACCATAATGACTTGGAGTACTAACCAACACTCACATGGCACCATTCTTAAGGGCCTTAGTTTGTTTTGCCTTCAAGGCAATAAACATTTTCACATTTTCTTAGTGCTCTTCTAGATAATTTGAAGGACTTGCCCCCCCTAACTCCAACAATAGCTTCAAGGAATGTTGTTTATTCTTCAAGTAGACATTCACTTGCACTTTAAATTCCTTGTATGGCAAATCATAACCAATATATTCCCTATTATCATCTACCCTACCTTTGACTTCATTCATCAATGCATGAGGTTATGCATTGATGTTGTCCACATTTGGGTTTAAAACAAAAAAATACCCACACAACATGTTAATCCAAAAATTGCAATGAAAGGCTTTAGGCTTTCTTAATGAATAAAAAGTGACCAAAAAAAATTTATGCCCATTAACTTTTTGATGATAACATGTATGTGGGCATTATTCACAATATTCATGCGTGTTTTGTGTAGCGTAACTGCACACTCTTTATTCATCCCCACAATTATAACATCATCTTCCCCAGATACATTTTTTGACCTCAAAACACTTTGAGACCCTAGATTGAGCTTATGTGTGTTACTCAAATGGACAAGTGGTTTTGTTCTAGCCATCCCAAATTGCTTGGACATATTTGGAATTGCTCCTTGTCCTTGCTGTTGTACTTGTTGTCCATTTAGCATTGGCAAACCTCCTCCTTGTTGTCCAATTTGGTTAATCCCCAAGGATGCCAATGTTTGACATGCTCACATTACTTGCATTTGTTGTAATGGATTCCATTGTCCCATGTTCAAGCCTGGAAAACCCACCATTCCAACTTGTTATTTAGATTGCATTCCAACTAAAATGTTTCCGATACTGCCACCTTGGACATTGTTAAAACTAGGTACTTGACATGGCTACTACACATCCATAACAAAATTGGGTAATGCTACCATCTCTTTCATTCCTTGAGGCATTGTAATAGATAGGTTGAATGTAGGTGGAATTGAGTTAGGTTTAAATAAACCTAGTTTCAACAAAAGATCTGTTGACAAATTATGTGCTTGGTTGTGAACTACACCAATCAGATCTCCATTTTCATTATCATCACCCACGGATGATGATTGGTTTTCATGTGCCCCATCTTCAAAGTGGTCTAAAACATTGTTCCAAATCTTCTCATCATCATCTTGCAATATAAAGGTTTTGATAGTGGGCTTTGACATTATATTCTTTTCGAAAAGGATTTTCACAAGTTCCAAGGCTTTAGGAGTTCAAATTTATGCACAAAAAAACAAAAACCAATAAATTTTTATGTTTTACACATATGTATCAAAAGCTAGTTCCATGAAATACCCACATTCCAAAGAAAAAATATTAACAAGTGCACATAAATGAAGCAATGTTTTCTATCTTTATAACTTGTAGACCAAGGCTACTTAGTAGAAGAGGTTCAAAAACCAAATAGCCACAAAATCCATAAAAAAAAGAATGTTGATGTTACTAGATTCTACATATTATAGCCACAAAATCTTAAGAAGGTGTTTAAACCCTTGGAACTAGATTTTTGAGTTTGAAGATGAAATTGCACCTTGGAATATGCATCTTACCTCCCATTTATGGCACCCTAGGTTCAACTCAAATCTTTAAATTGCACTTGCAACAAACATGTGAAAGTACAACAATCTTATGGAATTTAATATTTGGAGTTGAAATGAATGATCAATTGTCAAAAGAGATTCTAGGACAAATTACTTGGTGTATTTATGGGTTGAAGTGTTTTGAAGTTGAATTTGCCCACAAATTTCAACCCCATAAACAAACTTTTATTTGAATGACGTCAAATTTTGCTAATACTAACAAGTAACAAATTATGGTCTTCATTTGAAGAACTTTATGTATTATTATTGATGAAGCATGATAATTTTACAGTTGGAATTTTCTATCCGTTGACATGTATACTTTGTAGAATATAGGTATGTTCATGGCCTTTTGCATGCCACAACTATGTGCATGGACCATGAATATATGTCCAACTTTCACAAATTTTCATACACATCAACAGAAAGTTGACAAAATAATTTCAATAGACAAAGAGTTTACAAAAGAATCTTAATAGACAAAAAATTTACCAAAAAAAATCAATAGACAGAAAGCTAATGGCCAACTAATAGATGGATACTTTGATGAAACAAACGAATAAACTTTATTATTCTAAAACTTGAATATGATTGACCTTTATTCAATCGTCCTCTCATAACAACAATGCAGAGGGATGTAACCTAAACTCAAATATCTACATTCAAGACATTTAAAAAGTAAATAGGTCTAAAACGACTTACCTTTTAATTCTTGCAAACACACACCTTCAACAACCGATTACCTTCCCAAGGGCAAATCAACCCCCTCAAGGGCTACAAGTAAGAACATGTAACTCTTGTAGTTTAGGGTGTCATAGATTACAACTTTGTTTGATATTGTAGTGATGTTTTCAATCCTCTCCTTTGTATCATTCTAAAACAAACACATGGCAACAAATGCTAGCTACATCACATGCATTGGGGTTTGATATATACATTATAAGCAAGTATTGGATGTTTGTATGTGAGGCTTAAAAATGTGTGTTACATTGATCTATAGTTAAGCAAAAGTTTGCATTAAATGGTATGCATCTCAATCAAAGGTATGCACACTAAAC
>Ga0209208_10013593_pt1 | contig 10137 bp, 7 predicted proteins | sample S1TSphfallax_3_FD_187694 | JGI IMG/M metagenome (GOLD analysis project Ga0209208, IMG submission 187694) | Host-associated microbial communities from peat moss isolated from Minnesota, USA - S1T2_Fd - Sphagnum fallax MG (SPAdes) (version 2) | ecosystem: Host-associated > Plants > Peat moss >... | reverse complement strand
GGCGCTCCGGGCAACGGCAGGCCGACGGAGAAGCGCGGGACGTTTGAGCGCGCCGATGGGGGAACGCTCTTTCTCGACGAGGTCGGCGACATGAGCCTGAAGACGCAGGCCAAGGTGCTGCGCGCGCTCGATGAACAGCGGTTCCTTCCCGTCGGCGCGAGCCATCCCGTACACGTGGACGTGCGCGTGATTGCGGCGACCAACAAGGACCTCGAAGACGAGATCGCGCGCGGAAACTTTCGCGAGGACCTCTTCTATAGGCTGAATGTGATTCCGTTCTATGTGCCTCCGCTGCGCGACCGCAAGGAGGACATTCCGCTGCTGGTGAAGGAGTTCCTGCAGGAGTTCGGCCAGCAGTACGGCCGCGCCCGCGTCGAGATGAATGAGGACGCCCTGGACGCGTTGAAGAAGTACCACTGGCCGGGCAATGTGCGCGAGCTGCGCAATCTCGTCGAGCGCGTGATGATCCTGAACCCGAAGATCCAGCGCATCGAACGCAAGCACCTTCCGATGCTGGTCTATCGCGACCCGGGCAAGACGGCGGGGCAGGCCGCCGGCCGCGGCGAGGAGTTCGCGACGCTGCTCGAAGCCCGCGAGGCCTATGAGCGCGACTACATTCTCAAGAAGCTCGACGAGTTTCGCGGCAACGTAAGCCGCGCCGCGGAGGGGCTTGGCCTGGAGCGCAGCCATCTCTACCGCAAGATGAAGGCGCTGGGTGTGAGCGTGAAGGAATAGGGCGGTATTCGCGAAGAATGGTGGCATAATGCGGCAAGGGAGCTTCGCTATGCCGGTTGCGGAAAAGATAACAGTCACACGGTCAGGTGCGGATACCGTGTACACGAACGAGAACGGTGAAAGCTACACTATCCGCGGTCGTGGCGAGAGGCCTGGTCTTGAAGTTGATCCCCGGATCGACCTGACCAAGCCAATCTATGAGCAGGTGATTAAGCTCGCGGCCAAAGATAGGGCAAAGAAGCGGAAGCGGCAAGCGACGGCCGCGTGAGCAGGGGATTTCTGCTGGATAGCCACGTACTGCTTTGGCTTGATCAGGAGTTGCTTATTCACTCCCTAGCCGCCTATGAGATTGCTAAGGCGGGTGCGTCGGGCAGGTTGTTCGTATCGGACATTTCGATATGGGAGCTTGGCGTGGCGTCGCACAAGAAGAGTTTGGAAAGAAGGCCGGATTTACGGGGACTTTCCATTGACGAGTGGTTCGGTGAGACAACCAGTCGGCTTGGCGCACGAACCATTCGCATCACCCAGGCCGTTGCTGTTGAGGCGGCAAACGTTCCGGGCATTTATGGCTCCGGCGATCCGGGCGATTGCTTTCTGATTGCGACGGCAAGGATAAGAAAGCTGTCACTTGTGACGCGGGACACGAAGATCATCGCGCTGGCAAAGCGGGAACGGAGTTATCTGGATGTGACGGTGTGTTGAGTTCCATCTGGGTTCAAAGCCTCTGGGAACTTCGCCTCAAGAGCTGCGATGTACTCCTTGGCGTACCAGTCCGGCGGGTCTTCGTCGATTTCAAGCAGGTCTCTTGCGGCTTCGAGGAGAACTCGGCCAGGTCCGGTATTCCTGATCGTCTTGATCAGCATCGGCACGACGCGAGCGTCCTTACGCTTCGCAAGTGAGGCCACTGCTTCCACCCTGGCGGGTTCGAACGGGTCGTTCAAGTGGGCGAGAAAGAGTTGGCGCAGTTCTTCGGAGTCCGCATTGCCCTGAACGCCAAGGCCAAAGATCGCCCAGTCTCGAACGTCCTTATCGGGATCGCCCGCCAGCTTCGTGAGCGCTGCGACTGAAGCCGGATGCTCGTGAAGCGAGCCGAGTGAAAAGGCTAGAGCATAGCGAACATCTTCGCTTGGATGATTGACATAGTGCGTGATCAGCGGCACCGCACCTATGTCATCCAGGTGGCCAAATGCATAGATCTCCGCCTTCAGGGCGTCGAGGTGTTCTTCATGCTCAAGCATCCTCGCAATCAGCGCGAAGCTTTCGTCGCGGAAGACCTGCTCGGATGTTGACCCGAACGGCGGCTTTGGCTTCGTCAGTCGACGCAGTTGAGATAAGACATTCGCGGCACGAGTTCGCTTCGTCGGCTCCGGTGATGAGCACCACGCCTTGACGCGGTCGAAGACAAGCTGGCACCCCAGCCCGCGCAAGCTGCGAATGGCCTCCCATGCCTCTTCAGCGTTGGTGCCGCCCTTCAGCGTTTCGGCGAAGAGATGATTGACCCGATGGTACAGCTTGTCCGCCGCGCGGTTTGGCATGATGAGTCATTATCGCGGACTGAGGGAAAGTACAAACGCAGATTCCCTCCGGGAATGACAAACAAAGGCGGGAATGACAAACAGAAAAAGGAAGGGTTGAGGCTACTCTTCCGCCGCCTGTTTCTCCGCGATCTGTTCCAACTGCCGCCGCCAGTCTAAATCCTCGACGAAGCTCTGCTTGCTCCGCCAGTCGTCCTGCACCTTCACGAAGAGTTCGAGGAAGACGCGCGTGCCCAGCAGCGACTCGATGTCCTTCCGCGCGGCGGTGCCGATCTCCTTCAGCATGCTGCCCTGTTTGCCGATCAGGATGGCTTTCTGCCCCGTGCGTTCGCAGTAGATCGCGGCGGAGATCTTCGTGAGCGGCAGCTTCGCTCCGGCGGGACGCTTCTTTACCTTGCCGGTCTCGGTCAGCTCGGGCACCGGCTCCTCGAACTTCTCGACGATCACGGCGGTCGCGTAGGGCACCTCTTCGCCGGTCAGCAGAAGAATCTTCTCCCGGATCAGCTCTGCGACGAGGAAGCGCTCGGGCTGGTCGGTGAGCTGGTGCTTCGGGAAGTAGCGCTGGCCCTCCGGAAGCTGCGCGACCACCTTGTCCAGCAGCAGGTCGAGGTTGATCTTCTTGCGCGCGGAGATGGGAATGATCTCGGCGAAGTCATAGAGCCCCGCCCAGTGGGCGATCAGCGGCATGATCTCGCCGGGAGCAATGGCGTCGATCTTGTTCAGCAGCAGCAGGACGGGGCAGGCCTTCGTCTCTTTACTGAGGCGCTGGATCAGCGACAGGGCGAAGTTGTCTTCGGCGGCGGACTCCGCCATGCGGTTGGCGGTGAAGGGCTTGGGTGCTCCGGTCGCCTCCGGCCGCGGCAGCCGGTGGGTCACATCGACGATGAAGAGCACGCAGTCGCGGGACTCCAGCGCGTCGTACACCTCCTGCATCATGCGCTTGTCGAGGTGCGTCTCCGGCTTGTGGATGCCCGGGGTATCGACGAGGACGATCTGCGCTGCGGGATGGCCGGGTTCGCCCTTGGCCTTCTTCTTCAGCGGGACCTCGAGAACGCCGTGGATGCGGGTGCGCGTGGTCTGCGGCTTGTGCGTGACGATGGCGAGCTTCTGGCCGAGCAGCGCGTTCAGCAGCGTGGACTTGCCGGCGTTGGGGCGGCCGATGATGGAGACGAAACCGGAGCGGAAGGGCATTCCTCCTATTATGCGCCGCCGCTCCCGTCTCTCCGAGGTGAGACCTGGTGCGTCGGAACGCTTCAGCGTCTGGGCGCGAGGGGAAGGCTCTCTCGGGGGACGTCCGGGGCGGCGTCCCAGGATACGGCGGGCTTTGAGATCCCGATCTCGCGGAAGGCCACGCGGTTGCGGCCGCTGTGCTTGGCGTCGTACAGCGCAAGGTCGGCGGCGATGACGGCGTCTTTCGTCGTGTGCAGCGGAAAGCTGGCGGCCGTCGCGCCCAGGCTGGCGGTGACCGGGAGGGATGCGCCGTCGGATTCCATGGGAACGGCACAGATGGCGGCGCGTATCCGTTCGGCGCACATCCTGATGTCGTCGGGCTCGATCTCTGGCAGGACGACGAGAAACTCCTCGCCGCCGTAGCGGCCGACCCAGTCTGTCGAACGCACAGCGGGAAGCATGCGGCGCACGGCCTCGCGGATAACGTCGTCGCCGGCCCCGTGTCCCCAGGTGTCGTTGATGCGCTTGAAGTGGTCGAGATCGAGCATGATGACGCCGGTCGTGGTGCGGTTGCGGGCGGCGAGCAGCGACTCGCGCTGCAGCATGTCCAGCACGGCCTTGCGGTTGAGCAGCCCGGTCAGGCCGTCGTGTGTGGCCTGGAACTCGGCAGCCTCCTTGAGGGCGTGGGTCTCCTCAAGCTGGGCGCGGATGGTGGCGGTCTGCTCTTTGACCCGGCGGCGCAGCACGGCAAGGCCGAAGAGCGCGACAAAGGTCACGAGAAGCGCGGCGGCGAGCACCCAGAGGGTATGGGTGCCATTCCACCAGGATGGCGACTTGACGATGGTGAGATCGCTGAGCTGGCGCTCGTAGATCGTGAACGAGGTGGGCGCGGCGAAGGTGCCGATGCTGTTCTCCTCGTTGTCCGAGTGGACCATGCAGATGCCGGTGACGCGGATGATGCTGCCATAGGGCAGATAGCCGACGGAATCCGGGAGATAGCTCTTGGGAATCGTGACGGAGAAGACGGAGTTTCCCGTGGCGAGCGTGACGTTCGGCATCTCGCCGGCGCGGTTCTCGTTGATGAGCGTGCCTTCGATCGAGACCAGGCGGGAGTCGTAGACGCCGCTGAGCGCCTGTTCGTAGCTTACGGGCGTGGGCACCACGGGGGCGACGGACTGGGAGGTGACGGCTCCGGCGGCCCGGTAGATCGCGTGGTCGAAGGTCGGGGTGAAGTCGCCGATCTCCGGAAAGCCGATGACGTCGGCGACCTGGCCGAGCGCAAGAGGGGAGGTCTGCTGGGTCTGGGCGCAGAGACTCTTGGTCTCTCCCTGATACCCGGCGTGATTGGCGTCCAGGTTGGCGTCCCGCCTCCCGTCCTGCGCGCCGTCCTGGACACAGATGAGCTTTCCCGGCCAGAGCAGGGTGACGTTGCCGCGGATGTGCGCGCGATGGCTGAGAGTGGCGTGCGGCGTGTAGCGAAGAATCTCGGCGATCCGGGTGACCGGGACGGCGAAGGGGTCGGCGGGCGCCGGCTCGACGACGCGGAGCGTCTCCATGCCGGGAAAGATGAGGTGGGCGCCGGTCATCTGGCCCATCTTGTTGAAGAGCGGAGCGGCGTTGCCGCGAAGCGTGATGGTGGCGTCGACCAGGCTGTCGTAGTCCACGGCGGGGTTGTAGACGGTAAAGGCGGTCACCGGCCCGTCAGCGAGGAGTAGATCGAGGTAGGCCTCCTTTCCATTCCGGCGGAAGGCGTGGACGATGCCCTGGATCTCGACCCACTGGCCGTCGGTGCTCCCGCGCATCATATCGGTCGCGGTCACGCGGGGTGCCGTCGCGGGAAGTCTGGAGGGTCCGAGCGGCCGGATCTGCGCCTTCCAGACAACCGGAGCAAAGGCTCCCCGGCCGCTTACGCCGGAGACCTCGATGAGCTCCCCCGGAGTGAGCTGGAACGCGGGCAGCGGCTGCTGCAGCGCCACATACACGCTTCCGGTGGAGTCGGCGACGAAGAGGACCGGGTACTGGGGGTTGATGGAGATGTCGTAGTAGGTGACGACCGCCTTCAAGAGTACGGGATGGCCGCGGGCGGCCTCTTCGAGGCTGAGGTCGTGGGCGGCGCGCGCGGTGGTCAGGGTTGTCAGGCGGGCGCTGGGCGGGGTCTGGGCCTGTTTCTGCGCCTGTTTCTGCGCCTGGGTCTGGGACCGGGTCCGGGCCGGTGCCTGGGCCGGTGACTCGCGCAGGGGTGCGAGCCCCACGAGACACAGAAGCGCAAGGGCAGGCCACGGAAGGCGCGAGGCCCATGAGCCGGAGCCTCCGCAGTGCCCGCGAGGCGAGCGTGAGTGCATGTTGGGAGTTGGCACGCCCCCTCCGCTGGGCTTATCGGCGCGGAGGGATTAGTCCGTGAGTGGATTCAGGCGATCCGCGAGATGCCCGCAGCGGCAGACGAGGCGGCGGTCCGCTTCCCGGGGGATGGCGCCTCGATCTCATGGAAGGAGGTGCGGTTGCGGCCGCTGTGCTTGGAGTCGTAGAGAGCGTGGTCCGCGGTGGAGATGGCGTCCTGCTCAAGATGCAAGGCGGCGTTGGCGACCGTCGCTCCAAGACTGGCGGTCACGGAGATCATCCCTCCCTGGGCAGGGGTGGGACACGCGGAGATGGCGGATCGGATCCGTTCCGCGCAGGCCTTCACCTCGTCCCGGCCGCACTCCGGAAGGACGATGAGAAACTCTTCGCCGCCATAGCGTCCGACCAGGTCGGAGGGGCGGAGCGCGCCCAGGATGCGGCGAACCGACTCCTTCAGAACATCGTCCCCGGCACTGTGACCGTAGGTGTCGTTGATCTGCTTGAAGTGGTCGAGATCGAGCATGATGATGCCGATGGGCAGGCCGGAGCGCGCGGCGCGGGAGAACTCCCGGTGCAGCAGATCGAAGATCGCCTTGCGGTTGAAGAGGCCGGTCAGACCGTCGTGGGTGGCCTGGAACTCCGCTGCCTCCTTCAGGGCATGGGTCTCGGCAAGCTGGGCGCGAATGGTGGCTGTCTGCAGCTTCACCCGTCGGCGCAGCAGAAAGATCACGCCAAGCGTCATCAGGATGCAGGCGGCGGCAAAGGTGAGAACGCGGAGGCTGCGCTCGGCGTTCCACCAGGGCGGCAGTTGCATCACGGTCACGTCGGCGAGCGAGCGCGCGAGGATGCTGAAGGACTTCGGGATCGAGAATCCCTCTCCGGTACCGAGCTGCGTGCCCCCGGAGGTGACCGAGCAGATGCCCGTCACCCGCACCCGCGTGTGGTCCTCGATCAGCGGTGCCTTTCGCGCGGCCCCTTCGGCGGGTATGGTGACGGTGTAGATCGAGTCGCCCGAGGAGAGGGTGAGGATGCGGTCCCCGCCATTGCGGTTATCGTCGATCACCCATCCCTCCATGGTGACGAGAAGGGCGTCGCGGTCGCCATGCAACGCCTCGCCGGGGGTGGTAGGCAGGGCCTCGACGGGCTGGCGAAGCCCCGCATCCCGGTACTCGGCGTAGTCAAGCGTGGGCGTGAATGGCCCGATGGAGGGGAAGCCGGCGAGGTCGACGGTCTCGCCCAGCGCCAGCGGCTCCGACTGCTGCGTGCTGGCGCACAGCCCCTGGCCCGCGTCCTCGATACAGATCGTGCGCCCGGGCCAGAGAAGCGTCAGCGTGCCGCGGATGTGGACGCGGTGCTGGAAGGTCCGGTTGGGATCGAAGCGGAGCAGGTCGCTGATGCGGTCGATGGGAAGGTTGAAGGGGTCGGGCGCGCCGGGCTCGATGACCTTGATGGTGCTGAGGCTGGGAAAGAGCAGATGCGCCCCGGTCACCTGCTTCTGCTTGTTGAAGTTGGGGCTGGCGTGTCCGTGCAGGATGATTCCCGCGTCGACCAGGGAGGTGTAGTCCACGCCGGGCTGGCGGCCGGTGATGGCGGTGGTGGTGCCGTCGCGCAGCAGCAGGTCGAGCACGACGTGCGGCCCGGAGTCGCGGACCGCCTGGACCAGACCCTCCACCTCGACCCACTGGCCCTCGTACCGGCCGTTCACCATGTCGGACAGGATCACCCGCGGCGGATGCGCGGGAAGCGGCGCGGTGCCGAGGACCGTGAAGCGGGCGTGATCCACGATGGGCGCGAAGAGCCCCGGCCCGGTGACGCCATCGATCTCCACCAGGTCGCCGGGACGGGGACGGACGGCGGGCTTCACCTTCAGCGCGACGTAGATGCTGCCTGTCGCATCGGTCACAAAGAGGACAGGGGTGCCGGTGGAGTCGAGGTACTCATCGTAAAAGGTGACGACGGCGCGCAGCCGCACCGGATACGCCCGGCTGGCCTGCCGCGTGTCGAGCTGGTGCGCGGCCCGGGCGGTGGTGACGGCCGGCAGGATCGCCGGGGCGTCTTTGGCCGCCGCCTGCCGGCCCGTCAGGCCGCAGAGGCAGAGCATCAGGCAGAGCCGCGGGAGCGCGCACGGGGGTGCGGAACGGATATGCGCTGCCGGCCCTGAGTGCATGATGGGATGGTTCACGCACCCCTCCCTCCGGGTTATCGGCAGCGACGCTCGATTCGTGAAGAGTCCGCGGGTGCCACTCTTGGGTTCCGGCATGGGCGGCTCAGTCCGCGGCCGGCTGCGAAAGCGCGACCCGGATGCGGTCGATGCGGCGGTCGGTCGAGGCGAGCACCTCCAGGCGAAGTCCGTCTTCTTCGACGACCTCGCCGCGCAGGGGGATGTGGCCGGCGATCTCTGAGACCAGGCCGCCGAGGGTGGTGGATTCGTAGTGCTCAGGAAGCCGCAGCGCGGTCGGGTGATCGGGATCGCGCGTCGGCTCCCGGGAGGGCGCGGCGTCCGTCTCGGCGCTGGGATCAGCGCTGAGATCGGCCCGGTCTTCGAGGCCGTTTGCGCCGTCCGTAGCCGCGGCGGCCGCGGTTTGCTCGGCCTCAAAGATTGCGGCCTCAGTGCCGGCCTCAGTCTTGACATCGGTGCCGGTCGCGGATGCGCCATCGACCGGAGAATCGAATTCGCCGTCGAAGTGCGGCTGGAAGAGTTCGCGGAGCCGCGAGATCTCGAAGGTGCCGGAGACGATGAAGCTGCCATCGGGCTCGCGGATGGGCGCGTCGTCGGCCTCGGTCTCGTCGTGTTCGTCCGCGATGTTGCCCACGATGGCCTCGATGAGGTCCTCGATGGTGATCAGGCCGGCGACCCCGCCGTACTCGTCGATCACGATGCGCATGTGCTGCTTCTCGCGCTGCATCTCGCGAAGAAGCTCGTTGACCTTCTTGGTCTCGGGCACAAATGCCGCCGGCTTCTGCAGTTGCGAGACGGTGAGCTGGCCGGCCTCGGTATCGGCGATCTGCAGCAGATCGTGCGCGAAGACGATGCCGGTGACGTTGTCCAGCATGCCGGCGAAGACGGGAACGCGGGAGTAGATGTGCTCTTCGAGCGCCGCGGTGAAGTCGGCGAGGGTCATGGAGCCCTCGACGGCGTAGATCTCCGGACGCGGGGTCATCACCTCGCGGACGACCTTGTCGCCGAACTCGACGACGGAGCGGACGAGCTCGCGGTCGGACTCCTCCAGAATGCCCTCTTCCTCGCCCGCTTCGAGCAGCGCATCCATCGCCTCGGAGGGATGATCTTCCTCCTTGGTGTCCTCGGGCTCGGCGAGCGCCGCGATCGAAAGCAGAAGGCCCAGCAGAAGCGTGACGGGAAGGATGAGATAGAAGAGCGCCTCCAGCAGGTAGCGGATCTTGGCGATCCAGAGGCCGCGGGTGCGCGTGAACAGGAGCTGCGGGACGAGGCGGTCGAAGAGCACGATCAGCAGGATCAGTTCGACGCCGTTGCGTGCGACATCGGTAAGGTGCGGGGTGCGGGCGTAGACCGGAATCAGCGATCCCGGGCTGTACAGCCGCAGCCCGGCGAGCATCGCCATGGCGGCGAGCGAGAGCTGCCGCAGGACCGATGCCGAGAGCGCGATGGACTCGCGGCCGAGGCGCAGCCGGGGTTCGACGGACTCCTCCCAGGAGTCGATGTTGTCCTGGTACTCGCGGGCGAGGAACTTGCCCATCTCGGAGTAGACGCGGTCGACGTAGGCGGCGAGAGTGAGGACCGCGAGCAGCAGGACGAGGGCGAAGAAGTAGGCGGGGCTCATGATTCGGCCCCCGGTTTGTGGAGGGATTTGCGGGCCGTGCCTTGAGCCCTCTTCGCGGGCGTCCGTGAAGGCGTTGAGACGCGGGCGATGAGTGTGGCGGGGAGCTTCAGAGTTTCGCGGAGCTGGGCTTCGCGGGCGGCCATCTCGCCCGAGTCGGTCTCGTGGTCGAGGCCGGCCAGGTGAAGCAGGCCGTGGAGGATCAGGATGCGAAGCTCTTCGGGCAGCGAGTGGCCGTACTCCGCGGCCTGGCGCGCGGCGGTCTCCAGCGAGATGGCCAGATCCCCGGCGTGGTGCGCGGAGACCTCAGGCGGAGTCGGAAAGCTGAGGATGTCGGTCGCTTTGTTCTTGCCGCGGAAGGCGCGGTTCAGGCGTTTCAGCTCGGCGTCGGAGGTCAGCAGGACCTCAACCTCGCCGGGAACCTCGACCAGCCTCCGCGCGCGGTTGAGGAAGCGCGTCAGTGCGGACTTCGAGAGGGGAGGCTCGATGGGGATGGAGAGCGTACTTGGAGGGTCGATGGTAATCATCGGCGGCTATCACGATGGTATCGCATCGGGCCGCAC
>Ga0209208_10013592_pt1 | contig 10137 bp, 7 predicted proteins | sample S1TSphfallax_3_FD_187694 | JGI IMG/M metagenome (GOLD analysis project Ga0209208, IMG submission 187694) | Host-associated microbial communities from peat moss isolated from Minnesota, USA - S1T2_Fd - Sphagnum fallax MG (SPAdes) (version 2) | ecosystem: Host-associated > Plants > Peat moss >... | reverse complement strand
AAAAAAAAATGAAAAAAAAACACACCCCCCCCCTCCCCCCCAGCCGCTTACCTTCCTTCCTTCCTTCCTCTTTTCTGTTCCCGCTCTGTTCGCCCTCGCTGCCGGCCAGCCCAGTATGTAATCCTTTCTTATCCCTCGCGATCTGTGCCCCTCACCACACTTTTTCTGTCGATCCCTGTGCCGATTTCTCTCTCGCGAATTTCATTCTCTCCTGTCGTCGTCGCTCTTTTCCTCTCTCGCCCGCCCGCGCGCGCTGTCTCTCTCCCCTCCGCAACGGATTCATCCACATCCCAACTTTTACCTTACCACCTTCTTTACCCTTATCACTTTCTCTTATCTTTTACATTACCACCTTTGTTTTTACCCTTCCTTACCACGTTCTGTCATCTTTTACCTTAAAACTTTCTTTTATCACTTTCTGCTACCTTTTACAATACCACCTTCTTTAAATCATCTTTTACCTTACCTCCTTCTTACCAACTTTCTACCATCTTTTACCTTGCCACCTGCTTTATCACTTTCCATCATCTTTTACCTTGCCACCTCCTTTACAACATTCCATCGTCTTTTACCTTTCTTTTTTTTTTCTCTACCTACATCCATTTTCCATTTTCACCGACCCTCCTGCTGCTTCTGCTTCTTCTGTCCGCCCTCACATCTACTTCGTCATCTTTTACCTAAGTGGTTTCTTCTTCATCATCTAATTGCCATTTCTTTCCTTTTACCTTCTTCATTTACCTACTTGCCATCCTTTCACTACATTTCATTTTAGTCGCTTCGGTCACTCGCCATCTTTTTCATTACCTTCCTTTTCTTTTTGTCCTCATTTGGTTGTCATCTTTTACATTTTCCTTCTGATTTTACCTTCATCTATCTTCCCATCTTACACTTCCGATTTATTACCTTCAATCCATTTGCCATCTTTTTTACCATACCGTCCTCCCATTTACCTTCCTCAAATTGTCATCTTTTACCTTACCTTCTGTTTCTTTATCATCATCCCATCTTTTACATTGCGCCAAACCCTACTGCCCACTTCTTTCCTGCCCACCAACACGTGAAATTTTCAGCATACAATTCCAATCCAGTAGTCCAAAAACACACCCCCACACTCCCCTTCAAACAAACAAACGGTTCAGATCCAATCTTGTTTTTTCTCCCTTTGCATGTTGAAAAAGTTCATTGCCTTTTTTATTGGTGCTCCCTATCTTTTACTTCCTTTTAAAGGACTCTTTCCGGAACCTTCCTTTTTCCTTTGAATGGTGAAAAGTTCACTGCCTTCTTTGTTTGGGCTTGCTTTCTTTTACTTCCTTTTGAGGGAGTTCTTTCTACAACCTCCTCAAGAGTCTTGGTACATTCACAACTGTGTTTGTGGTACCTATCTCCAGTGCTCTACAATTGCCTTTGTCTGCTTCCTGTTTCATGTTTCTGTGCACAAAATCATCAAAGCTTCAATTCCTATGATGAGGATGGGAGAGCTGAAAAGCAACTGAAGAAGTTGAAATTCTATGAAATGAGCTCTCATTTTGTGATCTAATTTTACTCCTGTCAATCATTTTTGTTATGGATAGATAGATTCCTCCAGGTGATCATGCAATCTATGCTGTGATTATGTTTGAAGGTGACTCCTGTTCCTCACAGATGATGCTGGATCAAATCTTTAGCAAAATGGACTTTGTTCAAGCTTTATATCATATCTGCAGCAGCAAGATGGACATTGATTAAGCTTGAATCTCCAGATATTTAGTACTAATAGCATGCTCAGAGTAGTGACCGACCCCATGGGTGATTCAGTGATCATAATTTCAAGTACTTTTTTCTTCCACAGTAAAAAAGGTTGTTGTTGGCAAGTTCTGTGTTGATTTCATTGTTCTTCCCCAACCCAAAAGTTCTGAGAAGCTGTGAGAACTTACTTGCTAGCCACACCAGTCATCAGAGATATTGGTGGGTGCACTCCCAGTAATTTTGGTCCCTCATATGGTTTTTGTGGTAGACAGGGGGATGCATGTTTGCAGTCTGCACCTGGCACAATAGAAAGCAGAGATCAGAACTTCAGAATCTGAACATAATCAAGTTCCAACAGGGCTATGAAACAAATCTTGAATGGACCTCTCACACCCCCATGTGGTTGGCAAGCCAGACCACCCATTCACAGCTGATACTAGTGGCATTTGCAAAACTTTTTTTACATTGCAAATGGGGTTACCAATGTTGCACAGACCCTTTATTTATACCTTTTGCTTTTCAACTAGTGTGATGCACTAACTTCTTTTTCCTGCAGATTCTTCCAGCAAAAAGTAGCTGAAGTGACTATGAGAGCTTTTGGTCTTCAGGACCCACACCCTCAAACAATAAACAGGTTCCAAGATATGAGGATTGAGCATCAGTCCTTGCTCTGTTGAATCCTTGCAAGAGATAGCAGAAACATTAGCAAGACTCAAAAGCCCACATTTAACAAGAATGTATTCAACAATACTAGCCTAATCTCAACAAAACTTAGAAGGTGATACGTGCTGAGCTTATAAATTAAGACTGTAACCTCAGTAGTTGTAACACATATCAATCAACAGGAAACAATCAGATATCAGGTATGTATATTTCATGGTTAGAATCTGAAACAATGTAGGTTTAGGGTTTAGGGTTGAAGAAAAATGTGTCATTTCCTATGAACTGCAACACTCTTCAATCTACTAATAAGAGAATACATCAAGGTAGAGTTTTCCATGCTCTAATGTTGGACAGCAATGTCCAAATGCAACTACTGCCACTTGTGGGGGAGTAATCCCTGCAAAGAGCCTGAACCCTAGGCAACTTGTAACATTCTTTGTTTCACAATGTTTAAGCATGCACAATTTTGTAAAAGAAATTCGTTGAGAGGAAACCAAATGAAAAGAGAAGGTTCATGTGCCTTCATGTATGGTTTCAGTGATTTGAGTTTGGATCATGCACAGACACACACGGAGCCCAGTCGAAGCTTTGAAAGCTGTTGCTAGGCTTCAACGCGTTTCAAGTGCTCACATCTCCGTTCTTACTGTAATCATCAGGCACAAGAGTCTACTGACCCTCTCTCTCTCTCTCTCTCGCAATCATCTGACAGCATCTGAGAAACGAGCACAACCGCAACAAAGATTGCTACAGAAAGAAATCTCAAGACTCAAAGCCCCCCTTCTCTCTTCCCCAAGAAAAACGAAGAAACTGTTTCTTGGTATGTACAATGTACCAGAGCTAGTAGTGACATCATATAACAACGCTGATGAACGAGTAGCTTAAATCGGTGCTGGTGCTGACCTCCAGGTCGCAGAAATCCGTCTTTGCAATGCTGCTACTGCTGCCATGGAGTACGAAGACGAATCTGGCTGCTGCACAAGCAGTGGATTTTAGGAAACCCTAATATGCCATGTTAGGGTTTAGGACGCCCAAGGGTGTTGTCAGGATTAGGGTTTGCAGTTCGGACTGTGGACCAACAGCACGATGAAGCCCTGAAGTCCTTTAGACATCCTCGTCCTCCTGTGTTTGCCTCTGTACTAGAAAGCAATCAGATTTGTCTCTTTGACTGCCATTGCTACGCACGAATCATCTTTGTTTCAGTGAATCATCAATTGCAAAATGTTGTATAATATCACTTTGATAAGAAATGTCCTGAAGTCTTTGCGTTCTCCTGTGTTTTGTTTCTATGCTTTCTCGAAAAGCAATCAGATTTGTTCTTTGAATTTGATAGCTAGCTATGCATGAATCACTCTTGTTTCGGTGAAGCATTGGAAATGGTGTATAGTATTATATCACCTTGATCTGTATATGAATCCCCACAAGCCCTTACATCTGCCTCTGTTTGCTTCTACACTGAAAAAGCAATTAGATTTGTTCTTTGAATGTTATAAGCCTATACATGAATTTTTTTTCCCCTGTGAATTGTGGCAGGTCTCGCCCATGACCTCGTATGTGGTGCATGCTCACAAGGCTAGGAAGTGATGTCACAGAGGACAATCATGTTAGCAATGCAATATAATGCACCGAAACTCATTGCAGCTACAGAAATTTTGTGATCCCCAAAATCATCCATTAGCAAGGCCTTGACCATCAACAACAGCAGACAGGTACCAGATAGCAGCTTCACCATCAAAGTAGGAACTGTGATTCATTCATTCATGATCCAACAACTATCACCAGATTACAGTTTGTGACTGTCAATGTGACTAAGATTAAGACTCCACAAGGTTTCTATGAAACTACATGACTATCAGCTCTTGAAAAGCGTCAACTTAGAAAAAATCAATCTGCAGTATGAAACCTTGATGTTTTGAGAATCTGTAAGCATCATGGTCAGCCGATCTATACCCATGCCCCAGCCTGCTGTAGGAGGCAGCCTGTACTCCCAAGCAGTACAGAAGGTTTCATCTATTTGCATTGCCTCATCATTACCCTCCTCCTTGTCCTGCATTTTTCCCCCACATCCACAGCATCTCTCTGTTGTCACCTCACTAAGAACAATACTGAGATAGAAAACACCTCAACCTGGACTCTGCAGATTCTCTCATGTGCATGTGAAGCCGTGCATGAGACTCCTGAATGTGATCTAGTTCACAGACTAATATCAACCTAAACAAAAGCCAACAGGTTTAAAAACCCAGACCAGGGCAACTAATTTCAGCAGACTATAACAGGCAAAATCCCCCTGTGCATCTTGGAATGTACAGGTCTTCAAACGCTAAAAGGGATTCCTACAAGTCAGGGTTTAGGATTTAGGGTTTAGGTCATGCCCCAAGTAAAGCATTCCCTTCATCTCTCTTCCTGCACCCATCTTCCCCTAATTTCATTGCATGCCATTTAAGGCAGCAAATCCCTGTATTATGCCCAACATATACCTGGTTTTTGCTAGTAGCAGCTTGCCCCTTAGGAAGCATATGCAGACAGAATGCTAGAACTGTGATAGACTTGGGAAAGATACCCAATTCTCCAGTCTTACTCTTCCCTGCAAGCAACAAAACAATGATGAACATGGGCACATCTTAGTGCAATCAAAAACCAGGATATCCTTCCATGAAGGTCTCACACAGAATGAGAACGCAAACAACTATGAGACCTTGCCTTGCTGTTAGAAATAAAAAATTGCACCATGGCTCCATAACATCAGCTTGCTAATAAAAGGAAATTCCTTTAAGAAAGAAAGCCAAAATACAGGACAGCATGTTTTTGACTAACAAAATCGAAATACCTGGGAATCCTTTGATACCCAGGATGTTATCTATCTTGATTCCAGCATGTAACTTCCCATACTCTGTCTCTGTTGAGCCAGAACACCTTCTATGCAAAAAAGGTAAGTTCTAGTATTCTGATTCCCAGCATTTTAAACAGATCGTTGTGACCAATTTTTGAATCATAGATGCAAATCTTGAGTCTGGTACTCTTTGCAAGTGGCTGCGAGCCAGGCTCCAAAACATGTACACCAAATACCCATCACCTAGAATAACATCTCAAGCTATATACTGTTTGATTCTGCAGAAACAAGCAAGCAATGGACTTGAGCTCAGCAAAGACCTGAGTTTTGATGCCGCCACCATGAAAATCGTAAGCTTGTTCTGGAACTTCTCTTGTTCAGAATCTTTCCTATTGGATGATAACAATTCAGGATTGAGTAGTAACAGCAAGAGTGCACTCTTTTACCGTGATAATTCTTTCTTAACCTCCAGAAGATTAACAATTGATCTATCAAAGAAGAATCACAATACTGAGAGGACAACCATCGCCAAGATAATTGTCTACATTCACCAACTACTCACTCATTTTTGTTTTCCAACACTTGGACTCCAGCAACTCTTCTTACATTTGGATGTATTTAAGATTGAAGTTATTTTCATCAATTTTTGGATTTGTTTTCTTTGATTTTTAATCTTTGTGTATGTGTATACATTAAGGCTGTTTTTTAAGTGATCTTTTGTTTGATTATCTTGAATTTATCTTTGTATGATGTAAACTATAAATGTATCTTTAATATAGTAAAAAAATTACAATCTTTGTACATGTACATGTTAGATATATATTTTAATTTATTTAAAAAATAGACATTACATGGAAGATGAATGGTACCTCATACTCTAAGAATAAATTCTTCATTTTAACCACTCTCCACCTCTTATGACAATTATTTCTCAAAATCTCAACACATTAAAAAAAGAAAAATACCAATATCACAATGTCAATTGTCATTCAATTCATTGCAAACATCAATTATGAAATTCAAATATGAATAATTAAAACTTCTTGCAAGCTCTACATTCACAAATATTAAAAGCTCAAAAAATCAAAAAGCTCAAAATGCTAAAACCCTTAAAAAAACAAGACTTTAAAATTGAATATTTTGTAGAAAAGATTAAATCCTAATGTGATAAAAATGGGTTTTAATATTTACCCCTCATAAATGAAAAAGGTTTTTAAAAAGTTAGTATTCACCCCTGCCAACATGTGCTAAAAAAGGGATGTGCCACTTTTGCCTTTTATTTTTTTATTTGTGGGCAAAGTGGGGGCAAAAACATGGGTTTCGGGGGGTTTAGATGTGCATGTGTCAAGGCCAATAGGGTTTTGCTAAATGCAAGTGCTTAACCCTTAATGTTGGACAAAGCAACAATAGAAGGTCTTGGATTGACCGTGACTAATTCTAATCTTGAGCCATGCCCATACCAAATTATAATATCAATGGATGGGTCAAAGAAAGCTTGAGGTTTAACCAAACAAGAGATTGTCATTCATCTTAATCCCACCAATCATTTGATTATACCACAATGTGGGCTTGAACTATGGTCATGCATGCTACACCTTATGACATATTAGTTGGTGAAATGGTTTTATATCCATTACGCATTACCTTGGATTTCTAGGAGGTACTTACACATTACTAACCAAGATGGTAAATTGGAGATAGTCGTAAAATGTTGCTACCAATGAAATTCATTGGGGTACATTCAAAAAAATCAAACAAATGAACTATGTTAATTGAGTCTTCAAACCTTTCCAATGAATTTGAGTTATTGGAATCTAATATCCATGATTAGGATGACCCCATTAATGGTGAATTTGCAATGTGAATAGTAAGCAAGATGCTAATTGTATAGGATTCAACCTTGGATCCCAACCACCTTGGGGTATTTTGTCGAAGTTATAAGTGTCGCAACCCTAGCCTTGGGCTTACGACCAAGGCAAGGGCTTACAAGGTTATGGGCTAAGAGAGGAAGCCCGGGAGTGAAAGAAAGTGTGAAGGAATGAACCCTTAGACTCCCAAGGGAGCTTCCACCTTGGGAGTTGGAGTCCTGGTGGACTCCCGAATGTTCAGAGAGCAATTGCAGGGGTCAAAACCCAATGGATTGAGGAGTTTTTTATACCATTGGAAAGCTATTGAAACTTAGATGTCTAAAATGGGCTTGCATGACCCATTTGGACATTTGAAATACAAGTTATGGCCAAAAGAAGGGTCAGAAGTCAAATTGGCAATTTGACTCCTGACCACTAAAAGTCAAGAATTAACCTGATTTCCTTACGTGCAGGTGGCGTGCAACATATAATTGGAAAGCTCTCGACGAAGGATACAACTTTGCTTGAGATCTCATCTCAATCGGAAGTCTACACACAAAATTATGGGGCTCCAAAGCTGTAAAAGTCCCAACTTTGGGAATTTCGGGACTCCCATTTGGGAGTCCTGGGACAAAATGCCATTTGGATGTGAACCTCGTGGAGAGGCACATAGTATACTATAAGCAGGGAAGGTGGTGGTTTCCCCCAAGTCCAGGCAGTGGTGAGTCTTATGAATCCAAGTTTTGTCATGGTTCATCCTAACACCAAAAGTGCTCCAACTATGCACTAACCACCTTGTGTTTGGTTTTGTGTAGGTCCGTGTGAGTAGTTGATGCTTGTCACTCTTCCTAGTCCCATCCTAGAGCTCCAACACACCTTTCTACCCCCAAAATGTTGAGAGCTAGGGAATGTGCCCTAACTCCTTGCACTTTCTTTATTTTCATTTCAAACTCATATTTGAATATATCAAGGAGCTTAAGAGCACGTCACTATAAGCATCAATGAATGATTACATTCATCAAATTTAACACATTTTATCGTCACCAAGCCCACATTTACTCATGGATGATGGTAATGGGCCATTAGGATTATGCCCATAAAATATTAAAATTATCTAATGGAACATTCCCAACATGGGTTATGCATTTTGGAATTGTTTAGATGCATCAATTCAAGTGTAATCGCAATATTTTAATTTGAAATTTTAATTAGGTGATATCATTATGTAAAGGAGGATCCATAATTTAAGTAAGTTTCCCTGCATCACATTATGAGGTTGCAACAATGATATTTCATTTTGTTACCCAATGTTCATTGCCAATCAATATCATATTATAGGGCATTGCAAGATTTGAACACGATTGGGCCAATTGATTTGATTATTTCAAGTTGGTCATGTCAAGTTCTTTCACATGTTAACACAAGCCATGGCCTTTAAGCTCCCAGGTCATGATTAAGAATTAATTTATGTTTTACAATATTTGCAGATTACACATATGCACCCATGTGCACATTTGTTAGAAAATGTTCCACTCTTCGGAGATTCTCAACCAATTATGTTGGAAAAATGGCAACAAATTTGGGCTTGGATTAATGAATTCATGTAAATAGATGTTATAACAATTGGTTCGTGTGCCTATCAATTTCGATGGATGTGGATTAACCTTACACTGTTAGAATGACCCAACGAACATATAAGTTCATCTTAAGGTCATTCACATGTTTGGTGAATGACATATTAAATACAAGAGGCCAATCATGTATAATTCACCATGATGACAAACCACCTTTGGTTGTGGTCAATAAGGTAAGCCTACCTTTAGAACCACGGATTCAACAATCTTAAAACTATCAAGGAAAAGGCTGTTGGGTAAAGCAAAGAATAAGAAACAAAATGAAAACACATGAGGGTAAGGCATGTTTTATGTCTACCTACCATCTTGCAATGCCTACTATCTTGTAATAGTTACCATCTTGCAACAAATATTGTAATGTTGTAACTATCATCTTCTATAAACTTGAAAGAAGAACAAGAATGCTTGCAAACCTCATGTAACTACTACCTATCATCTACAAACCTTCTACAAATGCTACCTATTATCTACAACATCTATAGACCTTTTGTAGCAGCTCCTTACCCTCTACAAACCTTAAATTTAGTAGCTACTTCCTTGTTACTACTTTCTAGTGGCAACTATCATCAAATGGCAAAATGCATTTCCTACTCTAGAAATAGAATAAATAATAGATAATATTTTTATTTTATATAAAAAAAAGAACTAATACATAAGAGTAACAAAATTTTATATAAGCAAAAAATAAACTATCTCTTTTCTTCCATAGAGTTCAAGGTAGAAAAAAAAAACATCAAGAAAAATATACACTTGAATCCATACAACTTTCAACCATTTTCCATTACATATCGACAAGAACAACTTTCTAACACCCACAATGCTTAACCAACATAGGACAATTTTCTACCCTTAACATTTCCACGAACAATCCTATTAAGATTTTTGAGTTTTCCACATTCACATGCATTTTGAGATGAAAGCCTAAGGATGATTTGGGATTCCAATTCATCCAATATGGTGCAACCCAATGCATATGAGAAGGAGTGGACCATGGGTTTTCAAATTGGCACCACTACCATGCCATGTATTTTTTTTTAAACCCATAGGTGGATTTCAAAGCAAATTATGGATTTCAATTGCCTCACATGGATATTCAAATTAAATTTGCCAAAACAAAGACATTTTGCACATTCATTTGCATTCGCCCTACACATTCTTTTGTTTCACCTTTAGCTAGGATAACTATGTCGATGCAATAAGGGTGCAACATAATCTTCTTATATAATATCCTTGGTTTTGTCCAGTTGCGATGGTGGTGGTCGTCCTTTCCATCCATCCAAGTTCCTCATCCCGGAAGAAGAAGATGACGGAAGAGGAGGAGGAGGAGGAGGAAAAACTCCTATAGTCTTGCAATTTGCCAAAAGCTACAAACTAATTTTAAAAAACTAAAAATTATTGAAAAAAAAATGAGAAACAAGAGAAGAAATCTTTTTAAAACAAC
>Ga0209208_10013590_pt1 | contig 10140 bp, 9 predicted proteins | sample S1TSphfallax_3_FD_187694 | JGI IMG/M metagenome (GOLD analysis project Ga0209208, IMG submission 187694) | Host-associated microbial communities from peat moss isolated from Minnesota, USA - S1T2_Fd - Sphagnum fallax MG (SPAdes) (version 2) | ecosystem: Host-associated > Plants > Peat moss >... | reverse complement strand
ATTTTCTAATTAGTAATTTAAATGTTTGAACCATGCTTATGTCTTAATCAAGATGGTCTAGATATATATTATTTAAGGAAGTTGTATTTGTCAAAGTTCATATAATGGCAAAATTTTTAGGGTTTTGTAATTTGTTATTAAATAAACATGTTTTATTTTTTATATTCAATTACTAAACTTTTGTCATATATATAATATTTTAAATTTTACTTAAATTTATACTAATTCACCATTTGATATGCGAATGCCAAGAATATTTGACCATTTCATAATTACACAAATATTTTAATGATTTATTAACTACCTCATTTGAAAAGTAGTTGAAAAAAATTAAAACAAACCAAAATAACATCTTTTTTTTTTTATTGAACAACAATTTTTTATAATTTTTAATGGGTAATTTTTCATAAAAAAGAGTCAAATTTCATATAGTTTGTAGTTTCTTGGAAAAAGTTATAATTTCTAAATCTTTCTCTACTTTAAATATTTCCTTTAATTTTTTTATTAAAAAAATTGGAATTAAAAGGCTTGTGAATATGGTATATAAACATTTGATTTTAACCAAGGGAAATTAGTTGTGATGAAAACTTTTTAAACCTTAAATAAGAACCCATATTCAAATATTTTATATGGTTTAAGAAGAAAAGGAAATTAAATGAGAAAGAAAAAAAAACACACAAAATAATTCATTTCTATTTTTCCATGTATTTATGTGTAGACCCATATTACACCTAGTTTCAGATCAAATAACATTCAAAATATCACATCAACTAGGCCTTGTGAAAAATGGTAGTTGGCATACACCTTGTTATGATACATGTGACCTTAAATTTGATTAGGTATGTAGGTGGTAGTGGTTGGCATCAGGTATTGCCCAATATATATGCACATGCAATGAAAATCTAATGGTTTGTCAAGGTGTTTAGACTTTGGTGGCCTTTGAAGTGTGATCTTGACATCATTGTCATACTTAAGTTGGTATGCATAGATTAGGAAAATGAATTTACCAAGTGACTCAATAATATTTATTGAATGATGATAACAACCTCATAATATTTTCCAAAATAAATAAATTGATTCAAGGAACCTATGTAATTGGTGGGAAATTTGAAATAGGTTTTTACTAAGTATGAATTCTTCCACAATCTAAACATTGGTTGAATGATTATCACCAAATTACAGTCATAAGATTTGGCCCAAACTTGTTATTGCAATATGCAATAACTAGACTACAAATATGTAAAATGTTTTTCTCTTTTATATCATTTTGGCATGGTGTCAACACACATTTATGATGTTACATCATATTATTAATCCATTTTTCCATGTTGATTGATTTCAACAAAGTGTTTGCATGTTTTTAATCATGTTAAAGTAAGTTGATTTATTTATTTATTTACTTATTGTTACATTGATTGTCATGTTTTCTTAACAAATAGTACAAAAGTTACGCAGTAGATTATTGATGTTTATGTGCAAAAAAAGAACATAAAAACATTTTCATTTGTGTCTGTTAAAACAATCCTTTCAAAATATGGTGTTCAAGCAAGGTGAAAATGTGTTAAAGTAGATGAAAAAATAGTTTGCCCAACATCCAATTTACAATTTATAATACAATTTTTGAAATAAACACAAAAAGTAGATTTAAAAACCCTTGTAAGAATAATTATAAAACCAAGGCTTCCATTGAATTTGTGGTAAGTTGAATATAAAATCTAGAAAAGTTTAATATCATAAAAGTAAATAACAAATAGCTTCGAAACTAACCTAGTCAATACAATGTTCAAAATAACTTTTACATTGAAAGTTCAATATATTATGACCATAAATGTATAATTTGAAAGTACACAAGTATCTTCTATGCACTTTCATTATTTTAAAATTTTAAAAATCAATATTTCATCTACTTATAACCTACTTTGTGAAACCCAAACATCTCTGCAACTAAATGGATTTGAAATATATATATTTGAATGCATATTTAAAATGTGGTTTGTCAATTTTATTTTTATAAAATAAAATATTATCTTCATATTACTCATTGAATAAAAAATATATTTACTTTCAACTAATCAAAGTTGATTGATGGCTACTTATCATTTTTTATGACAATTAAAACAAATTGTCTATTGCGCCATGCTTATGCCCAACATTGATAATGATGGTGATATTAAACACAACATTAATTGGGTGCTTGAACTTTGATTCTATTACAATGTTCAACATGATGTTAGGTCTATGCATGATGTATATTCCCTATCTACTATTACCTTTTACCTTCTTTCTTTCTAGTGTGACATGCCCCCAAAGGATTACCACAAGAATATTAAAGTATTTTTTTCCATACAATGCATTGTGAAAAACTTAAATGCCTTGGGTGTGCTTTCTCAATTTTTGCACTTGAATGTTAAAAGGGCATGTGAAAGCTCTGGGATGGGATTAGGTTGAGCTCCTTGAGTTGAATTCATGGACATATGAAAATGCATTAACCAAAAGAAAAGGGCAATTTGTGCATTTGGAACCAAGTTAGGCCACAAGGTCATCTAGAATTCACAAGGCATAAACTTGGGTGGAATTACCACTTGCTCCCTTAAATAATATATTTTATTAGATGAATAAAATTTGTATTAAAACATGCATTTGCACTGTGTTCTGAAGTTGGACAACTTCTGTTCTAAACCAATGTCAGACCGCACTAAAGAAAATTACAATACATAACTTTAGGATCCTTATCATTTAACAACTTAGGACAAAGTTTTAATAAAGGTGTAAAATACATGAGGTCACACACATGCCATGAAATTTGTATTATTTTCATTTAGTTTCTAATGATATGAGCACAATCAAAGTGTATGTAATCACTTGGGTTTCCTTAGGTGTGTTCTGAAATTCAGTAATCATCATTCCACCTTGCAAACAACTAGCCCAAGAGATTTTTTCTTAGGTCATCAATGTGTGGTGCAAGAGGTCTTCATGCAGTTCAATATGCCAAAATGGTTCATTAGAAACAAATAAAGAGTTGTATCAATAGAAGGGACCACATCAACTAACTCCTCTTCATCCAGCAAAAAAGTTGGATCTCCAACCCTCAAGAAGGTTCTATCTTACAACTCCATTAGTATAAGCCGGGTTTTGTCTGAATGCAAATATTGTGACTTATTAAAGAGAGTCATGAACAACAATAACATGGCTAGACAGCTAGCTATATAAAAGGAGGTAAAACAGTGCACAGAAAGAACGGGAGCATTGCTTGTCTATGTTAACAGTTTGGTGTGTGCTCGACAAGGCCACCTTTTCTTTGTACACAGTATGCAACCAGTTGTTCTGGAATATAGTTGTAAACTCATTCAATGTATGTCAACTGAATCAATTTGTGACACCCAGGATTCAGATGAGGAGATTACCTGACTTATAATTTTAAGTCCACTTGAGAAGAACTGAGAGATGACCCAATAGTAAGGTTATGGACGTCTCAGATCTGAAAATACAACACCAACCAAATCATCAATAGTGGAAAAAGAGGAAACCCAATCATCAAGAGAAGAAGGGGAAAAAGAAAGACCTAAAAGAAACCTGGGACGAATCCAAAACAATGGAACAAGGTTGTAACATTTGTGTAATCTCAGAGTACAGAATCAAACCCCCTTTTCAGCACTGCAATATTCACCACTCCACTACCAGAAACACTAAATAAGTATTTCAGCAATGTGTCATAGGTGGTGGCTTACATGATAAGTGTCTGGTCTTATTGACCAACAAATGGAATTAGTAAATGGAGAAGAAATATGGGGCCCCCGATTGAAACAATACAGGAGTTAAACCTGCAGGTACTCTGCATCTTCAATATCAGAAACAAAATCTCCTTTCAACATGTCAGACAGTGATGAAGGTTTCTGGACACCCTCCTTTTGCTCCACCAAGCGATCAAGGATTTGGACAGTGTGGCGGTTGTGGCGCAAACTAAACTCTGCCTCAAGCACTTGTCTGTCTCTTGGTGTCAAATCTCCATGAGCTCCCTGCAAGAGCTACCAAACTTCAAGGTGGATTCTCCCCTTGGCAAGAGCCATAACACACTGTGCAAAATGCATATCCAGCTCAGGAAGGGATATGACTCTGGCAGGATGCATTGATGGGAATTCCAAGGTATATAAAAGGTAGAAGGCCTTTCTGCATTTGAAATTTGGATAAAAATGTAATTGAAGGAGAAATTACAAAATACTATGACTGTAACATATGTCATCTATTCTCAGGCCAAAATAGGTTTCAAATTTATCAATGTACAAAGGATAGTGTAAACCCTAGACTACGAAAGGATAATCACCCCACACACTCATTTGGGTGTCAAATTCAGATAGGAATGGGGGACTTACAGCACGGGCAATTCTGTCATGCACAGCATGATGCATCAAAATACCAGCAGCAACAGACACATTGAAGGAATCCACCATGCCAGCCATAGGGATACTACACCGAATATCAGACAAAGCAATTGCTTCGGCACTCACCCCCCTGTGAAAACCATCAACAACAGGTCAATAATAATCTCTTTCCTGCTGTATATTCACTGTTTTCAAGCTAATTCTATGTTTAGACTCTAACCCAAAGAACATGTGAACATGAAACAACATATCATGCAAAAGTCCATGGAGTGTCCACAAATGTCATCTAGCCTCCCTTTCTTTAAGCAGTATCCAGAAATCTTGCTGGAACTGCACCAATGGATGCAAGATACATGATTACAAAGAGAGATTTAATTAAGAGGAGGGCATTGTGTGACCAACTTGTGCTCATTACCGAAGAAAACAGCTGTTGGTACTCTCCAGTCCATGTCATGAATAGAAACCTACCCTCACCACCCAACAATATACATGAGATTGCTTATCCAGTAGACTGCAAATAATCAAGAATCTCATCAAAACATAATTAATTATCTTAATGAGATTCAGGAAAAATCAGGACAGGAGTATGGACTGATAGCAGGACTTCTATGTAGCTGATGGTTTTACCAAATATATATGCTGGATACTGGAAAATCCAGCACAGTAAAAAATAAAATCTTCGGCAACCTACTTCATAAGACTCCACTACAGCAAAAAAAATTTGATCAGATAACTGCAAAAAAAAACCAAAAACAAGGCCACAATTTTAGACGGGTACTGTGTCAGGGGCAATGTGTGTGACAGCAATTCGATAGCCACGAGCCTTCAAGGTTGCAATGCAAGCACCCGTGTTCTCCCACATTTCCACATCCAACCACTTCTCTGCACCTGCGCTCACTTTCCGGTTCTTCTTGTACCTGTCCAAATGTTTCACACACATGCAGATGGTCTCTTTTTAAACTCCAAAGTCTTTGTGGATACAATTCCCACACTGTACATCTGACTAGAATGTCCCAACAACTAGCCCTAAAAAATAAATCCCATCAGAATCTGTGTTCTTTCAGTGGACGTCAATGGAAGAAACCTTCCTTACCTTCGATTGGAAACATTGGAGATGACATGAACAGACTGAAATCCAAGGGCATCTGCTGACCGGAAAACAGCAGATACATTCCCAAGGTCCAGTAAACCTTCGACTACTGGACAAACTGAGTATGTGCGATTTGCCACCACCTCTTCTATCCTCTGCTTCCGCCCATCTACCAAAAATGGTGCCAACATTCTTATGACATCTGCACTCGTCAGGGTTGTTTCATCATTCAGCTTGAAACTGTCCTCATAAGGAAACCACTGCTGTTGCTTCTGATTCAGCAGATCTTCACTGTCTCCAGATGTGCTCAAGGATTGAGGATCATTCCTGCTTTCTTCCCTTACTTCAGTGTTGATGCCAGCTGACATGCCCCCACCTGACAATAGAGAAAAACATCAAATACTCATGAAACAGCCATATTGAAACAAGTCTGACTGCTGTGCCAAGCTACTAAATTCTCATTTTCAAGTAAAATCATCACCAGAAACACCAAAACAAACATCGGAGCATCCAGTTTGTGTGGGTTTAGGGTTTAGGGACAAGAACCAGACCTTGATGGAGACTATCACATGTGCCAGTGGTGTCCACATCAGGGAAGGTGTTTGCATTGCCTGCATGGGTTTGAAGATCATGCACAGATGCTTGGAGATGATCTGCATTCCCAACTCTTGCCTTCAAACACGAGTCTCCTGCAATTGTTGGAGCACACATGCTCACACACTGACATCCAGAACACATGCCCAAACTGAAATCCAGAACTGTGAGAAGGAAATCGAACAGAAAAGGCCGATTTTTTCCTTGCCTTCAACTACAAATGTTCCTGAAAATTCACTACATTGCAAAACGTTGAGAGCAAAAGGGAAAAGTACTCACCAACAAGACCGGCAGGCCTAAACCCTAAATTTTCAAGCTTGCTTTCCTTGACACGGAATCTGAGACCTGGAGCTCGTCGGCTTCCGCGAACTCCTCTCGGTTGTACACTACTCATTTCAGCTGCAGAATCCAATGCACTCCTCTCCTTCTTCTCAACCTCCACGTTCAACCCTAATTCTCCCAGCAGACCAAAATGTGCTAACGCAGCTGCTGCCACACTCTCATCACTGGGTATTCTTCGCACCCAACAGAATCCATGCTTCCAGCACGAGGATGTCCTCCTCCTACCCATCAACTCGAAGCCTCCAGACATAAACAGGGACCTAAAACTCCACTGCTGCAGCAGCGAGCTTTCTGCGCGGAACACAAGCATTGTGCTTGTAGTCGGAATTCGTCTCAAGAGTGACGAAACTGAAGGAGGAGGCTGAACCACACACAGTGAAACACCCCTCGATGCCATCACCATCGCCATAACAAAAATCAATTAAAAAATTCCTCCAAAACCAAAATTTCTTCTATATCCAGAAAACAAACCCTGAACCATTTTTTTTTTCTTTCTCTCTCTCTCTCCCTCTCTCTCAACACTAAAAAACCCTGAACCTTCCTTACCTCAAGGCTTACACACTCCACAGCCTGAACAAAGCTCTCTCTCTAGCTCGAGCTCCTTTCTCACCAGAACTGGGCAAGACTTCTTTGATGCTACTTCTTTTTTTCGTTCTTTTGAAGCAGAATTCTACCCCCCTTGAAGACGTTTACCACTGCACACTACTGGGTTTGAACCCAGGATCGTTTCGAAGAGGTCCCAGCATCCCAGAATGGGCCATACCAGTGAGACATAACTCCAAACCCTAGTTTTCAGTTTTTTTTTATGGTAATATTTACTGCAAAGCTTACATTAATTTCTTACTTTGGAAATCAACCCATAAAAAAAAACAAGGCATCACAAACACGCTGGCCTTGCCAATAGATACCATACGATAAGTTTATTTTTTGTAGTTGAAAATTTCAAAATAAAAAACCCAAGCATCGAACTAAAAAAAACTTGAATTAAATTAATTATTTGATATTCATGTGTGAAATCCACTATATTAATACAGCAATCCACTCAAGACATCTAAAAGAAAACACTCAAATCATCAAATCCAGCAATCCCACTACTGTCGCAAAAAAAAGTTTTGACAACTTTATTTTGCTAAACATTGAAAATAATGGTCTTTTTCTACCATTTTGATGGGTCATCTAAATTTCTAACAAACCTACCAAACCCCATTAACATGTTTTTAATTCTTAAACATCAAAAAATACAAAAATATGTTAAAAAGCTTTGGTCTACCTTAATATTTAGGGATTAACTATTGATTCACTCAAGATAACTCAAAATATATATTTAGACCACCAAATCCAACAATTTTATTGGTCAAAACAATTTTTTCACACTACACACAAAACTATTCAACATCTTTTATAGCTATATTAATATATTAATACTAACCATGTATATATATATAATAAAAAGTGGCTTATCGCATAATGACATCCAAAAAGGATGATAAACATTAAACATACTAAATTAGAAAACATATGATGGTTATCATGGTGAAGCTTAAATGGATACAACCTTTATGTCAATAATGGACTCCATTGCACCCTAGAACAAAGGGATATGAAACTTTGGCCCACTTCTCAATGCATCAGAATGTCTTTACCTTGAAATTTCAAATGCAAAACCAATAAAAAAATAGTAGTAATGTTCCAAAACTTTATTTCCTAGTGCAAAATGAACAAACAACATCAATAATGTGCTAGAATTCTATTTCTTAATGCAAAACCAACAAACAATAGCAAAATTGTGCTAAAAATCTATTTATTAATGCAAAGAAGAAGTTGTCAAGTTGAAATTATGTACATAATTATTAAGGTTTGTGTACCTTGAATAAAATGGGAAATTGATGTTGAAAGCTTCCAAATTCTTGTTTAACATTCCATGCAAATTTTGCACATAACATTTAAAATACTACCTATAATTCACTTATGCAATTCCTACAAATAACTCAAAATACTAAATTGAACAATTTCTATTGGTCACAATTTTTTGTTTATTTAAACCTATTGACAAGCTTAGGATGTTATTACAGCATTTGAAGTCTAGTTTTATTGAAATTAAATCTTTAAAACAATTCAAGGCTCCCATTATACCAATTTAATTCGACATATATGTTTTTAAACATATCCTTCTACACACAAACCTATTCCACATACCTATACATTTGTGTGTGACTTTTACATTAATATTATGATTTTTATCTTATATAAATAAGTTTAACGAGCAACATACCATGTAATGGCTTTGGCCTTTAATGGATGGTTAACTTTTTAAATCATGATATTTGTTGAGATTACATCATATGGGTAGGTAATTTGAATGCAAAATGAATTAGATTTTGATCTATCTAGAAAACCTCAATTGTTTTTTATGTGCATTGCTTAGATAGGGGTATATGACCATATGTGATAAGTTGTGAATCATTGTAATGTTTTGATAAATTCAAGTTTCATTTTATTCATTATCATATATTCAAGCTATTGGATTTTTTGTGGTTATAAGATTTCAAAGTATCCACATTAAAGATAGTTCATATAATTGTGGAACATTAAAGTTCGAGACTTTGATATTAATTGTTGAAATGTCAACAAATTTGTTTTTCAAAAATAAATGTGGAGATTTGTAATTTGTGATTATGTGAATTGCACGAGAAATGTATGTGCTAGACATTATATTTATAAATTTTATTCCTAATATGGTTCACTTGAATGTAATATCATAGTTTGATCATATAATAACATGGTTCTTTAGTTTCCATAAATTAAAGTAAAGATATATTTTGAATGATTTGCATATGGATGGATTTTATTTTTTTCATTTTTTTCATTTGGGCACAAAATGTGAGATATTTATAAATTGTTATTTATTTCAATATTATTTTAATGAAACAATATAGATGTCATGACCTTAGCCTTGGGCTCACAATCAAGGCAAGGGCATGGAAAAGTGCGAGCCGAGAATGCAACCTGAGAATGTGGGAGAGTGTGGGGGAATGAGCCCACACATTTTCAAGTGGATTTCACTTTGGGAGTTGCAGTCTCGATGGATTCTCGAAATTTTAAATAATGATTTGAATGTTCATAATTCATTGGATTGAAAATTTCCATATACCATTGGAAATATTTTAAAACGTAGATGTTTAAAATGGGGTTTCATTATCCATTTGAATACTTATAACACAAGTTATAACCAAAAGAGGGGTTGGGAATCAATGTGTCAATTTGATTCCCAGCCACTAAAAATCGAGAATTTCTTTGATTTATGTGATTATAAGGGGGTGTGCCACATATTTTTGGAAATTTTTTGACAAAGGCTACAACTTTGCTTTAGACTTTGCCTCAATCAGAGGTATGCAAAAAAAGTTACGGGCATCCAATGTGACGGGGGTCCCAATTTTAAGGATTTTAGGACTCCCAACTTGGGAGTGTTGGGAAAAACATCATTTGGGTGTAACCTCATGACAAATCATATATAAGGAGGAAGGTTGTGGCTTTCCCTAAATCCGGGCCATGATAAATTTTGTGTGTTCGTGTATGCCCGTGTTTTGTCTATGCACCAAAAATGTTTAAATTATGCACTAACCAAACTTGTTGTTTAGTTTGTGCATAGGGATATGAATAATTGACCCGCTTGTCATTTGTCCTAGTCCCCATTGCAAAACTCCAACAAGCCCTTTTTACCCCCCCCCCCCCCCC
>Ga0209208_10013589_pt1 | contig 10140 bp, 8 predicted proteins | sample S1TSphfallax_3_FD_187694 | JGI IMG/M metagenome (GOLD analysis project Ga0209208, IMG submission 187694) | Host-associated microbial communities from peat moss isolated from Minnesota, USA - S1T2_Fd - Sphagnum fallax MG (SPAdes) (version 2) | ecosystem: Host-associated > Plants > Peat moss >... | reverse complement strand
ATTGGTGGCTATTCTATTAATGACTATTGGTGGCTATTCTATTAATGACTATTGGTGGCTATTCTATTAATGACTATTGGTGGCTATTTTATTAATGACTATTGGTGGCCATTCTATTAATGACTATTGGTGCTTATTAATGGTTATTGTATTATAAATTATTGTTTAATATTTTATGTTATAATATCATAGGCTATTGGTAATTATTATATTGTAAAATATTTAAAATTATTTTTCATAGGTTATTATTTTTTATTCTAAGTTATTTTTACTTTAAGTCATTATATTTTTGTTTTAAATTATTTTAAGTTATTATATTTAGGATAAAATTATTTATAATAACATAAAATAAAATGATCTTAAATAATTTAAAGTATAATTTGAAATAACATATTTTTATTTAAAATAAAATAACCTAACATATAGCTTAAAGTTAGTTGAATAATTTAATTTAGAATAACTTAAAAGCTTATAATAAACTAGTTAAGATACCTTAAGGTAAAATAACATATAATAATTTAGGGTACAATAATTTATATTAGCCTATAATAACATAAAATATTAGTTAAAATAATTAAAATAGCTTAAAATAATATAAAGTATATCATAAAATAACATAGATATAATATTTTAAAAAACATAAAAATAAACCTATTTACTATAATAAATTGTAATAGTGAATTATGTTAACTAATAATGAAACATGATGTCTACATAATGATATTATAGTGAAATAACTTTCACCAAGGTGAAATCAATAAAATGCAATGAAGTTATTTCACTGTTAAGGTCCCATAGTGATTTAAGCTAGTAAATTACACCCTACTTTGGTAGTATTGGTTGAAGGTTTGTGATTCTTGGTCTTTTGTTTATTTGCATATATTTTTAAAAAGTGATGTGAAAATATATTCCATTTTATTCAAAAGTTCATTATATAAGTTTAATTTAAATTATAATGATGAAAGATTTATGAAAGGTGATTTTTTAATGATAATCATGTTACGTATGTCTTGTTTTGTATTTGAACATTTGTGATGACTTTTGTTGTTTTTATGTTATAGGGCGAAACTTTGATTATGTATCAATCCATCAACATCAAAATAATGTATACATGGCAAGATTCTTTAAAAAATACCTAAAATTACAATTTAGTTTACCTGATTGTAAGCATAATATTTGATTTTATTTATAAGTGTACAAATTATAGAGTAATTTGTATCAATGTTTTAGTATGTTGCATTTTAATGACAAATAAGTTGCATGTTAATGTCAATATAGTTGGTAATTAGTTTTATTCAAGTTGAAGGGATTATTTAGATATTTTCGACATTAGAATGTTATGATATGCTACTAATTTCATTTCACATATGGAACTAAATATCATAATATGATAAATTTCAACTAGATAAGGTGGATTGAAAAAATTGCATGGCTCAAGCTCCATTTCAACAAAAAATTAAAAAAACATTCATTTATGAAACGTAGTGTTTTAGATGACAATATTTGATTGTTGTGGGTCATCATTTTTATGATCTAACCTTTTGTTTAAATAGAGAAAAATGTTTGTTATAAATAATTTGGGCATTATATTTAGATTCATAGTTCAAATGTCTTTTGATAGAATTTTTATTTTTTTTGTAATGTATTCTTCAACATGGAATGTAAATCTATTTGAAGTTTCAAATCCATTTCATGTTTATAAATAGTGATGTCCAATGCAATTCAAAATTATCATTATAATTAGGAAAACATGATAATGGTTGTGTGAAGTTTGTATGATTGCATTGTAAATTGCAATTTAGTTGTTTAGTATTACTAAAATCAACTACCATACAATTGCTTTGAAACCCAAACTTCAACATTTAATTGCAAATTAGTCATTAAATCCTTTATTTTCATTTCATCTTTATATGTAAGTTAGTTGCAAAGGATAGGAACATAATTCAGTGCTCAAATGGATGAATGAAATAATGAAAGAATATATTTGTTGTATTAGTTATAAAATAGTTGTAGATAAATTATAAAATATAAGAACAAATTCATTCATCAAATGGATGAATAAAATAATTAAGATTATATTTGTCAAACTAGTTGTAAATAGTTGTAAATAAATTGCAAAAAGTATTAACATATGTCATTTGTCGACAAATGGATGAAAAGCCATGTTGGCATTTTGTTTGCCACGTTGGAATGTGCGTGAAAATATGACATGGAGATTAGTTGCAAAGAAGTTGCATATAGTTGCATGTGAGTTACACCATATATACAATATTGTATACAACATAAGGTGTCCACTACAACTACTGCAACTTGTTCGTTTGCATTTAAGGCCGTATAAATACCATGGGTTGTAAGTGTCTGTTGCAACTGGAAAACCCAATTGCAAGCCCAGTTGTAAAACCTTAAATTTTTTCATAGTGATTGCACTAATGTATGTAATTTTGATTTATGTGTAACAGAAAATGATGCTAATGAAATAACTCTTTTCTTTTGAATCTTTTACCCTTGGAGGGTGAATTTTCACAAAATTCACGTCAAGATATTTATACACATAAACACATTGGGCCAATGGTTTTAAATTTCCCTCCCAATATTAATTATATCGATGTTAAAATATTTCAGACATAATATTTCCATCATTTCAAGATTCTAATAAGAACTTGTAACTAAGTAAAAAAAACTTTTATATGGTTAATAAAATAATTTTACATATTTAACTTAATTTTACCTTTTCACTAAAAATGAAATCTGGCACCCATCATGCACACCAAATTTCAAAGGATTTCATCATGGCCCATAAATATTTGTGATAAAACGTATTCATTTTCAATAACACATATTTCATTTCTTTCCTTATAACAAGTTCCATTTTGTGATATATATCTCCAACCTTTTCTACATTATTTTTCCTATCCAACAACCTGAAAATGACATTTTAAATTCTAATTTCTTTCCCCTTTTTTAAAAACTATGATAATGATGAATTTTTATGTCTACCATGCTGTTGATTTATATTGAGATATGAAAGTTTTTAGGAATGTCGTTACCTCAATATAATGTAGTTTTTTTCTTGAAAATACTTCCTATAATTTCTTATGTTTGATGGAATCTTATATTACAAACAAAAATTAGATCCTTGTTCCAACATGTTCCAACTATGCCTTATAATTATTCCTTTAGGCTTTCACTTTTGCTATTAAAATTTCATCACAAAAGTATTTCACACGATTTGATTAATGATGAGTATGGATTGCATATCTTATCATTAACTTGACACTTAATCCCATGGTTGAGAATGTTTCTTTTAACCTAGGATGTAATTGTTGTCCTCCACCTATTTGCATGATATTATTACCCTATCGCATTATGCCCTCTTCCACCAAATCTTTTTGCAATTTTTTTTTGGATTTTTACACATTGCATAGATAGAAACCCTACTTATGTTAACCTAAATGCCAATTCTTATATGTTATTCCTATGGTTTTAATGTCTTATTGCCATTAATCTGTTAGAGATTTCTGGTTTTTGCGCATTCCTTTTTTGTGTTGTTCTGTCCTTCCAAAAGTTGATCTTTCTCAAATGACACATACTTTTGTTTTCTAACGACTCTCTATATTTTCCTTCTTTTTTTTGTTTATTTCCAATCATGCACCACATTCATGTGATTTACATAATGCATCAATGGCTATAGAAATTTTAGGTTGGGTCTCCACTTAAACAACTTTCAAAGTGATCACTCCATCCCAAATTTTATTCTCAACACCATATTCTATCAACAAAGATTATGTTTGGCTACAAGCACAAAAGTTTTACAATTTTAGTTTGATGTTTATTACTACACTGCTTGACTTTCTTATTTGTGGTTTTCATTGCTATTTTTTTTGTCTAATTTCATATTCAACTCAGTCCTTGCTTAGATTATATTTCCCTGATTCCTCAACCTTTCTGCCAAACCCTTCAAAATTTCCTCTAGTGTTTAATTATACTCTTGTTGATTCAAATCCGTGTGAGTTCCTTCACTATTATTATTGCGCCCTTTGCAACATGGCGACATTTCATGCTACTAAAGGTTTAGACCTCACCATCATGGTAGACGAATCAAGGACAATCGTTGTTTCTAAACATTGTCTTTGTGCTATGTTTGCTTTTCAACCAAGCTTTTTACTTATATATAAGGACGTTTCATATGATTATAACAACTTTGTCTCAAGTTCTTTGTACTAAATTCCTATGACCTCTTCACAAAGGAGACAATGGGTGACTGGTTGTGGATGTTATCGCATTGTTGGTGATAGTTTGGTTCATAATTCTTAGGAGACCATCCTAATGATAGGAAATGCAAGTTCTATGGTCAAAATTGTGAAGCAAGAACTTGAAGTCGACAATACTCTCCTTCAATGTTCTAATGCTTTTGCATCATCTATTTTTATTGAATTGTTTGATTCTCCGGTGGGTGAGGAATTGACACCACCTCCTTCATTGACAAAATCGTCGAAAGACATTTTTTAGTCTAGAAATTTTTTGTCGTTAGAGCCATCCACCAATGCGGGGAGTATTTAGTTTGTTGTTTCTTGCTTATGCGTGATGGTGTTGCCAAGACAAACCTCTAACAAGTTGTGGACCTTGGATTATGACAATATCCCAATATGGAAAGTCCAATTCTTACCAATTGCTTTCAATGGGGATGTCTTGTTTAAATTGTTGCCCATCCATTTGAATGCTCACAACCCTTCCCAATTGCAAGGCATGGATAGAAAGTACGATGGCCATGTTTGGAGTAAGTTAGTCACAACCAATATAAAAGAATTGTTTGGGCTTAGCTTTAGGAAGACTCATTGCTTGGGTCACTTGTGGTGTGTGTAGGATGATTGTGAGAACTTTGTGCACTCTGTAATGAAACATTTTGGTGTGGTGAGTGCACTCATATTCCAATCATAGGTCAAATGATAATGATTCCATCCTCTTCCTTGCTTGGATGCAAATTTTGTCATTCTCCTCCCTTTTGTGTCACCGATTATGGTGGGCGAATTTATTATGTTGTGCATATACTTCAATCTATGTCAAGAGCGGTGATTCATCTTAGTGTTCAAACCATCTTGTTACGGATGGAAAGTGTTGGGAGTTGGTCAAGGAGATTAAAAGGTTGATTATAGAAGAGGTTGATTGCACGCTTAATGCAAAGATCTCTTTGATTTCCCTCAGTGCTAACAAGATCTTCTTGGCAAATTACTTACTTGATGATTCTAGCAATCGCACAGTGGAGCTCTTCAAAGGTGAGTAGTTGGAGCATATCCATGACAAGCTTTGTGAACATAGCTCTCCCAATGTTCATAACCTTGATGTTTCTTTCAAATGTCATTCAGGAGGTGGCTATATTGATAGCATACTTCAATTGAAGTCCAAAAGTTGGTATGACTACGTTTAGGAATGTAACTTCCCAGGACAAGTTCATGGATAGAAGGTGTTCATTTTCAAGCTGTTGATAAATGGTGTGGGGAAAGGAGTTAGCCTTGTCACATGAATGCAACCTGTAGGATACTTGTAAAATGAGCGGATCATGTTTGATCATGTAAAACATGTTGTTGGTTAAACAATTATGGATTGTCATGTGTACGATCCTGTGTATTGTAAAATGTTGACCATAACTGTTTGTGATTTATAGTCTAAGGACACAAAAGCTCGAGGACTTATGTGGACAAAGCTTAATGAAACAATGTTGAAGCACAAGTTTCCAAAACCCAATTTCAAGGGATTCATGGCTAACAATGCACAAGCCAATTGGAATGTTGTCAAAATTATTTATGGTTCCAAGGACCCCTCATTAGGATGGTTGATAAGGAATGCACCTATTTATTCCATTGGAGTCATTCATTAGATAAACACACCAAACAACTAATCAGACCTAACGTGCAAGATGAACACAAGGCTTTTTGCCACCAATACAAGAATGCCAAATTTCTTGGGGATGTTGTAGTCATTATGTTTTCATTCGTTCCTAATGGCTATCATTTGGGGTTGTTTATGAGGTAGGTGTCCATGATTTTAACAATTGGCTTAAATTTTGGCATTTTCATGTCAGACAATGGGGAGGTTTCATGGTCCATGTGAATATTTCTTTGGTGAACTTCCTATGTCTTCCCTTTTCTTTTCTGCATTCAAAACTACAAGATGTCCATTTTCACTGAACTTTCATTTGTACTCTATTTGCTTATTCATTGCAACATTTCAAAAAAATTTGATGATTCTTTTCCTTTGATTTGCAAAAGTTTAATGATGAAGAGCGGGTGAACATGCCCACTTGTAATGTAATCGAAACAATGCATAACATTTGGTTGTAGTAATTGAGGAATTGTGACATTTGTTTGTACATAGTGATGTCCGATGATTATGTTTAGGCTTTCAAAAAATCTACATTATATAGACAATATTTGATCATGGACTTGATATGAATGATTTTTTGTTGAAGAGGGCCCAACAGTCTAGTGATCTTGCTAGATTAACAACTACTGTGGCAAATTACACGTCTGGATATTCCTTTTTTTACCGCATTTCGCACCTCAAGGGGGAGGAGGTACTTGGGTTTGCCAAGTGATTTAATGATTATCCTTTTGGTGTAGACAATGATTCTCATCATTTAATTGTGTGAATTTTTCCCATTCACGAGTAACAATTCTTGTTGTTCAACCCAATGTTGTTGGGAATGTAAGCATGTAGCAACGACCTTGTGGTTCTAATGTTTATTAACCTTTGGTATCTCGAGGTGGCCTGGAGTTGAAGGAAAACATTTGTGTTGATGGCTAGTGGCAAATTGAACGTTACCCACCGAATTTTGTAGTTTGATGTTTTATGTTCCAAAAAACTTTAAGGCTTAAATGTAAAGGAAAGATCAACCTTTACAAATTTGTAAGTGAAACTTTTGCTCCACGTTACGCAAGGTTCTGGGTACAATTTCATAATGGATCACTAGAACATCATATGCACTAGTTTTGTCTCAATGATTTGAGTCGTTGTGTTGGTGGAACAACGCAAAAATATGTTGTTGCTAGGCCTTTAGTTCCAACTGTATGGCTCATCTAAGAAGGTACTAACTTAACTCAAAAGGAGGTACTAACTTTAGAAGAAGCGGGGTTTTTCTTTGACCATAATTGTGTTTGAAGTTTATTTGGTTCCCAATCATCTAGTCCAAGTAGTTCACATGTGGCTTCTATGAGTGCTCACAACATTGTGCGATTGACCGATGTTGTTGGCCCACAACTTGTGGTGGTAAGAAGGTGACACAACACACCAACAATTGGGAGGTTGGCATCAACAATGTGCCAATTAAAAAGGGTCAAAGCAAGATAAAGTATACCAAAAAAAATAAACATTTTCATTTTAACCCTTCGCCTCTCATATAACTACCATAAAATAACATCAAATTAGCATTATTTGGCTTTATTAAATGTATAAGAATCTCATTTTAAGAAATTTTTAAAAAATGAATTAAAAAAATAGTTAAAAAGTACATTTGAAACCAGTTGAAAAATATATGTTCAAACCTACGTGCACATACACCAAAAAAGAAAGAAAGAAGGGGGCTGCCCTAACCTTGAGTGCAACTTCAAAAGTTAAAAATTTGTACATGCCCTTACCTTGAGTGCAAAGTAAAAGACCCTGAGCTCATCCAAACCCAAGCCGTCATCCATCCGGACCGTCAACTCTTTACTTCCCTCCGTTTGATCAGAAGCACCGAACGACGCGGATCAACACTCAACGGATCCGTGTGAACTGCTCCCATTGGTGCAATTTAAACGCTACAAATTTTGAGAATACGCGCGTATTTTCTCTCCCAAACCCTAAACTGTCGTTGCCTTTAAATACTCCGTTCTCGTGCACTCTTGCACTTTCAACATTGTCCGGGTCAAGATTCTCGCGACATAGCGATCAAACTAGTGTTCGTCGATTTTGATTTTTTCTCTTGTGTGTGGGCTTTGGTTTCTTCTTTGTGTTTCTTTTCTCTTGGCGTGAGTGGTTTGTGATTTTGCAGTGTTTTTGTGGGTGTCACCATGTCCGGGAGAGGGAAGAGTTCGGGGAAGAAGGCAGTGTCTAGGTCGCATAAGGCCGGTTTGCAGTTTCCTGTGGGTAGGATTGCCCGTTTTCTCAAGGCTGGGAAGTATGCTACTCGAGTTGGAGCTGGAGCCCCTGTTTATCTTGCGGCAGTGCTCGAGTATTTGGCCGCCGAGGTAGGTATCTGAAGGTTTTCTTTCTATCTGAAGACCTGTTTTAAGATTGTTAGCTCGATTGCGAGAACTGGTTTATGTGTACTTCGTATCTGTCTAGGGTTTGGGGTTTATCTATTATTGCATTTCTCAGCCTGATGAGCTTTTTGCAATCAGGTGCTAGAATTGGCTGGAAATGCTTCCCGAGACAATAAGAAGACGAGGATAGTCCCTAGGCATATTCAGCTGGCTGTGAGGAATGATGAGGAGCTGAGTAGGCTGCTGGGCCAGGTTACAATTGCTAATGGAGGTGTTCTTCCCAACATCCATTCTATCTTGCTTCCCAAGAAGTCAGGGGGCATAGGCAAAGCTGGGAAAAACTCAGATGATGCAGAGTAAATGCACTTTTCTGTGTGCTGATACTATTTCCAATGGTGTTTAATTAACACCACCAATTTTTGGATAATCTCGCTCCTGACCTAGATACTTTTATATCCATGTTGATATATTGCTGGTTTTATTTTGTACAAACTATTTAAAGTTGATGAGTATTGCATTTTGGGTAATGCAATGAGGACTGGATGAACTCAAATCTCCAAATCACAATGCATGGGTGACAAGGAACAATATTTTATGAGAAGCTAGAAAGAGCTTGTGGTTCTAGTATAAATGGGGAGCTTCAGTATCATTGACTTCATTTTATTGAATAAATTGGTAGATCAGCAGAGAGTTGATCACCTAAACTTTTCTAGCATTTTGAGTGATGGTATCAACCTTCGTTTTGTCCCATTGGCCAGTATGAACCAAATAGAATGGAGCATCTGATTCCAGGTCTGGTTCTTCCAAACATATTAATGGTACCTGTTCCGTTTCAGTTCTGATAACCAGACCTAGTTTTGATATGGATCTTACTAACCAAGCCTGCAACTGGAGGTTATCCAGACTGACAGGTAGCTGCTAATTAATTCAGCTCTAGTCACTTTCTTTTTTTTTCAAAAGTCTTGGTTCCAGTTCCCAAGCCTTAATTGGAACCGGTGATTCTTACTCACCGAACCCGGTATGGTGAAGGCACCTAAAAAGGGTAGTGCACCCTGAACTACACCGTACTTTTGTCCCCTATAACTGTTCAATTCGTTTGGGAATCTGTGATCGTAGTAATGAGTGAGTGGTTTAAGGATGTTTTGAAAGCTACACAAGTAGCCTTTTTTTCTTGAAAACTTGGAATTTCAAAGGAATGGCTGTGATTAAAAAAATATGGGTACACTTTTGACAATATTACAAACATTGAAGCATGAAGTGTATGACTATTGACAACTTAAAAGAATAAAAAATTGTCTATGTGCTCAAAAACAAATCACAATTGGCGACAAGGTTCATGTTTATTATATCACTATTTTGTGACAAGTATATAATGAAAGTGTCTTGAGTATGGTGATACTGCCTAAACACGAGAGCTTTCTAGTCATGAACAATTTTGAATTCAGATTCCTCTCTCAAACATAGCTAGCTGAATCGTCTTAATGTGCAACATATGACCTTAAGTGCATTGCCCAATACAACATAAGACTTGACTCCAAAGTCCAACATATGGCCAACACAACCATTGCAAAGTTGCAAACTCAAGAGATTGAACACATGACTGCACATATCTAAAAATATGACCATTTTAAGAATCAAGACCAAGATTGAATAGATAACCCAAAACACACTAAAAAATTACACAATGCACCTATGATCAAATTATCATCTCAATCTAAAGTTTAGACTATAGATTGGAAGAGGAAACAAAAAGTCAACAAACTAAAACTAGATCAAAGACTAAGGGATTGAAATTTTAAACCAAAAAAATATAAAGATCTTTGAAGGAAGTGGAAACAAAAGATCTTCAAAGAACTAGAAGTGGAAACAAAAGACCAACAAATTAGAGACCAAGGACTTAAAA
>Ga0209208_10013588_pt1 | contig 10141 bp, 11 predicted proteins | sample S1TSphfallax_3_FD_187694 | JGI IMG/M metagenome (GOLD analysis project Ga0209208, IMG submission 187694) | Host-associated microbial communities from peat moss isolated from Minnesota, USA - S1T2_Fd - Sphagnum fallax MG (SPAdes) (version 2) | ecosystem: Host-associated > Plants > Peat moss >... | reverse complement strand
TTTCTGGTGGAGGGAGAGATTATGACAAGGTTTCGGGATGGTGGTTGCAGGCTTAGATGCTTGCTTGTACAGTGGCAAGCTAAATGGAAGGGAGCTTACTCTCACAAGTCTATTGCAGCATGGGTGAGGATACTGTTGACTTCTTTTGACAGCTATGTTGTTTGAATTCTAGCCAACGACATGACTGAACTTCAATTTGCTTATAGAAACTGGACACAAACTCAGGATGCAGATTGTTATATATTGGTTGCTTAAAGTTTTGAGCAGATTATCATTTTGTTATCTACACCCACTGTTGGGAGCCGATGAAGTTAGTGCGGTGTTGCTGTTGAGAACATGTTGGGGGAACACTTTGAGGACTTTGGGAACCCATTGAGAAATGAAAGAAAACATCATGTGAACATCATGGAAACCATTTGGGAGGGAATGTGATGTGAAAACTTTTGGCAACATCAAAATTTATTATTATTATTATTATTTTTTAACATCAAAAGATTGGGTAATTTTATGTGGACAACATGATGTAAGTACCAATGTTGGGTGGTTCTCATTTTTGAGATGAAATCTCCAATCCGGGTTCTTTCATGTCTAGAGGGTTCTTTAACGTCTAGAGGATTAAAGAACCGTTGGTCACAACCATTTCAAAACCTTGAAACCAGTTCAGAACTCAGTTATTATTCAGAAATATTAAAAGTTAGACCCTAAACCCTAAAACCCCAACCCTAAATGTCAGTTGAACCCTAAACCCTAAAAACAATTCAGAAATGAGTTAAATCAATTTCAAGTTGTTTCACTTTTAACCTCAGGTCATGAGCTTTGGGGGTATATGAAATGTGAAATTGGCCAAAGAACTACCAATGAATTCAAACTCGGGTATGAAATTATGAAAATTGCATGGTATTATTGTATTTTGAAGATGAGCTATGAGTTAAAGGCCCGAGCTAAAATTTGGCTTTAATTTAATTTCAGGCCTTTAAATTTTGCTTGCCATTTTGCATTTTGATTTAAAAAAAATTAGAACATTGTATTATGAACCAAAATGCTAATGTGTTTTTAATCCATGCAATAGCAAGAACATGGTGCAATCCATAATGATAGTTTTCTACTATTTGATTGGATATAAAGTTATGAGAAATATAAATTTCATATAGAATTCTCTATTTTGTCATCAACTTTTGAATGTTTCCAAATGAAAATGCAATCAAAACCTTTTTCTTTTTTTTTCGGGTGGCTAAAGGAAAAAAAAAGGACTAGAGAAATCATTTTCATAACTTATTAAATATGATAAATAACAACCAAGCCCCAACACTCAGCTCTCCTTTGGAAAAAAAACATAGAATAAAAGCTTACAAAAACAACCCAAATAATTGGGAAGAGTAGTAGTAGAAGGCAAATTTGTGAGGCTTTTAGTTAGGGTTTGAGAGAAAATAATCTTTGGGGTCTCTTCATTTTGGCACAAAATGCCCGGGATATTAAGGTTCTAAGAATTTATAAATAATTTATTCATGTGAGAGCACTTCCTTTTTTTTTCTTGATGGCCGGTCCCAAATTTGGATCCTTTTGTTCATATTTCAATTATTTGTTCCAAAACCATTGGCAGAATTTTAGTAATATTTTACAATCCTGCACTAGTGTATGTTCCAGTGTTGGCCAGTTCTGGTTTTGGGTCAGTTTTTGACTCTGGGTCCTGGTCTGGTTAGCCTACTGGGTACCCAGATCACCAGTTTGAAAATTTGAAAAATAATTTTAGAACCAGGTTTAATTTAATTTAATTTAATTTAATTAATTAATTAATTAATTAATATTTTTTTGGTTTCAGGTTAGATACTTGTTAATTTGAGAGCAAAAATTCAAGGTTCTGAACAATAATAACAGCAACATTTTTTTGATAATAATTTGGGGCTGGAATGGGGTGGCATTAGGCATGTAGTCCTTACTTTTGGAACCTGTCTCAAGTATGCAATTTTTTTAATTTTTTAATTTTTGAGGTTTAGGTATATAATTTCAGTGATGAGAATTTCGAGGAATTGGTATAGTTTTGTATTTTTTTGTACACTCCTTATTGATTTTGCATAATCTTTTGTATAGTCATAAAGACATAAAGACATTTGCAAATATAACTACCTCATTTCCTTCCTAATAACAATCTTTTATAATGAAACCTTATCAATCATAAATAAACCAAAACACCCTAGAAGGAGGGACTACAAGGAACAAAATGGAAGGATCCACATCCAAGAAAACAAAAGAACCATGTAAAAGGGTGAACCACAAGGGGAACATCAAGTTCCCAAACCCTCTCTTGCAAATGATGAAAGGGGAGGACCTTCTGAAAAGATGCCTAGCCTAGAAGAACCCTCACCCTATTGCAATAGCATGTTTCAAAATAAAGACCACATGCGCATGTTGGAATGTCATTGTATAAAATGTGTGCAAAATTGAGAGAGGAGCGCCTATAATGTTTTTTGCTCCCCATGCCATGTTGGCACATTGATAAAGAAACTTGTACATTTGTTGGTGTAGACATTCAAAAACCTCTATAGCTAGAGGGAGAAACATGGTTGTTGGGAACTGATCATGATAAAAACCATCCTTTGCCTAAGCCACAACTGTCACAACAATCCTATGAGAAAAAACTTTTGAAACCAAATCAACTCAAATGGGGTTAATGATGACAACGTTTACCAATGTGTAGACACCATCGATTGATAACACAATGTTGACTTGACAACACAAAGATTATAGGGCAACGGGTGGAATGGCATGGGTCTATTTCGCAAGACATGAAATCTCACATCTTTCATAATGATTGCAAAAACATCTCACACAACATCATGTGAAGCCATCCTTTCCTCACCATATATACAATGAAGAAGGTGGATCCCCATAGGATCCAAATGTTGGCTACAAATGCAATGTGACACCCTAAGGATTAAAGGATGGGAAAAATTTAACCTAATGTGCAATGCGGTGGAAAAAACATTTGAAGGTAAGGTAAATGAATGATTAGGTGGGCCAACAACCAAGCGTTGGCACCTAGCCTTGCACACAACCTCTGGTGCATTTAATGCGAATTGAAAGAGCCATTTGCATCTTTTTCGGCCAATTGCTCAAAAGGGGGACACATGTTATAATCCAAGGGGAATAAACTTTCCTGCTAATTTCAAATGCTTAGAAAGGGAGTGGCCCCAAGCTGGTCACACCTATCACTTACAACAAGAATGCATGAAAATCCAACAAAAACCTAAAAGCTATGATAGGGGTTATTAAGGCCCAACTCCCCAAATAGGTAGTTGGAGCAATGACCTCCAAGGAAATCAACATTACGCCCCCACTAAAAATGGGGATTTGCTGACAGACTAGAAGGGCCTTGGGGCACTCCAATGAGCTTGACCCAAAAATTTCTAAAAAACTTCCATTAAGGTGGAATAAAAAACGGCAAGTTGACTTTGAAAACTTGGAAGGGCCCAACAATGAAGCAAAAAGGAATGTTTTTAGGCAAAACATCGAGAAAAGATATGTCACTTAGACAATTGCTAATCTTAAGAGCATGTTTGCATGTCAAATATCTTCACATAGAGCCTCTTGCAAAAAAGAAGAAGCCAAGGAAGCAAAGTCAAAAGGAATGCTAAGGATTTTGATGCAATTAAGGGGCAATAGAACTCGACAGGGGGATAAACATAAGAAATAAGCCAAATGAAGCCCAAGTTGAACATTTATGAAGTTGAATAGACAAACCCACATAAGCCAATTGAAAAAAATGATTAAAAGTGAAGGAAACAATATGAACAAGGCTAAGGATATGAGTTTTATCGATCAAGGAAAGGAAGAGACATGAAAGAATAATTGTTGAAAAACAACTTCATTCCTTTTCAAATAATTATTTTTTATTTTTATAATTATTTTGCCGTTTTCCTTACCCACCAACATGGATATAAAAAATCAAATTAACATGTGCCTTTGCATGTCCATGATATTTATATTAATTAAAATAAAATTTGACATTGACATAAATAATGATGAATGATTGATAATCATACAGGAACATCATAAGAAGGAAAATTGTCACTGGTGATGCATAGCAACCTGGAGCCCAAGTTGATATAAGTGGTCACATTTTATTGATAGTACAATGCTAATAGCCAAAAATAAATAAATAAATAAAATCAGTTTTGGGCTATATGCAAGTAAGTAGAAGGGGATCCAGTTTGGAATCACACCTGCTTTAGGATTTTTTTTATACAAAACTCAAAACTTGGACCGGAGCAAAGGTTCTATCAAAAATTAAAAAATCCTGGAACGAGAACTAGTGGTTCTTTCAAAATTTTGGAACTGGGACTGGAGGTTCTCTTGAAAACTGAAAACCGACCAACACTGGTACACTGAAATGGATGAAATCACAAAGTTTATTGCACACAACGTTTGTGTCATGAGGCAAGGCCTAGTGCCTCTAGGAAAACCCAAATATATTTTTATGTTGAAATGGATGAAATCACAAAGTTTATCTCACACAATATGTGTCATGAGCCAAGGCCTAGTGCCTCTAGGAAAACCCACATATATATTTACATTCAAATGGATGAAATCACAAAGTTTAGCTCACACAATGTGCGTCATGAGCCAAAGGCCTAGTTCCCCTAGGAAAGCCCACATATATTCTTACATTGAAATGGATGAAATCACAAAGTTTATCTCACGCAATGTGTGTCATGAGCCAAAGGCCTAGTGCCTCTAGGAAAACCCACATATATTTTGTACATTGAAATGGATGAAATCACAATGTGTGTCTTGAGCCAAAGGCCTACTAGGGTACTAGGCTGATGACCTATCACCATGGAGTGCTCCCAAAGGTTTTCTTCTTCAAGTTCAACTACATTAGTGCCAGGGAACTTTTTATGAGTACTTAACCACCAAAGCATATATGCATGAAGTACCAAGCAAGCTTCTTATGCAAACTTTTCTTAGCTTGTTCAGCTGATTTTTCTGGTGCAAAAGGCTGGCATATCAGCCCTTGTTAACAACCTAACAAGTTGGCAGGTTGACATTTTACAACAAGGCTAAGCAATTTGGCAGAATCCTTGAACCCTAATCTTCTTTAGTAATTTGGCAGAAACCTTAAACCCTAACTTTCTGTTTTTGCACCCATAAGCTTGTAAATGTTCAAATGCAGTTTACACACACACACACACACAAAACTAGCAATGTTTTCTCATGGGAAATGTCTTTGGGAGATTTTGGATGAAAACCTGCCTGTTATATAACGGAATGTTAGCTCATTAATAACCGTTTTTTTTAAATCCGCAATTTTTTGATGTAGCCAAATTGATGATCAGCCCGAAAAACAAGTAGCCAAATTAGCATACATATCACATATGAATTTTTTTGAGAAAAAGGATCCATCTATATTATTGGCTACTCTATTGGAACTTATCATAAAAATTTGGTGGCGATTTGGAAAAACAATTCTTGAATATCTGACATATTTGAGCCATTTTTCCAATGAAAAATCCTTTGTATTGGTCAAAATCATATTTTTGGGGTCAAAATTTAACAAAAAATTGCTAGTAAAAAAAATGCAATGTGGCTCCTTTTATGTTTATTCAACTGGCAATTTTCTTAGAAATGTGTAATGCTCAAACATAGAGATTAAAAAATAAAACCCAAGTGCTAGGCAATGTCTTTTTTTCAATTTTTGGAAGTAGTAATACACAACAAGCATCCCAATGTAGAATCCCAAGCATGTGTTGGCAAATGTTTTTAGAAAACTGCCCAAAATTTTCTCCCAACAACAACAAAGTCTAAAGAAAACTGCCCCCGAAGCTAAGAAGGCACTTTGAAAAGTGATGACATTTCCACAAAACCCAAAAAAAATTCTGACAATTTTTTTGGAAAATAAAACCAGCCATTTGTGACAAATTATTCCAGTTTTTTGGGTTTTTTTGACACCGTGTGGTGCCAAAATTTGCCACAAAAATAAAAAATAAAAAATAAAAATAAAAATAAAAATAAAATCAACTGGTGCCAAGCTTGTGAACTTATTTTGTTGGCCTTGCCTTGGTGGGCAAGGAAATATTGTGTTTTAGATTCATTATAGAGGATAGTAGCTTAAGGGGATTTGGCCCCCCCTAGGTAATAATAATAATAATAATAATAATAATAATAGGTCTATTTTTATATGAGGATTTTTTAAATATTAAAATATGATATTTTGGCTTGTGTTGAAACTTGAGATTAGTTATTATAGAGTTATAATATATATGTTGAAGGATTTTGGTTTTTCTTTTAGAGCAATTTTTGAAGATTATAATATTTTTCCATGGTGAAATATTTGAGTGTTTCCATAAAATTTTTTTTTGCCTTAATTAAGATACATACTTCTTTAATGTGAATAATGGCAAGGCCAATAGTGTGACACACCCCCTTGATTTAACTTATTGCCAACAAAGTTAGCTTAGACCCTCCTCTATTAGGATGCAAAGAACCAAACACATTGGAAGAGAAAAGGGAAGGGAAAGGGAAGGAAAAGGAAAGGAAGGGAAACAACAGGCTTTTTGGGGCATGATGGAGAAAAACAAGAAGAAAAAGCCAACCACAAATGTCCATGATTTCAAAGGCTGACAGATGAATGTGAGTGAGAGTATCTCTGTCACTCTCTCAGGAAATGAGATTTGGCCTCATCATAATAGGTAGACTTGGCCCCCCCCAACTGATTTTTAAAATTAAAAAATAAATAAATAAATAAATAAATAAATAATAATAATATGTAATTATATATATATATATATATAGAGATAAAATTTAAAAAAAAATAAAAAACACCCATCCCTTTAACTTCAAACTGGAATTTCTAGATAGCATCAGATCCATCTGGGTGGTCCTTTTGCAAATATTGACACAAAACCTGTTCCAAAACTGCAACAAAAGAGAATTGACAATTTTTTTGCATGCAAAACAGCTTCTTGTTGCTTGTTTTGGGATGGATCATGGCCTTTCATTTCATTTCATTTTATTTTATTTCATTTATTTATTTTAGTAATTAATTTAATTTTCATCAGAGTGAAACCAAAGCACCCACAAGCACACCATGCAGGATGGATGAATGACTGTGGACAGAAAAAATTAAAAAATTAAAAAAAATTCCCCTTGGGCTATATACCCACTTACTTGTCGGTTCTCAAACATTTCAAAGAATCGATTTTGATCTGTAACCATGGTTCTCAAAAATATGAAAAATTCGAAGAATTATGGATTATTTTTTGGTTCTTTCATGAAAATTGTCAGTTCTTTAAGGGTTTTGAAATAAACTGAAATTGATGATTCATCGATTTTGAAGTTTTTTCAAAAAAGTTCAGAACCAATGGTTCTTTGATTCTGAAATAGTTAAAAAAATCGAAACTGACAATTCTTTAAAAAACTCCAACAACCACACAACACCGCCAATATTAACCTATATTCATTCTTTACTTACATAATAACCACTTACATTACCTACCTACTAACCTATAATATGTACCCACCTACCTACCTACCTACCTACCTAGGTAATGTGTAGTGTGAGGAAGGGAGGGGGGAAGAAAGAGGGTTTGTAGGATAGGCTAACAACATGGCATCTTGATAACTCAGTTGTAGTTCATCCGCAAATGTAAGTTGTGGGGTCAATGGCTAAAGTGAATTGGCTCAATTAGTTCAGCAGCCTGCACTAGATAAGATACTTGTATGCAGGACACCCAAGCCAGAGCAACTTCAGTTTCTTCATTGACCTGTACAAGCAAAACCACGAGCCTCCTCCTTGTATGAAGCCTTTGTTATTTGATTGTATGGCAAAGGAAAGAAGTTGTTTGTGCATGAAGATCATGAAGTTTTGGGAATGTTTCGACAAGTGTGTATAATGAGACGGCATATGTCATGAGTGAGAAGATTGAGAGGAACTGTTGCTCAAGTCAGGCTCAATCTTTTTCAGATTGAATAATGTTCAGGCTAGTTTGTAGTTCATCTGAACAAGTTTTTTTTTTTCCTCCCCATATGTTTTTGTTTTAAATATTACCCAATTGACCAATGGGTATGTGTGTTTTGTTCTAACCATATGCAACATACCCATTGGTCAATATGATATTGTTGTACCATATATGATATCACATTGACCAATATGTATTGTACAACAAAATGCAAGGCCATTTTCTCACACAAGTAGTTTTGCTTTTTTTTACTTACTTTGAAAAGGGGTTTTTTTTTAATTTATTTATTTTTGGGTGTGGAATATGTGAGGTTGAAATGATGTACTTCCATTTGGATCAAAGTTAGGTGATCATAATGAAAAGCAACAATGGGTTTTGGGAGTTTTGTGGGTACAAAAAGATGTACTTCCATCCAGAACAAAGCTAGACACAATCATAACAAAACAAACTTATGGGACAGATTTCTAGGTAAACAATCATCCAGTCTCACCAAAGGTTATAAGGAGGGTCAATACCACAAAGTGATAGGTAGTAAGGATTCCACTATGATATAACTCATATACAAGTCTCTACCTCAATCATCTTTCCTTCCTTCCCTCCTTCCCCACCCCTCTAAGAAAAACTTTGAAACAATACTAAAACCAAAAAGAAAGATATTACAAAACACTTTAACAAATTAGCATTGAGGGTGCAACTCCACCCAAGTCTCCTGTAGCATATTCTTTTTTTAATAAAGCAACAATTTTTGTTAATCCAAATAATTTGGTGAAACAACAATACCTCAAGGACCAATTGTGAAATTCTGTGAAAAAGAAAAATAACTCAAATTATGTTGTTCTCATCAACCTGTATGAAAATTAGCTTAGGATTAATCGACAATACCAAGATTGTGACTATTAATGTTTCCTTCCATAATTCTTGAATCAAGTTAGCATATCTCAAGCTTGACATCCAAATCAACTTGTTAAATGATGGTGCAAAGGCAATTCTTTGATATGACTCGCAATGAAAACTTTAGGAACTTAGGATGTGTTATTTGTAGAATCCTCCCCACCGTTGGGTCCAAGTATTGAACATATTGTGGTGTATATTTGTTAGGCTAGACCCCGCCACTTAGTAAAGTAAAGGAAGGGAGATTTTGCATTTTTTGACTCAACTTGCCAAAGGGATTCATCATTTTATTTAACATTGATCTATTGTCAATTTGATACTTCCTTTAAAGACAACTCTTTAGTGAGCTCAGAATTCATTTTTGTGTTCACCTTGAGGAATACAATCTAGGCATAAATCCTTTACTTCTAGGACCAACTCATTCATAGTCTCTATTATGACAACTTTTCATAAAAGCTAAAAATGTAACTAATTAGTTTTCCTTGTGTGACTAACTTCTTTTTTTGGGGTCTTTTTCCCACCTTTGAATTGATGTTCTTCTATGCTCAGCCTTGTGAAACTAGAAAAAAAAATGAGAGTAGGTATCTCCATACCTTAACCACTTAGAGGTTGACACATTGTTTTGCGCTTTAATGTCCCTTTACAAAATTTCCATGATCCATTGTTGATAGTCTAATAAAATGCTTCACACTCTTCCATCCTTAAGATTGTTTTGCAAATAAAATTTTGTCAACACTACTTTCTTTTCCATACATCACATCAACTTTCCATGACTTTTCCTTTTCTTCATCAACTTTGGTCATGAATGGCTACATTACAATCCTTGATCATAACCAAAGTGAATTCTAACCACCCCATTCAAGTACTGCCCCCTTGCCTTGCCTAAACATTCTTGCAAATCTTAACTAACTATTAATTTGTATTTTTAGCCATGAGGTGTCAAAGTAAATATGTGCTAAGTTTTGCCTTCAATCTAAGGCCTTACGCACACAATTAGAGGCGAGTAATTAGAATTGTCCCTAATAGAAGCTATAGTCATCACCTTCCCTCCTTTTGCATCATTCCTAGATGACATATAAAATTGATCAATTTTTGTCCCCAAAAGCATTTGGAAGTTTCATTACAAATAATAATCTATCATGCAAATGATAAAAAAGATATGCACAAGACATTGTGTTGAATCAACATTGGAAACATTGTTGTCCATAGACATTAATGAATTATTATAACCACACACACAATAACACAACATTCCAAATTGCCTCCTTATTAGGGGCTAAGGTCCTCATAACTCA
>Ga0209208_10013587_pt1 | contig 10142 bp, 8 predicted proteins | sample S1TSphfallax_3_FD_187694 | JGI IMG/M metagenome (GOLD analysis project Ga0209208, IMG submission 187694) | Host-associated microbial communities from peat moss isolated from Minnesota, USA - S1T2_Fd - Sphagnum fallax MG (SPAdes) (version 2) | ecosystem: Host-associated > Plants > Peat moss >... | reverse complement strand
AGATCATTGTCATATGATTGCGTCACAACTTGTGTGTCCTTGTTCAAATCTTTGAATAATCTTTTATTTGGTTTTCCTTGGTAGGTGACCTAATCTTTCCAGCTTCACTGCTGTGACCCCACTACTTGTCATATTTGTCCCCGCTTCCCATCACATTAAATGCCAGATGCTTTCAGGGACAGGAGGAACGCATGCCCCTTCACACATAGCATGCTTATTGGCATTTTCACTGTGTCATATTTTTTTTTGTCCTTCTTGCAGACGGTAATATAGCAGATCACTGGTCCAAAGAGATCACTCCCCACACCCACACCCCCACCGTCCCCCCCTCCCATTTCTTGTAATTTGGGCAGCTGGGATGGCAGCACAATGTTCACAGGACCTTAACTTTTTCTCAGGAAGTTTGAGGTGCTGGATAATTGGTCAGCTGCAATGGCTGACAAATTGGGTCCCAGCAACCCAACAACAAAAACAGCAGCAGATTTGAAAATGTCTCTTCCAGATTAGCAACAAGTGATTCCTTGGACCACTTCTTTGGATATATGAATCATGATCATGTGTAGCTAGCTGTAAACCAACCGCCATTCCTTGGGACATTACCTTCCTGTTGCCTCTACAGGCTGTAACATTTGATGCCTCTAATCTAATATGGATCCAAGAGACTTGTTAGCATTGATCATCGTATTACGTTTGAAGCTCACACAAGGGTAAAAGCACAGTAAAGTAAACACAAAAAATAAATGTCTCCACATGTGAAATAAAACAATAAAGTAAAATCAACATGATTTGTGTTTTGTCAAGTTGAAGCACGTTATAAGATTCGCCTTCCACAAGTGTAATAGAAGACTATTTTATGTTACAAAGTAGAGTGTTGTTCTCAAAGCCCAATTTTTTTCAACAAATTCATAGGTTATTTTATAAGGTGATTTTTTTTTCCTTCTTTTTAAGCAGAAGCCTAGTAATTTTGTTTGTGTTTTGTGAATGCCAATGTTTAGTGATTGTCATGAGACTTTAAATACAAGCCATGGACCTTTTCTCCTAGCTCTTGCCAAAGGTGAACTTAAGGTCTCATGATAAATTGTTGCTCATATAACAAAAGTGGAACAGGTTATAAATTAATTGTTTAATTTTTGTTGCACACCATTTATGGATCTCCAAGTTTTGGCAAGATTGTGAAAATCATGTCCCAATATAAAGGTTTTCCATAATGTGTTCAATGAATGCTTCAAAATCTTACAATACTTTTTTGTTATTATTGATTGCATCATCGTGAAGCTAAGAATTCACACAATCAAAATTCAACCTTGTTAAAACAAACTAATTGGTCATCTTTAAATGTCATATTTGTTTGCCATGGTAGGCATTGCAATTGTTCAAGCCAACAATCACTAAAAATTGATCTATTTTTAGTTGAAAAATAGGAATTTTAAATGAATTGAATTCATTAATTATCATCATTAGTATGATCAAATTTGTTTTAAAACCCTACCTTTTCAATCAAATCATGGTTCTTCTCTTCTAATGTGTCCTTTATATGCATATATTCTATAAAACTAGTTTGGGGCCTCCAGCCAAGATTTTGATCATAGATAGCCAATTCTTGACCATTGTGAGCACACAAATCAAATTCTCAACCTAGACAAATTGAACCCTTTCAATGAAGTGCAAACACAAGCAATACAAAATACACACTATGTTCCTATTTGGAATATGGGGATACCAAAGATCTAACTTGTCGGGTGTTCCATAATCACACCACCATACCAAGGAATCTACATACACAATTGTGAGAACTAATGAATGTAATATAATTGTTTCTTCATCCACAAATTATGCCCTTGTTCAAGGGTCTTTGTCACAAGTTTCCACTTTGAACATGTTAACATTTTCAAGTTAATAACTAATTCTATTATAATATTTAAAACATGCCTTTTTCTTGAACTTAATGGCAACTCCATGACCTAATATGTTCAAATTCATCTTAAATAGAAATGGTTTTAGTACAAATTTTAATTTTGAGCCATAGGGAGTGGACATGAAAAAAAGTTCTTAAGAATAGACATCCTAGCTTAACATTCAATGAAACATATTTGCATACATGAAAATAATTGATGAAAGCATAAGAATGGAAGGAATGACCTTGAGACTAGTTTATCACACATGCCAGGATGACTAGGTTCATAATACACATGACCAGCTTTGCTATAGTTGGAACATGAAGCTTTGGAATCTTATGTTGCAAAATAAATAATGATGTTTGCATTGGACTCAAAAATCTTTACAAGCATCATCACTTTCCTTGCAAATATATTCTTGATAAGCATTTTATATTCTAAAGCCATAGTATGTTATGGAACTTCTTCTTTGCTTGGAAGTTAGGAGCACCTTACCTAAGAAAAATGTTTTTCTTCTTTCAATCAGTTTTGGTAATGATTATTTAGTCATCTTTCATGGAGACCAGATTATTAACTTTAGAAATATTTTGATTCATTGACAGGAAGATTGGCACATTTTATGCATAACATGTTTAGAAAAGAGATCTTCATACAATTTATCAACACCTATTTTGAAAGCAAAAAAGGTATAATGCAGTTGAAGGCAAATAGACATAATGCTGATTTTTTTTCCATTTAGGTACTTAAATTATGCACTTGCACACACCACAAACATAATGATTAAACAAAGATTTTAATTGCATGTTCATTGGTCAACTTTGTAATGTTCATTCATTACACGCCAAGGAACCCATTTGTTCTCAAAAATAATTATTTAAACAAAGAAGAAAGAATTATTTTAAATATTTTGCTAAGTTCTATGTTAACCACTCCAAAAGATTTTTTAAATGTTATACCAGAAAACCTGTTCAAAAGGCCCATGATGTCTTTAGAGCCCAGAAAAATGTAGTGGAACAAAACTGTAAGGGTGTAAGTATGGTGAAGGGAGACACTTAGTATACTTACAAATGAATTCCTAATTTGAATGCAAAATAGGTATAAAATACATGTTTCTTTGATGAAAAGATTGGAAAAGCTATTTCCATTCCTAAATGAGTCCTCATCCAATTTGCAATAATAACTTAGCAACATTATTTTCATAATACTAAACGCCAAAATCAGGATTTCAATGGTGAAAATTATTATTGTTTGACTAGCCTTCAATACTATATTTGAGAATGTCCATTCACAAGCTGACCAACCCCATCCAATCCTTGAGTTTACCTTTACATAATCTACAACATTGAGTTATCAGTTTAGTATCCCAAACTGGGGGTACTGAGCCCCAGCTTACCCGAAAATGGGGACAAAAAGAGAAGGCAGGAAGAAAACAGCACAAAGGGAAAACTAGGGACCATATTAGTTTTCTCACCTCAATTGGTCCCCAGTTTTGTATTTGCATTACCTGTGCCTTGACAGTGCCTTGGCTTCACTGAATCAAGCCTTGTTAGAATAAGATTCTGAAAATCTTCCAAACTGATACCCAGTAAGCAACTTTGCTCACTTTTCTTACACTCAAATTGGGGATGAAATAGGGTTTAGAGGGTCAAACCAAGGCCCAAAGACAGGGTGACTTTGTGGAATCTCTTAACAAACTCCGGCGACAAGTTTATTTACAATTGGCTGCCAACTAAGGCACAACAAGCTCTCAACCTCTTGTTCAGTTTCTACTCCTGTCTAGCCTTGACATATCCCTGTTTGTAGCATGAAGTCCTAACAAGCTCAGTAGGAATGGTTATTAGAGCTGATGTCTTCAACTGGACAGTCCTATATACACCTAATACACTTCTTTCTGGATTCATCAACATTCACTGATGTTGAACTGATAAAAAATAACAAGGAAATTCTAAGAGTTCCACCCTTTTGCTATGATAATTATCACAGGGACAGTGGGCAACAATCCTGGTGTTCAAACTTTACTTTCTGTCATATGCCACCAAGTATTGTCCCTTGCAACCCATCAATGAATTTTCCTTGAGAAAGAATGAAGGAGAAGAGTGACCCAGAAAGGAACTTACAGGAAGTGTGAAGGAACCTCCAAGGAGACAGAATTGAGGCCCAGAGATATGATGCAATTCTTAGAGTTTGGGATTCTGAGGAAGACTATAAGCAGCATAAGAATCTCTTCCAGACAGAGAATTCTTCAAGTGCTTGAGAATACGGCCCTCACCAGGCAATGGCTGTGAGTCTTTTGCTCCTTCTCTCCTGACAATGAAAACCCATTCTGCATCACTATCATCATTTGGGTCAACTGGCGCTGCACTTTCTGTCTCAGCAGAATCCTGCTCAATCCTCTCCACCACAGCAACTAAGGCACCAATGGGCATAAGCATTCCATTATCTGCAGTCACTAGGGTTAACCGCACTCCATTTGGAAGAAGATCCGTCCTGAAAGGCATTGGAAGTGGTAGCTCACTAGCTGACACAAATGTAACTGCCCAGTCTTGGACCAGTCCAACCACCTGCAAATGAAGTCACATCAAGAACACATTCTCTTATCATCCTCAACCCTCAATATCACTTATAGGTTTCACCACTACAATAGTTGCACCCACAATTTGACACAAATGTCATTAAGAAAGTCAAGGAAGTGAAAGTTACAAAGTTGAAATTTGATGAGAGACCTGATTCAACAGAGATTCATCAAGAAAGTCATGACTGCAAAAACTAGAAAGTCAAAATTCCAGGCATGTATATAAGGTCTGGGATTTAAAGAGATGAAGGGGGTGTCACAGCTTCAAAATTCCAAAACTGAACGTTGAATTTGCATTCTAACATAAAGAGTAGGCAATTGAATCTCCAGCATCATGTTGTCACATGTAAATTATGTGACGTGAACTTGCCAGGCCTGAGGGTTAGCATGATTAATGAAGGTAGATTACATGCATCATAAAGCACTTGGAGAAATCTCCTTGTGCATTTGCAGGGAACCTCATATGCATGAATATCTTTGTTAAAAATGAGGAGGGATATTATTCCTACTCCTCTAGAGTGGGAGGCATCTTACAGCTGCTAAGATCCCTCCCACTCTTGAGGAGTAGGTGTAAGAACCCTCCCCTTCATATGTTTAGGTTCATGTCACCTTTGCCTCATGCTTTACCATACATAAAGCCCACAGGTGGCAGACATTCCCAAAATGCGGGGTTGGACTCAGCTACCACATTGTCCTAGGCCCTTACTTTGAGAAAGTCTCCACCCTGGGGCTTTACCCTACACCTAAAATAAGACATAAGACTTATGTTAAACATAAGCCAAACACTACATTATTTTTACTATCTCAATCATCTCATATTCCTGTGGGTAAACGAATGCTCACAGTATTGGTAACAGGGCATATATCTTACATGATGATACAGGGATTTGACTCACCTTCTGAGCTTCTGCAGGAGTTAAAGAGACCATCAGAAGATCTGATCTTGAGGAGGGCCCAAACAGACCTTTCCATGGCCATTCATTTGCCCCCTTCCTGGCCCTCCCATGACCTTCTTGTTGACTTTTTGCTGCAGGCCGCATGCCCCATGACCATAGCCACCAGAATGCTCCAGCATTAAGTTTAATATCGGCATCCATACGAGCTTGTTTTTGTGCTGGAGTCTCAGCTGCTAAACATCATGTGCAAACTCAGTTCCAAATCACCAGTAATAGAATTTTCTCTTTGCAGCAGTCTATAGTTAAGCACTTAATATGATTGTAATAAAAAAATTTCTCATAAGCTCACCAAATTCTGGAGTATTATCCCTTACTTCAAAAACCCAATGATGACTATTCTAGAATGTGGTGGTAACAATAGTTCTCATGGTACAGTGTACTTTTCCATCTAGTAATGAGATAACCAGCAGTATCAGTATTAGCAAGCCTTGTGGAATGCAAATCATGCAGTCCAGTGTGGATATCCTTCACGTCTATGACTTAAATAACAATCCAAACTATGTAGTTGCCATATTGGTTCTCATATTCATACATGATATGAACTATAGCGCTATGGCAAGCACAATTTTACCTGACTCAGTGGCCCTGATTTTCTTTTCCTCCATTTGGCGCTTGAATGTCCGAGCAGCCATGAAAACATTTCGAGGACGCTCCCAAGTGCCCCCAAAGACACCATTGCTCTGCTTTTGTTGAAAGCGAATAAGATACTCCAAGATGGATAAGTCCTCTCTCTCCACATAATGTATGCAATTCACTGGACACAAATCAATTGCTACCTGTTCCCACCAGTAAATAAACAATCCAAATACTTTAGACATGTGGAAGGTACTAACTTTCACACTGACCCTACAATTTGTTAAGAAACCCAACATGCAATGCACATCTGCACTGTTATTTGGACAAAGGATTACATGAAAAAGTTTGAGGGCTGCTTGACAAGGGATTCACTGCTAAATGTCTGAAACAGATCTTATTTTTTCAATTTTCAACTGTACTCACTGCAAACTCTCCTAGAAGAATCCTTGGTATTCTGGGAAAGATTCAATCTCAAAGAAGTGGTGATACCTTGATCTGAGGATCGGGATCACCCCATTGGGTTTTAACACGTGCTGTGCCTTCACTATCAACCATTGTGAATGTGTTACCGGCCGCAAACACACACTCCCGACACCCTGTCCAAACATTTCTCAGCCTTTGAGCCAATAAATAACTGGTCTTAATTGCTTCAATGAGTAATCATTCTATTCATGGAAAAAATCCCAACTTTCAGAAGAGGTTCAAATACATTTATCAGGGATTGGAAAAAACAATTTCCAGCTAACCCAAACTCTTGCAGTCTCTAGTTTGAATATTATGAAAAGCTGGTACCTACAGCCTTTGTGGGCAGAGGTACCAAAGATCATGTTGTTCTTGCTGGCACACTCAGTTTGAGTGTCAGGTTTTTCATGAATATGAACTGAGAACTCAGTGGCACTACTCTGCTTTTCCTCTCTGGATGGCCATTGTTCAATAATTTGTCTTCAAAAAATATGAGATGAGAACACAAAGGTACGAGGAGGGTACAGGAGTTATAATATGGCATACTGGATTAGCAATTCAGGACACCCAAGCTAACTGTTCCAGGTCTCCACAGGTGGATGTGAAACAGCAGTGTCAAAGGTATAGGATACAGGGTTGCATACCAATACACACATTTTCGTCGACGAAGATACCTTGAGGTCGATCTGGACCCTTCCAGTTACTATATGTAGAGCCTGAAAAAGATTTGTGGCCGGATGCTCTCATTGCCACTATGTGAGAATGGGCATTATTATAAACCTCACGGAGATTCTCATCCATCAGTGTTTCATATGCTTCATTTAACAACAAAGTCATTGTATGTCCCTGATTCAGATACACTCCCATTTAGAGGGAAACAGCCAATTGCAGCTACATGGCAACTCCAATTGCCATGCTAGGAATACAAGATGTGCCTTTCACAAGTTGTATAGCTAACTAGTCATACTAAGAAATGTTCTGGCAAGTACTCTTATTGCTACTTGTTTGTCATTTCCAAGCATGTAAGATGTTTGTCTTTTACAAGCAAGTCATGAGTCTTGCATATTTGAATTTCCATCTGTCTGTTTATTCCTTCTGTTTACCTTATAGTTTGATTTCCTCTCTCCAGAGTCCAATATTCCATCCTCTAACATAACTGGGAAAAAGAAAATAAAAAGATTTTGGGCTGGGTTCAGATCCACCTCTTCCCCAGTGATGTCGGGGTGATGTATCTTCTGCAGCAGCCGGTATGCCTTGCGAATGTCAGCTGGTGAAGAATTAACAGACACACCCAGAACTTCATAATAATCCTTTGGCTCATCCTTCATTGCTCCTGTAAATATGACCAAACCCTAAACCCTAATCAGACAAATTTCTATAGCTATCAATCAGAAACAGGCTCACAAGAGCAGTATCATACTGAGAAACCCTTGATTATGCTATATACAGAAATTAACGGCTTACCATTTTGAACCGTGCTTCCTCTTTGATCACGTGTTGCTGCACATTCAACTCGGCAGTGACTCCAGCACCTTTTCCATAAGAACAAATCCAGACTGAGTGGTAAGTTTTGTAAATCACAGAAGTCCTGAGGATGATTAAAGCAACATTAAGATTGGAAGCAAAAACAGAAACAGAAACAACTGTGGCAACAGAGACAGGAAACATATGACAACTGAAGATTGCATCTGAGCTTCTGTAATGATCAGCGGGGAACTGAAAACTGTTCTATTGAGAGAAAGAGGGAGCATGTACCTGTTACTAGATTGAAGAAAACAAGCTTGATATTGCACCTTCCTTGAATCTGGACAGGTGCTTAGTATAATTCCTGCTGTTGAAGGTTGCGTGACGACTATACAAGCAGTAGTGTTTCTGAGCAGTTGTGGTGAAGGCGTGGGTGAGAGGGAGGTCAACACTACACCTACTGATGTCCTCACCATCTCCCCAGCTCCTCCCCCAGAGCAAGTCTTGGAAACAAAACAAAACAAATATGTTCTCAGTCACTCCTCGACTAAGGTATCACACTTTGGACTGATGATTCCCTCCCACAAGACTCGAAAGCTGCGCTCTTCTGATCGACTGGCCGGCAGACAGACAGATTCCGCTTATCTGCCTGCCCTATTACAATGCAGCTCTGAGCATAGAAACCTAGAATACAAACACACACATGTTGCATCAATGCTGCATCAATTCTTTCTTCTTTCTTGACGATCACAGTCAGAACGAAAATTCAGAAAACCAGAAAGAGCTAATCAAGCTTTGTCCTTTTTTCTTTTTTTTCCATTGATTGTGATGCGTGATTTTGGACTTTCTAGCTCAGAAGAAGAATGTCAGCAGTCGACTGATTGTAGAGAAGTTATGATCGAATTGTGCAAAACTAATAAAAGATAGTTTCTTCTCTATTACTGATCACTTCCAAGGATGAACAACGGAAGTACACAGTAGTAGCAGGTAGTATTGCTGAAACGTGAAAGAAGCTCAGCAGCAGCGTCTGGATATTGACAAATTGTGAAATGAAAACTTACGCCGGTCTACGATTGTCATACAACAATATTAATCATGCAGAGTAGTACTCCAGCCAAAATCAATCACAAAAGTACCTCAGAATTGGCTGCACTGACACAATCGAGCAGAAATAAGTTCAGTCCTCGTCGTTTAGACTTCCTGAAATTGCCACAACAAGTCTTCTGGTATCCCTGCATCACAAACAATACCGAATTTCTACAACAAGTCTTCTGGTATCCCTACATCACAAACAATTATAGCTAAATTCCACAAGTAGTCTGAATCAGCGTATTACTTGAGTATTGCGGGAAGCAAAGAGAGAGCAGAAATGTTGTGTTTTGTATGTGTATTTTGTGATTTAAGAAAGATTTGATCAAAGGAAATGAGAAACGGAAAAACAAAAGGAGCGGAAGTCGACCAAATCACGCCATGGCATTCAGACGAAGACGAAGAACCCGGACACAGAAGAAGAGGAAATGCTCGTTACCACACACGTGGTGTGGCTATGGCGAGCGTTCGTTGCACGCTTCGCTCATCCAACGTTCGGCGGGCGGACAGGCCATCGTGAGGAGCGACCAGTGGTCGGATAACTGGTACGTTGATAATACCAACCTCCAGGTCTTTTTTTGTCCTTTTTTTCCCAATCTTGTTGATGTAGCCAACCTGGTGATCATCCACAATAAAATTTAGCCAAATCTGGCTAAACCTGTTATGAAAGTAAATAATTTTAAGAATCCTGTTCTATTTTGGCTAACCTGTTGTAGAAATCTGGCGATTCAGATGTATTTGTTTATTGATATCTGGTGAATTAGGGCCATTATTTTCATAGCGCAACTGTAGTCAGTCACCTTCACAAGCGGAAATTTGGCTAAATTGTGCCCTAGAAAAACACAGGTTGGTATGAATATGTATCGTACTTATATCATGTTTTGTACATACCTAGCTTTTTATATTTCTTTTTTTGGCCTCTATTTTTTCAAATTTTCATTTTTGTAAAAATTCAAGTTAACAATTTAGATTGATTTATTTATTTTCAAGTTTTGAGGTTTCAATGCTCGGCTCTTTTAGGGTAAATTGGTTGATGATCAAACATTTAAGTGCTCAAGGGAAGCTGGATCCAAGGGCCCTCTCTCTTGTTTTTGGACTCCAAACAAAACTCGAACTTCTATTGATGCA
>Ga0209208_10013586_pt1 | contig 10143 bp, 9 predicted proteins | sample S1TSphfallax_3_FD_187694 | JGI IMG/M metagenome (GOLD analysis project Ga0209208, IMG submission 187694) | Host-associated microbial communities from peat moss isolated from Minnesota, USA - S1T2_Fd - Sphagnum fallax MG (SPAdes) (version 2) | ecosystem: Host-associated > Plants > Peat moss >... | reverse complement strand
TCGGACCACAAGACTCACCACGGCCCGGACTCGGGGGATGCCACCACCATCCCCCATATAGTATACTCTGCGACGCTCCGCCGCACCTACATCCAAGTGGCACAAATTCCCGGGACTCTTGAAATGGAGTCCCGAAATTGTCCCGAAATTGTCCCGGCGGGACTCCGGGAACTTTGAACCGCCATAACTTTCGACTGCAGACTTGGATCGCGACGAGGTCTAAACCGAAGTTGTAGCCCTCGTCAAGATCTTTCCAACGCAATGTCGTACGCTCAGATCAGATGTCAGGAAGGCATCGATTCCCGACTTTTAGTGGTCGGGAGTCAAACTGCCAGTTTGCAGTTTGACTCCCGGCCCTTCTTTTGCCCATAACTTGGGCTGCAGATGTCCGAATTGCCAATGCGAGGGCATTTTCGATATCTGCGTTTCAAGACCTTTCCAACGACACCAAGAACATTCCAATGCAAGATGTTTTGCCCCTTGCTGTCGAGCTCTAAACATTCGGGAGTCCCGGAGGACTCCAAATCCCCCAACTTTTCCAAGTGTTGGGCTTCACCCCCACACTTGGCCAAAGTGGGGTTGCGACACTTATCTATGCAAAAAAAAATGAAAAAAAACTAATGAAAAGATGTTTTTTTGTAACATTGATTGACCTAGGGACCTTTGTAAAAGGCAAGGTTCCCATCATACATGTTTATTAACTTACATGATGTTTTCCAATATTTTATATGTTAATGTGTGATGAATTGACAATACTGATCTTCTTTTGGGTAGATTTTTTTTGTTTTTCTACACCCAATCTTTTTCAAAAACACTTTTAATATAAAGTTTTTTTTAGCATACAAAAAGAACAATTTTGCAAAATCAAATAATTAAGGATTAAAAATACATATGAAAGTGATCTTGGAAACAATATGTTATGAAATTTCATATATGATCTTGTTTGAAATTGGATAATTGCTCATTGTTTTCATGTGAGTACAAGGACTATGGATAGAGTTTTTTTTTAAAGGATTAGAAGGTAGTGTTCAATGTGTGTCACAACATAATAATGTAAAGAATTTTTTCTTTACTTTGCTCGAAAAGTGTATGGTAGTGTTCAAAGAGCAAGGCATTACCCCTCCCTACATAAATTTTTGGCATTTTTTTTGTGATACTTAATGAATGTGGTATCATTGGACAAAATAAAAAAGGTTGTGGGAACATTTTGTTTTTGAAATGCCCCAACTAGAGTGGTTTTTTATGGGGGTGAAAATTTGTCAAATTTCTTTAAATGCTTTTGGTCAACCACTTGTAAGCTTGGCATTAAAGGGGGGTGGGAATTATTTGCTTAAAGCTTATCATGGCAATGGATGCCATCATTGGCATTGGTACTTCATGTTGTACTCTGTCACCTTCATAGTGATTATGTTATGTTGTTTCATTAGATATTGCCTTCATAGCTGACCATGGCATCTTCTCCCTTTACGCCCATAAATTTTTCCACTTTGTATCTTTCAATTTAAGCCATTCACTAACGCAATGCAACACACTTAAGGTTTTTTTTTCATTCATTATCTTGCTTGCAAGAGGAAACCATTGAGGCCTAAACCCCATATGAAATGTGTATGTGCATTGTGTATAATCTATGAGCAATACACATTAAGTCTATACATTCAAACATTTACTTCTATGAATAATGAATATTGAATATGTACTATGAACATGCAATGGCATTGTTGCATGTGAAATGGGCTTTGAATGGAAACTTCCAAATTAAAGAACAATTTGGTGTTGCTACATGTACATCTTGGAATTGTTGAAGCTTAAACACAAGAAGTGAATACTTAAGACATGCAATTAGTTAGTGAACTTGTATAAATTATTTTCAATCCTTGGCCCTTTACATACGTGTTCATGCTTATGTGATGCAAAGTTGGTTGCACATACCAATTTGCTTTTCTTTTGTGATGGTTAGATTAGGTGCTAACAACTTGACCCATTTGTTTATGCAAGCCTTGATGAACAAAGGTGGTTCATACAAAAAGTTAATTGGTAAGAAGCTAATGACATTTGGTGTAGATGGGGATTTTGGATTATCATGTTAGGGTTATAAAACAACTTTCTAAAGGGCAGCCCCTCAACGGACCACCCCCCCACTCCATGGAAGTTCATTGTATGGATCACCGAACCAATATTGTGGTCTAAACAATATCATAGTTGCAATCAATGGAGAGTATAATCAAAGGTATATTCTTAGCATTATATATATATATATATATTTTATGAGGTTTAAATGGCATTAGGATTTTTTCAAGCTTGTTAAGATAATGGAAACAAAAGGTGCTAAGATTTTAAAGAATGTGACTTCTTGGGTTGGATTTCTATGTTGTCCCTAATTCTCATTGATAAGTGTTGTGTCTAAATAAAAAACATTGATGATGAAGATGACCATTAATCAAACCAACAATGACATGGCAAATGCAAAATTTGATCTCCCCCATGATATCAAAATTATTTTGGGGTCTATTGCCATACCCCTTTGCAACAGTAGGTTCACAATTTGATTAAGTTCAACTAGTTGACAAATGTGTTCATTTATGATTTTGTGAAAGTAACCAAAGTTTGCCAAGGCAAGATCTATGTTTTATACATGAACACAAGGTTCAAGTTTGATGATTTTGAAGGTTATAAATCCATATTGGATGCTAAACATTGATTATCATGCATCGGGTGACAAATTTGAACATTGGCATTGAACATTTGACATAATTTGATGTGAATTGACAACATGTATGGGTAACACACATAAATTTGTACATTAACATAATATTATTTATGATGCAAAAGGTGTATGTTGTGCCATTGCACTTGTGGAGGCAAATTGTGCAAGTATTTTATAAACCTTAACTCTTGCTTGCATTTCTTGTTTATGTGCATTGTGGTTGTGTGATATTTTTTTGTTCTTGGGGGTGGGTGTTTGTGTTTGAACTTTGGTAGGGGCCATTGAATGCCTTGTTGCAAAACTACAAGGTAGGTTATTCATTCATGGGATTATGGATAGTTTGGATGCACTTTACCGACAATAACAACTCCATCCATATGCAGAAGAATGTTCCAGTTAACACTTGGAGGTGATAAAAAACACTTTATTGCTAGCCCAAGAAGGTGGGCATTGATGTTTGGGTGCATGATGTGCTTTCAATAACTTTTGTGGGCATTCAACAATCCATGTTCAAACTAGCCATCAAATCCAATGTTTTGGATGCCATTGTTAAACCTACAAGTTCGAATATTTTGACACAACTTTGGCACATTCCTTTAATTATCAAAGCGTTTTCTTATTTCTTTTTGGCATACTTCAAATTGTTAAAGATTGCCATGGTACAAGTCCTTGGGAGTATGGAAGACGTGCATTGTTTTAGGCATTCAAAAAATTCAAGTGATGCAATCAACTCATTAACAACTTGTGTACAATGGTTAGAATATTCTACCAATTTTTTTCACCCTTGACAATTTTCCATATATATGAATAATGGTGTGGCAAACATCTTTGATATTCAGTGAGAGCTTGATTTGTCTAAGGCTCTTAGCTATGCAATTTTTTGATGTAAAAAGTTAAACTATCTTTTCATTATGTTTTGGTGTAACAAGTGCTTGCTAGCTTTTTTGTAATGGGATCCTAATGGATACCACTTTAAACTTATGATTTCACTTTTAACAATTTGCAAGTTCAAATGTCTTTTGTGAAATGGCATTCACAATTGTAATTTGGCGCGTACGTGTTGTTTTGCTTAACTTTTGCCTTGCAAGACACTTGTGTTACAATTGGTGGTTTGAAGGGTTTAATCCCTTCACAAGTGATTGTTCTTGTATGTTTATGGTTTTAGGGTTATGAACATTATGCAATTGTGTGTTTTTGAGGTTGCATTATGCATGATCCTTGTTGAGGTTTGAATCTTGAGATATATGCTCATTTCTAAATGCTCCTCTAACATTGGAGTCTCTATTCTTCAAAGGTAGATAGTCAAAGTTTCTCCTATTATGCCTTCACAATAGCCAAAACCTTGGTATTTATAATGAGCGACCTTGAGGGGAAAAAACCACCTAATTGAACATCATTCCACCTTAAAAACTCACCAAAAGCTTACTCATAATTTTGTTTTCTTAGCTAGATGAATCTCCAAGTCGTTCCAACACTCCTTCTCCCCCCCCCCCAACAAACACTAACCCCACCATTGGGGGACAGCAGATTCCACTGATAACATGCCCTCCAGATACTCAGAAAAAATTCTACCAGTCCTTCACAGGTTCAAAGATTTTTTTATTCCTATGTCCGAATCTATATTATATCCTTTGATTTTTTGTGGCAGATCAGAAACTTGTGAACCCCATCGTGTGTCAGACTAATAATTTTGTTTGGCACAAGATATGTATATATATTCCTGTCACAAGAAAGGTATGCATCACTCATCCAAAACATGGCTGATTGTGGTAACAAGAACAATGTGGTTGTCCAAGTTCCAACCATCCCTTCCTTTGGGGTTTTTATCCAGGACTCTTCAGTCCATGCTTTCACCCCTATTATGTACATAAATAGTAGCTAAGTGGGTGACAATATAGATAAGCATATAATCTTAGAATCTAACATGTCTAGCATGACTTAGGTGTGAATTGAATACAACCGACTTGCAAGACAACTATGATCCATGAGTCCTAACCAATTGAGTTACCCTATTGGCTTCAAGCTATTGCGGTTAAACACTTGGTAAGGTAGTTTGAGAATCCCATGTTTCAGAGAAGACCCAGGAGTGTGTCAGTTTTTGGTTATCACTTTTGTCTTTTTCCTGAAAGAGAGGGCGAAGAAATTGATTATTTGTGTTGTTGTGAAATCCATGCAGTGAGTTAGTCATCCCATAATTTGTTCCAACTTGTAGGCAGGCAGGAAGGATGTCATTTTCTTCAGCAGCAAAAGTGCTCTCATGGTCTTAGAGTGTTCACTTATAAAAATAAATAAGCAAGTTGCTCGAGTGTTTCTTTGTCAGTCCAACCAACCAAACCAGATTCTTTCCACCACAAAAGGTGATGGCTTAGTGGTATGACCATCGTTTGGTACAACAAAGGTCTTGACTTGAGTCCAAACTCGAAACTCACTGGTGAGCAAGTGAAAGCCTTGTCATGTTCTCAGCCACTCAGTCTCACTTAAAAAGTATTGCTAATAGCTTGTTAGTTAAGTCTGTTGTTGCATTCTATATTTTTTTCAATAAAAAAATCAAATTTCTTTGACCCACAAAGGAAACTTTTTTGTGAAGAATATTGATATTTTATTTCCTACTTTCTTGAACATGTAAAGCACTCCAAGGCTTTTCTTCTTTGAAATTTCAAAGCAACTCCCTTAAATTTTGGGCCTATGCCTTGAGGTTACCAGCCTCAGAGCTACAACCCTCAAATCAGGGAGGTCCTGGGTAGAAGGCCTTCCCAGGGATATAAAGAATTGGTAGATTTTTTTCAAGTGTCTGTGGAGGATGCCTTACCTGAATAAAATTTCTGCTTCAATTGGGGATGGCACTTTACATGTAAGGTTCTACAAAATGAGAAACCTTATTTGCTTGGTGCCTCTGGTAAGGACCTCAAATGGTGATGTCCTTGGAATTTGGGTCCCACACTTGCCACCCACTTGGTGCTGGGCTTCTTTTCTGTCCTTACACTCCTTACCCTACACGTAAACACTTTGGCATGAGAAGGCCAAGGAAGCTGCTTGCAGACGCTGCAAAACTCAGTTGCCAAGAAGGCCTGTTTAGGTTTTGCATATTATTGCTGTGTACTGTAGTACCTGAACCATCCCTTCATCTTCTTGCTGAATATTTATTTATTTATTTTTCAGTTTTTCACTCTAACAGTTACAATAAGAATTTGCCAAATTTTTTGCACTTTCAAAGACCTGGCCATATACACTTGTAGTAAATCAAATAACCATGCACTACTATATAGATGACAGATTACAATACAATTTTCTACAACTTCTGGCACTGTGGACAGTTAATTTTGAAAAATAATACCATTTACTGAAAACAATTTAATTATTGCTGAAATGGTAAAGGTACTACCATTATCTGGTGAATATATATACGCACAGCGGATTGCACTGTAAACATATTATTTGAAACACATTCTTGTTGCAAAGAGTCATCCCACTTGCAAAGGAGAGGGATTACCCTAATCCCATAGGCCAATTTTTCCCATATTCTTAAAAGTGAATTTCATAGACAATCAATACCTGGGCTTTTGTGCACCTGGCTCTCCACTCTCCATGCATGTCAGTGTTTTTTTAATGGAATTTGTTTTGTAGCCAAAATGGCAATCATCCCTACAAAGATGTAGAAAAAAGTGGTGAATCATCATGAGGAAGATTTAGCTAAATATGGCTATAAACCAGTCATGAAGTATACAAGTCTTTCAGCATCCTTCTATATTTTTGGATACACACTGAAAACAAAAATAGAGATGTGAATTATTTTTTCTCTTTTCCCTCATTTTTGGCTATTAAAACCTCCAAAATCACTTCATTTTCAAATTTTCTAATTTAATTTTTTTCTTTTTGGCGAAATTCCGCCCCCGTCAAGCTATAATGAAGACTGTCTAGATAATGGGTCATATAAAATCTACATGTACGGTGACCAATGATTTCGGATACCCGTAGGGACTTTTAAATTTAACCCACTCACTACATCACTTGGTGGGTAACATTTGTTGTTGAACCCACTCATTACTTGGCCCCAAAAGGAGAGGGGTGGCTCTTGAGATCAGAGTAGGTTAAAGAAAATTCAGAATTCAACCAAGTAAACACGAAACACCTAAATTGCATTCCAATTATCAAGATGTTGTTGTTCCTAATTATCATCATCATATGATTTGCCAGACCATCCAAGCAAAGTTGTGTGAATTTGCATGACATCATGCAGGGACAAGCTTGTGAAAGGATCATCCTAGACTTGTGGGAAGATCTACCTAGTAAGTCCAACATCGACAGTCCTACATGCATTGGATTTGTAGCACAAGTGGTAGTTAAGTTTTGTGGTGTTTGCAAGCTTGATTTAATAATTAGGTAAATAATCGTGATTTGCAGTTTTTTTAAATAAAAATTTAATTCAATTTTGTGATGTAGCCAAAGTGGTGATCATCCATAAGATGATTTAGCCAGATTGGGCGATAATAAAATTTGAAAGTTAAAAAAACTCTAGCACCCTTCTATATTTTTGGCTACCTGTTGGAACTTTGGATAGAATTTAGAGATTTTTTTTAAAGATATAATTTTAAATAAAATTGGCCAAAAAACCTCATAAAACACTAATTTTTTTTACACTTTGAAGAATTTTTTTTATCAGTTGGCAAAGTTTTTGCCCCCCAAAAAAACTCTGATGACTTACACCAGTTATTCTACTTGCACAAGAAGGTATATGGTTTGTGAAGGAGCTCGACATGATTTATTTTCTATGGGACTGGCCTAGATGGGAAGTTTTTTGGGTAATGCTATACCCTTACCTAAGGAACAAATATTATGGGAAACCAAAGGGTATTGGAAAAAACATAGACTAACTCGACCTTCCCCTTGCCTTGGGTGCAGGTATTGGCACCTACACAGGTACCATGGTGAGGTCTTGAAAAAAATTCTAGTTGCTCCTAGAAATAATAGTATCCTATCCTAAAACTAAATCAAGTTGTTTGAGCCTAAATGTAACATTTTCCAGGTTAAATACGGCCACTAAAATTCAGTTCACACTTACGGATATCGAGATTGGTGAATCATTGGTTTGGTAACTTCGTTCAAATATGTTCACATACATCAGTAAATATTTGGCATGTAATGCCTATGCGGCAAGTTAACACAATGTATATAAAAAAATTGATAGCATAATGGTATGGAAAAATTTCAATGGTAAAATTTATTTCAAATCATAGATTCTCACTAGCACAAGCGTGTATCACATTGGTAAACAAACAATTGAAAAGTAGTATAGCAAACTAATGATTTGTGTAGTAGTGCAATGATGCCTCCATTGCCATCATGTAGAAATGCTATTGCAAAGATCATGACAAAGTGTTGTTGTAGATCACAAAGAAGTGTTGTTGTAGAGAAGAAGTTTCTTTTGTAAAGAGGCACGTCTAGATGTCCATCGCGAAGAAATGTTGTTGCAAATGATGTTTACAAATCTATATTGCAAACAACTTGAGTGTAGAAGATTATCTCCAATTATTCATCACAAAAAGGTTCTAGTGTTAAAAAATGTGTTAGTAAATTGCATTGCAAGAAGTTGCAAATCGACGATGGCATCAAATTTTTGCACAAGTTCATGTGCAGGCCTTAATTTGCGTACAAGAGTAAGTTCACATGTAGGCATGAATTTGTAAATACACACAAGTTCCCTTGCGATTGCAAATTTAACAACAAGCTTGCAACTAAACATAAGTTCATTAATAAAAAAGTTAGCAAGTGCATGTAAAACGCGTTGTAGTGGTGAGAAAATAAGAAGCAAGGGAAAAGAACCAACATTTCTATGACAAAGACATAACAATTGAAAGCATAACGAAGTGTTAACATTCATCAACTGTAAGCATGAAAAACACATTGCTTAGGAAGAGCTTTGTTAGAAAAATTTGTATTTTATGTAATCATTTTTTAAACAACTAATGGATGAATGGAATGGATATTTGGCATAATGTGAACATGTATCCAATTTTATATACACTCAAGCTAAGACATGATCTAACATATGACATTATAGTATGACATATAATATATAATGATTGGTGTCTTATGCAACCACATACTAAACAACTTGTAATATTGCTTAAGATATGATGTGGAAAAATAATGTCCATCACTTTATGTTTAATATGTGTAATTTTGCCACATAATGTAAATATGTAATAAATTAACATAATTGTATGCATTACATAATTATACATTGTGAGTTATATTGAAAATGCAAAAAATAATTGGCATCATACATCATAAAATTTAATAACATACATTCATATATTTATTTATAGGTCATTATGTAATGGCAATGGTCACATGTGCATTACATGAAATTCGAGGGATTTAAAAAAATGTTATATTCTAATTCATTATTTTTATTAATGGCATGCATACATGATGAGGGTTTAATCAACAATAATTAAATTTATTTTTAAAATTAAATCATGTGATATTTATGTGTATGTTTATAGGTAAAACATTTCATAATTAAATTTTTGAAATAAATATTTTAAATTGATGTAGTTCACATCTGAAGATTTGAAAATTATGTATTTTCATAGAAATATGGAATTAGAATATAGATTGAATTTAATCAAAAATATTAATTTTAATTAAAAATTAATTTATGGCCCATTTTTAAAGATTAAAATAATTTAATTATTAAAAATAATTTGACTATATGAAATAAGTAACAATTTAGAATATTAAACTTGATTTTTTGAAACAAATATATGAGTTTTATTCTAAATTATGAATTTTAAAATAAAAAATTAGATTAAATTTATAATTAAAATCATATTTTTAGAACATTCAATTTGAATATCAATTTTGAGACATTTATTTAAATAAATTGTAAATATTTAATTAAAATGTGAAATTAATTTCATTGTGAACTTATATAATTAAATAACATAGGATATGATAATGAGTAAAATTTGAAATATAAATGTTTATATTTATGTGATGACATATTATATCATATTTTGAAATATTGGTTGGATGGTGAAGGAGTTGCTTTGTGGTTGTGGAGATGAGGATTCAGTTCCTTTTTATGACATTTCAAACTAATATCCTAAATGACTATAACATGATTACATATTTTAATGATGTGGCTAGTGACATGGCCAATGATGTGATTAGTTTTTAAATTTCAAATGAATATGTAACATTTTAAATAAATAAATAACTTATTTATTTTCTATCTCACTACTAGGAGATGCGGCCCAAGTTCACTAGGCTATTTCACTATGCAACCATAAAAGTGAATTAAGTTCACTGTAATTTCACTACCCTTACCTTCATTGGTGAAAATGGTTCACTATATGGTGTAAATGTTTACTAAGGGTGAAGTTTGTTTACTAGGTTTGTTTTTTTAACATTATTAAAATAATTATTGAAAAATC
>Ga0209208_10013585_pt1 | contig 10143 bp, 15 predicted proteins | sample S1TSphfallax_3_FD_187694 | JGI IMG/M metagenome (GOLD analysis project Ga0209208, IMG submission 187694) | Host-associated microbial communities from peat moss isolated from Minnesota, USA - S1T2_Fd - Sphagnum fallax MG (SPAdes) (version 2) | ecosystem: Host-associated > Plants > Peat moss >... | reverse complement strand
TTTTTTGGGCACGGGACATGGCCTTTTGCTTCCACAGATCTGGATTGTCTTGGAATTTGGCTTTGCGCTTATCGTAGAAATCTCCCAGCCTTTCGCCAAATTGATTCTTTGGTCGAGCCTGGACGGGCGCGATGCGGTCTAATACCCAGAGGTACAGTTGGGCCCTACACAGTTTCGACCCCCCAGTTTTTTGGGCTTGCTTATCTCCAGACGATTCCTCGTCTTTGGCCATGCCCAATCTCCGCTTGAATCTTCCCAAGGATTCAAATTTGGTAATGGGGAAGATTTGCGAAATTAGTAGAGCTTGTATCCTATCTCCTATACCAAAGTCACACATTACCTTGACATAAGTTTGGAATTCTGGAGCTTTGAGCAGGGATTCCATATCCCGCTGAATCACCAACTCCCATGAGCGCAAATCGCAAATGAACTTCGCTAGGGTGCGGGTGAATTCGGATATCTCAATCCCATACTTTGGGGCGATGGACTTGGCGTAAATTCGGTCGTAGTAGCGGGAATCTCGCTCACCTTGCGCCAACCATGACCACAAGGGAATTTCACCGTCTGCTGCTGCTTGAGATTTTTTCAAGGCTGCCTCTGGGAACTCCCTGGCTAGCTGCTGCCTGATGCGATTTATCGGTGCTGATTGAATCCGATTAATTGATTGCAATCGGAACCAAAGCCCCCGCAATTTCGCCACATTTCCAGCATCAAAGTAGAGGAAGAATTCCTCATTGTGCCAGTGAGTAAGTGCATACAAGGCAAGGGCGCAAGCATCAGCTTGGTCGTTCTTGTCTGGTAGTCGGTTTTCAATCCTAAAGTGGCGTACTTCCGCGTGTCCTACCCAGCGTACCTTTATGCCTTCAAACGCACAAATATGAGCGTAGATAAAGCTGTAATGGATGCCGGTTGGCTCAAGGATAATTGCATCTGGATTTAGGGATAGTAGATTATCAATCCCTTCAGCATCAGCTTTAAAAGTAAGCGGATCTTCTTTGGTTGATCTCTTGTTCTTTCTGAAGTAATCCCGAAAATTACTAGGGATACCCTCTTCAGAATTGATAAGCCAACCAACAACAGAGGATTTGCAAACATCTAGTCCTAATATTCTCATTTCAAGGTTCAGAATTTGGGAGTATATTCAGCACAAAAACCCGTGATATACTAGTCACGAATCTCCCTAATTGTTGTTAACAATTCACTTTTAAACCGTTCACGGGCGGAAGCAATAAGCAGTAGTTGAGTTCACGAAATGAGGAAACCTTGCGGTAATTTCTACTCAAAAACTCGTACTACCGCTATCACATCCCTCCATTGCTGGAGACGGTAGAGTGCGCTACTCTTCCCGCGACAATTCCCCCAAAAGGGAATTGTTTCGACTAGCGAGCGAGCTTAATAAACTAGTCTCATCAGGCGGAATGTGAATTTATCAGGATGAGTTTTGATTCTCCGGTGTCATTTGGCTGGCACTGCCTGATAATTTCAAGAACTAGATCATCTATGCGATGCTCACTCAAATTCGCCACCTTCTGTCCAGCAGCACTGGCTAGTTTCTCTCCCACACGCTGCTCTGGTATACGCCAAGTTCCACTGATGAATTTGTGAGCGAGACTCAGGGCTATGCCAGTAGAAAGGATTGACCGCTTGCTGGCTAAAATGTAGTACCTGTCGTAGGGAAGAAAGGCTTGTTTCAGCCGTGGCAGGGATTCAGAAATTCTCTCCAAATCGGCGGCTACTTCAATGAGTAGTCTAATCTTCCCTACCTTGGATAAAGTACCAAGTAATTGCTGTAATTCTGGGTCCAACCACCGGGGGATGGGCACATCTTTGTAGGCGATTTGGGAGATGAGAATTTCAGCCAGGCTCAGCAGTTCGGGTTCAGAATGTGGGAGATTCATTGGCGTCATCCTCAATTATTTGTCCGGGGATAAAGCAGTTGAATTTGGGGAAATCGAGAATTGCTCTTAACCCTTCCTCCTTCTTTTTGTCTGACATCTTGGCGTAGGCTTGTCTTGCCATAGCAGCAGTGCTCGCATACCAGAAATCTTCGCTGAGGTTAGTGAGATCGCATATCCGATCTACCAGGAGCCTTGCTACCAACCCAGATATCAAAAACCTATCGGTGTTGATCTGAATCATCCTGCCTGGAACAATTTCATGATTCAGGTAGGTTTCCGACGAAGGGGGAAGTTCGGCTTTAGTCAGTAAATAGCTAATGAAACTATCGATTAGCGGTTGTCGATCCACGTTGAATGGATGCTCTTGAGCCATCCGCAATTGCTGGACTACCCAGAATACCTGTTGCTGGCTTAAGAAAAAGGTAAGCTCTGGTTTATCTGAGAGTTCTTCTGCTTCAGTGAGTAATTGTTGTAAGTCGGCTTCCATGTTGCTTGTTAGTATGGGATGTCATCGTCTTCGGTTCGGGGGAAGAACTTTTTCTTCAATTGCTCCTCAACTAGGGTCATTAGTTCTTGGGCAGCTTCCTCCGGATCTTCCTCTGCGATCGCGGCAGTCATTTCAAGTTGGGCTGAGGTGTAGTTCCCAGTGTTGAGCACTCGCCTGGCAGTGATGGTGGTTATTTTCATGATTGGTCAGCCAGGTTAAAGGTGATTTCGGTTTTATAGCCGGTTGAATTTCGGTAGATTCTGGCATACTCCTCAGCCTGGCTTTTGGTGCGATAGGAATTCATCAAAATCCATTGCAATCCATCCCATCTATAAACAGACCAAGGCAGTAACTTCTGTTTGTAAGTAGTCATGGTTTTGTATTCTCCAAAATTCATGTTTTGAGGTGGTTTTCAGTCCTAGTACATTTGTTCACGTCTCATTTTTTTGGGCGACTATCCTAAAAATTCATTTCTGGCAGTGCTACCTGCCCTATTTTTTTACCTCCTATTTATTGCTCCAGATTTTCAAAAAAACGCGCTAGCCGCTATATCAACCAGCGCGGACACAACCAAAAAAAAAGTGAAAACAGATTATGACTAAATGGATTAACTCTAGATACACTCCTTTTGCTAAACAACTAAAACTACTAGCGTTGTGAAGCGTGCGCTAATTATTTAATCTTGAATACGAGTACCTGTTTGCTTTTGGCGTACTCAATTCGCTCTACTTCTGTTACTGCTTGTCCGTAGGAAGCAGCAACGTAAATTTTATGGTTATCCTTACACCCAATACCCATGAATGCGTCTAAGGTCCTCACTGAGAATTCAGAAGAGGTTAGCGGAATTAATAATATTTTGTCCCCGGCTGAGTTGAAACATACGTGTTTTACCCACCTCTCGCCTGCTTGGCTTTTGATCATCATTTCGGTGGTCAAAGGTAGGTCATGAGACTCGACTACGTTGACCAACAATTTAAAATTAACTGCTGCCATAATTAGCTCCTAAAATTACATCTCCCAGGGTTCTGGTCCCTCGTCATCACCTACCTCCTCATCGTCGTCATCCTCGTACCATTCGTGACCACATTCATCACAAATGCAATACCAGGCTCCCCACTCATTTCTTTCGTCTGTAAAATCAATAGACCCGCAACTGGGGCAGCACATGGGACCTTCCAAAAGCATTTTATGCCTCAATTATTGTTAAATATTCATCCCAAATTTCCTCGTATCCCTGCACAGAGGAACGAAGATTTTTAGTATCAGAAATGTACAAATCCATCGCTTCAGCCATTAGCAAGGTATTGGCGTTGAGTTGAAATTTTAACTCCTCAATCTCCTGCCTTAGCTGTGCGTTCTCTGTTTCTAGTTGCCTGATTCTCTTCCGCTTGGTTACATATTTTGGTTTGTCCATGTGATTTAAAAAGGTGCAGGCGCCTGCGAAATTTGCGCGTTGATTTTTAGAAACTGTTATCCGTTCCTTGGGGGGAATTTCGCGATCGCAACTCACAGCTACCCGAAAGTAGCCCGGCCTCTTGAGGGATTTTCACCCAGGTCTTACACCGCCTTCGCTCCACTTCGTCCCCGGACCAATGCAAAACCATAAAGTGGTTACTTTTCCGGTGTGGAGTAAATTTGGTTGCCCTACTAAGGTCTGTGAGTGCGGCCGCACTGTGGTTGAGTCCGCCAGTTTTTTTGTGGTCAACTGCGACTTGAGGTAATCTCCCCCGCTGGAGGAGTCTGACTCCGCTACCACTTCCCCAAGTTTGGTGCTGCCCGTGGGCTGCTGCAATCAGAGTGCATCTCTCTGGGGGTGGTGGCGTTTTGTTCTATGAAACATTTTAATGTTATATTGTTCTATCAAACGAGTCAAGGTTTTATAGAACAAAAAAATAAAATGTTCTACAATTGGGTGAAATATGGAATCTAACGATGCCAAGACCAAGAACAGTGGGCGACGACGCAATAAACGCATCGATCAGGATCAGCAAATCCGACTGGGAGAGACTAGAGGTGATAGCCCAGTCGATGGGAAAAACGAAAGCAGAGCTACTGCGAGCTATAGCGAAGGGGGAAATCCCCCTGGGCGGCATCTCATCATCGGAGATACGCCTTCTGGGAAAATCCTTCAGCGCCTCGACAAACTAGAGGAAACTCATTATCGATATGTTCACGCGCACCAAACCCGGCTACAGGCGCGGCTGGATGAAAGTAAACAGCTAGAGGAACAATTTCGCAGGGAGGCCGCAGACCTGAGGCAGCAGATCCTGGAATTGGCCGCTGAAGAGCACCAACCTCATACTGATCAGTCCGACACGTGACCGCTTACCAAAAGTAGGCGGTTTTGCTTTTGCTACTTCTCCCCTACTTCTCCCCTACTTCTCCCCTACTTCTCCCCTACCTCTCCCTACCTCCACACTCCCGCCCAAGCCAAAATCTAAAATCTAAAATCCGAAATCTAAAATCTAAAATCCGAAATCTAAAATCTAAATTTGGATTTCCAAAAATCTCAACTCTCCCAGTCCAGGACTGGAGGTTCATATCACTTACCCAGCATCCACTAAGTACCAAGTGTCACCCCTTCCCGGGACTAGCCCAAAATCCAAAATCTAAAATCTAAAATCCAAACTTCACAGTTTGACTAGTAGAAGTTCACAGTTTAACTAGTAGAAGTTCACAGTTTAACTAGTAGAAGTTCACATCCCACAACCAAGCCTACTAAATACCAGGTGTGACCATGCAACCAGAATTGTTTGCCCTAGCAGACTACGAGCGAGTAGTTCATGACCCCTACTGGGATACCATCGTCCTCGATGTCAATCCCGTCCCCGATCCATCAGGCCAAATCACCCTGTTTTATGACGACTCCCAGGAACCACCCGACCCAGACGACTACCCAAGCCTGGAAGCATACCACCAGGCTTGGGAGAAGTGGGAAGCGAACCACGGTAAAAACGAACACGGGTTTTCCGTGCCTCGTGATAATAAAGTGGGCACCGTTACAGAATCAGGTTATCTGTGCGACCGGGATGATTCTGCAACGCCTGCAAATAGTTATACTGTGCCACTTCCAAATGTGGAACAGGGTGATTGTGTAAGTGATTCTGTAACGCATTTTGGATGTGTGAATGAATACACCCCCAAGGGACAAGCCAGGGGAGGCAAGAAATACTTTTGCTACTCATACCGAGGTAGCGGCAGGGTGAGACATGTTCACATACCCGGCGGCAATACCTCCAGTCCCGTCGCTCAGTCCAGGGCGGAAAAAGTAAGGAGAGCCATCATCGAGGGCAAATCCCCAACCGAAATAATCGCAATCATCAAGTCCCACTGACCAAAAAAAATCCCTCACTCGCCGAGGGATGGGGGAATCTCTACCTACAGACAGCAATGTACCTCACAGAAAAACTCACTCGTGAGGTGATGAGTGAGGGCAGTGAGATGTAAAAATGAACGGGTAAATCATACACCAATACTGCCACCAATAACCGTATCATAAAAGATGTCGTTTCCTGTGCTTAATCCAATGAGTGAGATCAATATCGAAAATAATGTACTAGGTGGTGGCGGTGAGCTTGTTGCCGCGCTGAACAACCTAGCCGCTTCCAATGCTGCCGTCATCGCATCCAATGAAGATGTCGTAGCAGCTAACCAGGCTCTCGTAGCAGTTCTTCAGGCGGCGACACCAGCGGCTACAACCAGCGACATCACCGACCTTATCGGCAGCGGCGACACCGATGGAACCGACACCGATAGCACCGAAGGTGGCACTACAGGTGACACTACAGGTGGCGGCAGCGACGACAGCGACGACAGCGACGACGAATAGACCAGGCTTACCAATTAAACGCCTGTACCTCACAGTGGCTTGCGGGGTGCAGGCGTTCAAGTTTTTAAAAAATCTTGCAGTCGCGCTGCGCGACCAGCGGAGCAGTAAAGCTGAGAGTACAACTCATCAACCTCAATCAACCTCACCCCCAGTTCCAGTAGGGTGATAGATTTCCCATTCACAGCAATCCACGCCAGGGCTAACTGGAGCGATCGCGCTAGTTCAGGATTCTTGGTGGTCATAAAACTGATATCGCTCCTACCTTTTGGGAGTCGCTAACTTCGATATACCGGCGCAAATTAGCCAAGTTTTTGTGCCCTGAAATTTCCTGGATCGTTGGCAGTGAGATTCCGGCGGTGTTCATCCTGGTAATCGCGCTGCGCCTAAAACTGTGACAGCTGTAACCCTTCCCCTCCAGTCCAGCCGTCTTAATTGCCCGTCGGAAGGCATCGTCCACACTTTGAAACTGGATGGCAAAATCTTTGTCCTTCCCAGGGAACAGGTAAAAGCCCGCGGGGGATTTTTCTTTCCAGTACAGCGACAACATATCCCTGAGAAATTGGGAGGTAGGCACCTGCCTAGTCTCCTGCGACTTGGTAATCTCGCTGGGGAAAGTTATCGCCTGTAGTGGCTTGCCATTTTCATCAAAAACACAACTGATAGGTAGCCTTCTCACCTCACCACATCTAGCAGCAGTGAAGTAGGCAATCTGGAAAAGCAAGCGATGACCACTGCCTTTAGTTGCTCCCAACAGCTTGTTGAGATCGGCGATGGTGAAAATACTCGCTTGCCCTCTGCCATTAACTTTAACCATTCATGTACATCTTTTGTATTTAGCTTGAATAAAAGCTGTATATCCCTTGAGGTTACTATTAGTTGAATATGGCTCAACCTTAACACCTGCATAGCTTTCATGCAATGCAAGCATCTACATCTTATACCTAAAAGTGGTAATTTACAGAATCTCTGTACAGATACAAACTGGACAAAGTGGTATTTGCAAAAAAAAGATTGCATATCCGCAAGCTCGAATAAATAATTAATTAATTAGAGATGGAATGCTGGGTAGCGGTTTTATGTGATGGGCTTAATCCTACTCCTGGGGGGATACCGCAGAATCTCAATAATATTTGCATACCTCACCGGGTTTGGGGAAACTCTGTTACTCTCCAGATCGAAGAGATTGCTTCGGGAGCCTTCGAAGGTAGCTTAGGCTACTTTATATACATAGATGGGCAGCTCTATGGAACCAACAATTCCAGTTCCACAGGCCCTTCCGGGGCAGCTGGCTCCACGATTGCTCAGGGTACGGGGTGCAGCGGGCAGCAGTACGCGTGCCAGGATTACGCCTGTGCAGGGCAAAACAGCAATTACACAGGCGGCTACTCGACACTGGCAGCCTGCCAGGCGGACTGCGCCCCTTGTACAACCTACGACTGCCTGAATGGAACATGCACTTTATCGTCGCAGTACGACACGGCTGGCTCGTATTCTTCCCTAGCTGCGTGCCAAGCGGCTTGCGGGGGACCCACTTGCTCCACCGGGCAACTTTGCGCCACTCCCAGCACCATTTGCGCCGGCACCTGCTGCACTGGTGGTCAGAGCTGTGCCGATCCGAGTTCAATTTGTTCCGGCACTTGTTGTCCAGCCGGTCAAAGTTGCTATGACCCCAATAGCTTGACGACGCTGTGCCAATCGGGAAACGCTTGTCCCACCTGCCCAACCTGCCCAACCTGTCCGGAGGACAATGTGCAATTTTCTACTATCAACGCTCAAATTTTTGAAAAATGCGATAGCTCCGGTAATCCAGTTTACACAACACAAGCTGTGTCTGTTATTCAGGGGACCGAGGATGCTGAAACGCTTAAATTTAAGGAGCTTGCCGAAATCTATGCTTACCAGAATTGCAATTCGGATACCGACTGTGCCGCTATCCCCCTGGGCTGGCAAATTAGACCAGAAGCCTCCAGACCTCAAGCTATTTTCCAATTTGCAGAAGTTGATGGTAGTGGCAACATTACTGGCTCACCGAAGTACCCGATTACGGTCCCTCACTTGGTGAATAATCCCCCAACAAATCCCTTACCCAACTACACCAAGGGAAATTGGGAATTGATTTATGTCTTGAATGACAATTCAAGGGTAACAATCCATGCGATGGACCAAGACAACGCTAACACTGTGTTAAATGCGATTATTCCACTTCTTGATACCAATTACACCTCAAAAGCCTACACCTCAAAAAGTGGCCTAGTAATAACACAAACACCCATAGCTCAAAATTTAGTCACCTGCAGAATGGTCAAGTACTACAGCACCGGAGTTCAAAATAGTGTCCCAGACTGGATCGTCAAGTGGGATTAAACCACCACCTCAAATATGGTGGCAAATTCCCGATGATTTAACTAATGTGGTTCTACTAAGTGATGCTTGTAGAACCTATTTCTACTCTAGAAGTACCTTAATCAGAAACATCAAGAAAGGTAGATTAACAGGATTCAAAATAGGTCATAGATGGTTCGTCGATACTCAGAAGTTACAAGCGCGTTCCTCGTAAGCCCTTGTGTTCTCCTGTCGAGGCTTAAGGCTCGATTTGCTAAACATTCATCAGCTATTGATTTTTATGGTTCCGGCCATTAGTTTGGAACAAAGCAATTAAACAACTTCATGGCAACTAAGAAGCACGTTATCGGTAGCGCGATAGTTTCGCTCGACCCTTACTACAGTGGCACCACTGCAAGCGGCTCACAAGTATCTGATATTACTGGTGTTTCCCTGCTCGACGGCGATCCTCCTGCTGATGCAGTTTCCAGCACAATCAGAGCGCAAGTTTTGGGTGGGGCTGCCCGCAGGTTCAAAGTCCGTGTCACCGGGAATAAAATTCGCACTATGTATTGTGCAGCGGCGAACGCTAGCAAAATCTCCACGCTTGTCGGGGCCGAGATCGCTACCGGGTTGACAATCATCTCGGCCTGGTTTCCGCAACACTACAACTACGGAGCCTAGGCAGGGCTTTGTTTCACCGTTGGTCCACTATTTTGAGCATTAAAACATGACAGCAATTTTAACCGACCTGTACTTACAAATACCAGCCGCAGATCCTACTCCGGCTATGAATTTCCTCTTTCGAGGGGTAAAAAATATATACAGTAACCAGGATATCGCCACCGCTACCGGCGTCAGCGAGGCAACGGACGATCAATCTGCCTCCCTGCCTTATACGCCTGTAAAGGAGTTGATTCGCGGTGGATTTTTACAGACAAGCGTTGTTTCAGTAAGCGATCCTGATACTAGTAAGACATATTACAAGACTCTGCACTACGGGCAGGACAAGGATGAAGACGACGTGGAGACGGCAATTCAGGCAATTAAGTGGCCCACCGGCAAAGGTCAGGGAGGCAAAATCAATGGATTCGTAACTCGCACCCGCGTCAAGGGACGAATGGATTAATTCCTTTTAGCTGGATTTGGACCATGGATTTATCCAATACGGCCAACTGGGAGAATATCTATGAGGAAACTTTAACCGTTGGCATTGCGCCAAACTTCCCAGATTTCTCCCTTCCGATTCAGCTTACTTCTAGGGTGATATTCGTCCAGGTAAGCACCTCGAACCAGAAAAATACCTGGCACCTTGCGGGGTGGCTGAATCAAGCCCTCAATTTAAATCTTCTCAACACGAACACTAATACTTACTCTTTTTCTCAAAGGCTCCTGTTGGGAGGAAATGTGATTTTCTTCCCCCTGGATGTTACTAGCTACGGGCTGACTTTTAGCTTTCCTTATTGGTTTGGGACGACTTTTATCAGCATTTGGGAATACACCGGCGACGATGTCGTCGATGCTGAATCAGCACTGTCCCAAATTAGCCAGGTTACTGGCGATTTAACGACCATAGCCCAAAATGTTAGCCAGATTCTTCAGGTGAT
>Ga0209208_10013584_pt1 | contig 10144 bp, 6 predicted proteins | sample S1TSphfallax_3_FD_187694 | JGI IMG/M metagenome (GOLD analysis project Ga0209208, IMG submission 187694) | Host-associated microbial communities from peat moss isolated from Minnesota, USA - S1T2_Fd - Sphagnum fallax MG (SPAdes) (version 2) | ecosystem: Host-associated > Plants > Peat moss >... | reverse complement strand
GAGTGGGGAGTTTCTTGAAAGCCCACTTGGTCTATGTTTTCTGCTTCATTTTCCTTTGTTTTCAGTCTATCCTCTTGTATGTTTCTGTTCTGTGTTTTTCCTTTTGTGTTCTTATTTGTTGCTAACCAGTAGCATGGCTGAGTCTTCCAATTACTTCTAGATTTGCAGCAAAAACTCAAAATACACAAGTTAGCGTTAGACCACCCTTTACCATCTGTAGGCAGCTGATGAAGTCAGTGAGGAAGTTGTTATACAGAATCACTATCATACATGTTATACTATTATTGGCCCTTGAAACAGGTATAATAGGCAACATTGTTCATACCGCCCATGTGTTTGTTTTGGTTATTTGTCCTTGTTTTGTATTTGTTTTATGGTCCTTTTGTTCTCAGTTTTGTCTCTTTCTTCTCTTGAGATTTCTGAGGCTTTAAAGAAATGTTAACCTTGTTTTGCCTTTTCCTAACACGAGAAAGGAGATTTCTCGATTCTTATGAGAGACATTTCTATCATTTTTGTCCAAACTGTCAACACTGCACAGAATCCAACTTTCCACATTGTCTGCTTGCAGGACATCTGTTCACCGACAAAAATCTTTGACAGAGACAAAAGTTTCACATGGTTTGTTTATTCTATCCTATTGCTCACAACAATGTTATATTGTAGGATAATCTCATAGTTGGAAACAAAAGAATATAACAGGGAAGAGGAGAATTCAAACACGGACTCTAAACTTTCCTACACAGCATTCAACTTGTGTCGAGGTGGTAACAGATCATTTGCTTCTAACTAATGATGAAAGCTGTCAAATGATTGGCATCCTGACCTGATTGTGGTGGCCACTACCAGGTAGTAGAAATCTGTGAACAAAAGACATGGAGAACAATCTGTTGCCCACATTACTTGCTCACTTGCAGTGCACTCCACTGAAAGCTACAAATCTGTGGAGACAAAAGGGATTTGGAATCTACGACCTGCTGGATACCTGAACCTTCAGCTGGTGATTGGAAGCAAGGTTGATCATCTGTAAAACTTATCTCTTTACCCATTGGAAGCTTTTCCTTGCCTTTGCTTTTCCAGGCTTTTTCCGCTCCACTACACGTGAGTCTCTGGTAAGCATTCCCGCTGTCCACATATGCAAGAAATAGGACAGCATGAATTTACACACGTAAGACAAAACACCCTGAACTTATAACAATGAACATGAAATCGCACATAAATGCAGCTTGATGTGCTCCTTTGTATTCGCAGCCAAGTCACAGGCAAATCTAAAAAATGCAAAACACAGTTCATTTTTGTGCAGAATTGCTTTCAGTAAAATGTCTCGACCAGTACTTGGAGTGCACAGAGAAATAGCTCCCATGGTTCTTAGATATACTACGTATGACTTCTGTGCCTATATAGTTGAAAGCCTTATTCAAAGCACAAGTGCATGCTACTTGATTTGGAGTTATTGACTGATATTGACTTCTTTATCTTCTGATTGTCACAATCCACTGGGTTACCTCCAGAATCTGATTTGATAATAAGGACACACTTTAACCAAAGATCATCCTCTTGTCTAATCTCATGAGGCTTATGAAAGTGTTCCCTAATAAGTTCTGACAATCATGACATGGTTTAAGCACAAGCGTAAAATTGTAGTTACCAGTTTTTATCAGTTTGTTTTGTTCTTCAAACAACATGTGGTATGTACAGATACCTACCTGTCTTCAGCGCAGGTCGAAGTGTGGGGTCAAAGAGTTGCAATGCTTTGCTGATGCCATGCCGTAGAGCGCCTGATTGCCCTGTGAAAGTGATCCATCCACATATGATCCAACTGTTAAAGATCTAATTTGACAATCAAAGCCCACACTTCAATTTCAACAGCTTGTCACTTTAACAAACAAAGTCACATTGTTGCATTGCTCTCTCAGCTACCATGTACATAAAAGAGGACCACAGACACGAAGGTTACCAGTGGTGCCACCGCCTTTGACAGTTGAGCGAAAATCAAACGCACCAAGTGTTTTTGTCTGAACAAAGGGCTCTAGATAGTGGACCCTGTTGTCAAGGTTAGGGAAATACAAGTCATGTGACATCCCATTGATAATAAACTTTCCCTCCCCTTCCATAAGCCACACTCGGGCAATGCTCGTCTTCCTCTTCCCAGTGGCATATGCCCTTCCCAGTGCATCCACTTTCTTTACACGTGATTTATCTATCTCTTCCTGCTTTCGTCTCTCAATCTCCCGCCGCATAGCCTTCTTCTCCATCTCCTCGTCTTGTTCCTCAATCAGCTCCAAGGGGGGTAGACCAACAATGCCACTGAAGTCCTTCAACGCAATTAGACTGTCAAGGTCATCCTCTGAAATACCTGATGATGCTAAGAGCTCACCAAAAGCTTCTGGGGAGTTTGAACCAGCTGCCACACAGAGAGGAAACAGGCCCAAAAAAGATTTCTATAAGCAATGCTGGACAATCAAAAGACATCATGCTTAGGAGCTGTTTACTTCAAGGTCAGGACTGAGAAGCTGACTTTGCATGGCATTCTTTTGTACCCAACATTATATGACTTGTTTATTAACAGTTTAAGAGTACATTCCATATACTTGTGGTGTACAAATCATTGCAATTTGAGAGAAGATGATACATAGCAACACAATCTTCTTAGGAACAACTAGCAAAGTGTGAAGATTTGAAAAGAGCTACTACCAGGTCCTGACTGCAAGTTGGCGTTGAATGGTCCAGTTCTAGTTGGGCTTCCAGTATCACCTGATCACTCACGTCAACCCAATAGTCACCAGGTCAATTATCATAACCTTCTTGTGCTTTGGCACAAACCACATAAACCAGGGAGTGAAGAATGACACACATTCAAAAAAGGCTACAAACCCAGAATGTATTAAATCCACAGTTAGATTTGACATCACAAAGTAGTATTCCCTACTCAGAGCTACCAAGAAGAATACAAAGCAATTTACATTGAAATGAGATTACATAACCCTAAAACCAAATCAGCTCTTCCAAAACACTAACATTTGTCACACTGCAGTTGTACTAGCACTGCGATCTCTGTTGCTTGTGTGTTTCTGGTTTGCTTCAACACCCAAGGGTTTAATACTCAGAAGCTCAAACCCTTGATCACACCTTTACAAATATGACTGTTTAGATCATGAGGTATCAGGTCTTGAGTTGGGAGTGCATTCTTTAGAGAGAATTAGGTTACACTACTTACCAGATTTTGAGGAGAAGCAATGTGATTGAAATCTTTGCAAAGCTCCTTGTCCACTCCTGGCAAGCAACTCTGTGTGAGGAGAGCAACAGAAACTGTATTACTTTCAAATTCTCCAAAGTGCTCTTTATCAGAATCTCGATCAACTTCATCAACATGTCCATGCTCTTATGCAGACAACTGGTGTGAATTCCACTGCTGATGTGTCCATCTGTCACATTGCTTTGTGTCATACCAACAACCAACCAACCACCATTGCTTCGATTGTGTTCACTTTAGCTTAAGCACTATTTGATCATTTACAAGCCAGGATGTGCAAAGTTTCATTGTCATTTACACATTCAGCAATGGCTCATTCAATCTGTCACCAGCTAGACACAGAGAAGTGGTGATCTGTTTTTACAGATAAAAACCATCAAGCAGAATGTTGTAGAGGCTTTTTATACTCTTACAAAACATGCAAAGAAATGCCGTCCAGTTCAGAGAGGGGAAAATCTCTTCTTACGGATGTCAATGGCAGCATTTGGGTGCAGTCTGGACAAAAGATTCCTCGTAGTTACAGCTCCTAATGACTGCAGCGCTGAGGCCAGAACTTTCCTTCCCGACATGGCGGTCGTCGTCAGTTCTGGAAAAACACCACCTTTTGTCCCCCTCAGAAGCGAGAACCGAATCGAAACCCCCGACCCAATTGTCTTCACGAACAAAGAAACCTGGAGATTTAGCAACATATGAAGAGATCGGGAAGTATAGCGAGTTTCTGCATCTGAGAACGCTTCATGAAAAGCTTGCAAAAACAAAAAACCTAGTTTAGATCTCAAAACCCTAGTTGGTCTCAACCTCGACCAAGATCTTATCAAAAGAAGCTGGAAAACAGAGATTGCACTTCTATCCCAGAAGCAAGCAAGCAAAGGCAAGCAAGAACTTCTTTGTAGAAACTTCCAGATACGAAGAGAATAAATCGTTTAGAGTTTCACCCAAGCTCACTAAACCCTAAACCCCTGTTCAACAGGAACATCGGAGGTAATGCTCCCATTTGTGCTTACAATCGCCTCTTCTCGTAAATGCTACTTTCTCCGCGAAAAATGGAATCTATGGCAGGAAAACATACTTACTTCTCAGTGGGAATCGATGGAGACGCAACAGATTATCGGAGATACAAGAAGGTGGAGTTGAAACAAGCGGTCCTCGCTTGCGTCTTCGACAAAAACCCTAAACCTAATTCACATAGCAGGTGACAAATTGGCCCCACAACTATCGAGAAATTCTTTGCAAACCGTTGCGGATCCTGGGGCAGGAGAGAAGTCGAACAAGTGCGAAAAACCCAAAATGCGAACGAGCGATTTCGCCATATCCCGATCATCTGAGGTGAGCTCCTCTTCAAGAATTTGCAATTTGCAATTAGGATTTGGGGTTTTGCGTTTTTCTTCTCTGCAGGTGACGATGCAGATGGAGCCTTCTTCTTCTTCTTCTTCTTCTCTGGCTAAGTCCGTGTCTGCTGCATTGCCCATGTGTTTTGTTGCGGTTCACAGATCTGCATTTTGTGAGAGAATGTGGTAATTTTGAGAACTGTTTCACCCACTCGCCGCAGATGCGCAATTCAAGGAGCTAACTTCTTGAGATCAGGGTTTAGCAGAAGAAGATGAAGGCAAGCTCATTGCAACAAACTGGGGTTGAGCTTGCGCTTGAAATTCTTGAAGCAGCTAAAAGACAATCCGTTCTTGCACTCAGCATTCGAATGCGAACGCTCAAAATTAGCGGAAGAACTTGGAGCTCTTTGCCAAGTTGAGAGGATTTATGGTTTGGGCGTTAGGGTTTACGAACCACAAGAGCAAAACCAGGAGCCACATATACCTTGCCTCAACTTTGGTGTGGAGAACCTTGTTGAACCAAACTTCGTCAGTTAGAAATGTTGTCTTTCTTCCAAAGGTTGTTGTGGCATTTGTATCGAGGAAAGGGAGAGAATGATCTAGGGATGTGGAAACGGGGGAGATTTGTGTGCAGATATTCTAGAATGGTTAACCCAGATTTTGGGCGGATTTATTATATGCTTATCTACACCCACTGTCGTGAGCTGATGAAGTCAGTGGGTAGTTATGGCAGCTCAGCACTGCCATTTCGTGATGAAGGTTATGGTCTCACACTTTGTGGATACAAATCCTTTCTTGTTTCTTACAAGTTGAATATTCTCAAGATAAGATGATTTGTGGAATACTTTTTTGATCTTTGCAATCTTCTTGTTGGTTTTCTCCTCCCCTAAGGTTAAGCTATGGCATCACGAAGAGGTGCTGGAATTTTAAGAAGAGCAGCAGTGGGTTGGATCCAGAAGCCCAAGGCAGGCCAGAATCTGCTAGAGTGTGAGGGGCACGCAGTTCCATTCTTGTTATGCGCCAGAAGATGGGTTGCCACCACAATGGGTCAGGAAGCTGCACCCCAGGATGCAGGGCTCTTGATGATGCTCAACTCCGAGATCAAGAATGCAAAGGAGAGCCATAGGCAGCTCAAGGCAAGTTTTCAAATGAATTTTCCCAGAAAAAAGCATGAGTTATGTGTGTTGACTTGAGGTAGGATCAAAAATCAAGAGTTATGTTTGTCAGCCTGAAGTACTTGATTGGTAAATGCAGAAGTTCTCAAGGGGACCATCAAAATTGTTCACTGTAATTGACAAGCCAGGCATGGCAGACATGATCCTGACCCGACAATATAGTAATGAAGACATTAAGCTTACATGTAGGTTTGAGCCTGGCAATTTCAAAGTTGATCAAGATGCCGAGGAGGAGGAGGAGTACATGGCATTTGATGGTGTAACATTAAACACGGTACACTTGACAGTCTCCATCACAAAGGCAGAACGTCATGAATGCTTGGAGTTAACCTGTTGTTGCGAGCAGGATGACCTTTTTGTCACAACCGTCAACCTTCTCAATACTGAAGGATCAAAGGCTCAAGCCTTTGGACCTGAAATCTCGTAAGACCGTTCTCTTCCAATTTTTTACAGCCTTATACATCAGAACATATTCTTTGCAAAACTGATTGGCAAGTAGTCCTTTGAACAGTTTAAACCTAATGTTTTGGGTATTATTGTTGTTGCACTCAAGCTTGAGGTGTTGTGTTGATGCAGGCAATTGGATGGAGATTTGCAAAACCATTTTCTGAAGTTCCTGAAAGCTCGTGGAATTGATAATAGTCTGTCCAACTATCTCTTGGGACTTCTAGAGGATAAGTATCACCGTGAGTACACAGACTGGCTTGAAAACCTTGCAAGCTTCATCAAGAAATGAGAAGTATGTTTTTCACATTCCTACCTCTGAAAAACATTTGAACAATGACATTGTGCTGGTAGTAGACGTATCCTAGAATTCTTTTTAATTTCTCTCTCTCTCTCTGGGACTTGAAACTGACAAATGTGCTGTTCATCTCTCCAAAATGAACTGATCAATGCATCCTGGATTCAAAATTTGCAAGATTTTTCTGGAGAATGAGGGTGCTTCCATGCTTGGAAAAACCCATGACGAGACAATAAAATTGTGAGTAAATCCGGTCTTCTATACATCATTGAGCTTGCTAATGACATTATCTTTGGGACTATTGTGTTGACATCTCACCCATGCCCTTGAGACATATCAAAATCAAACAACCACAACTGAATTCAACCCCCTATCATAGATCTGAAGTTTGAGAGCTTTGGATTTTCTAAGTCATGGGCAGATTCTCGGAGAAGGTGCAACTTCTCCATCGAAGTCTATAGCCTATTATTCTCTGGATTTATCCAGAATCTATGGTTTCAAGTGGACTAGTTATCCATGTAATGGTGTACTTGTAAAAGAGCCTCTAAGAGCCTCTAGAATTTCTCTTAAAATAAAAACTTTATTCAAATACATTTTCAAAAATTAACTACCTCTTCCAAGGCTAGTTACCTCACTCTTTTCCACTACCCACTTACATGGATATGAAAAGGCGCATGTTAGATTGACATAAATAATGATGAAGTATTGGGAACCATATGGGAATAGACGAGGGAAATGAAAAGAGCAAAGGAAAGGGGCGGGAGGGATTTGAATAATAATTGATAGTTAAATGTTCCAAAGAAAAGTATGAATTACATTCCCGTGATGATGTTTCATCAAAATTGGTTTATGTAAGGATAGGTATTTTGATGATTGTCACTATGACAATTCCAAAGTCATTTTGGATTATGATTTGTCGTAGATCAAATTTCATTTAATAATCTCCATTTTTTGGTATGTTTGTATCTTGTTGTTTGCCTTACACCCCTATCTTATTGTGAACTTCTCTAATGAATTGGACTTCCGTTGGTGTTTTGCCTAGCAAATCAAGAATGTAAAAAAATATTAATGAAACAAAATGACATATAATGTATTTTATAAAATTTTAGCTTTTGAAAAGATGAAATTGATTACATCAAAATTATTATGTCCACACAAAACAATTTAATCATCATCACACTGATAGTGCACGAGAACATAAATTTAATTATTTAACTATTTTAATTAACATTATATAACTTGGGATTAATTCAAAGCTTTGTCCTCAATCACAAGGTTTTGGATAGGTCAAGATCAATCTTTTTTCATTCTCTTCTTCTATGGACACTTGTGAATGCCTTTTCTATATTGGTTAAAGTGGACAAAAAAAAAAGAAAAACCAAACATAGAGAAGGAAAGTGTGTACCCAATGTAGAATCTTGACAAATTGGTGAGAAGTTGTGTTTCATCACATTAAATTAGAATAAGTACATGTGGATTGTTTTCTTTTTTTTTATGTTCCTTTTCTTCTATGGCAAGCACCTATATGGGTTGGAGTTGAAATTTGTAATGCTTAGCACCCCATGGACCATTGATTAAAGTGAACTACCAACTTGCAATTTATGTGAATTTGTTGGTAGATGGAAAGTTTTTGATATATTTCATTATTTTATCCCTACTTAATCACTTTTCTATATTAGTTTTCTTCATCACAATTAGAGCTTGTTTGGTTTGTACAAGACAAAAGGGTTGAGACAAATTTTTGTTTGAATGTTTGTGTGCATGAATGCTTGAAATGACTAAGACATTTGTGTTTGAAAGAATTGATCATTTCAATGTGTAATTGTTGAATGCATTGATGGTATGATCTTATGGTCTTTGCATTGAGAAATTTTAAGGTCTTTGATTGTATTTGGAAATAATAAAGATAAACATGAAATTTTCTTTGCATGAAAAGGATTTAACAAAGATCATTTGTAGGGAGGTTGTTGAACCTATGCTAAATGTAAAAAAAGATAAAAATAAGTAAATGTTGTTTCAAGTCAATAAGTTGATTCAAAGGGTGATTTTAACCTATGTAATATTAATGTAGAAATTATACACAAATATCCTTGTGGAATAGGCTTATGCTTAAGTGTGGAGTAAAAAGTTGTGTTCAATGAATTGTTTGAATTGGTGCCTTGAATTGTTTTTGGAACATGCATTTTATACAAAACATAAAAATTGCAAGTAGTTTTCAACAAGAATTTGGGGCTTTTAAAACACTTTTTTTTCAAAAAATTTAGGAGAGAACACAAACCCAAGATTTCTATACACAATTTTAACTTTTAACTTTCCAAACTTTTTTCATACTAATAGACAAGGCCTTGGCACATTACTTGTTTTGTTTACACAATATTTTTTTAAAAATTACATGAAAATATTGCAAAAGATGTATAATTAGTTTATAAAAACTTTGACATGATCTTGTTGATTTTTGTCTGTTTTCAAATAACAAGTTGGATGAATTTAATTATGAAGAAGGGCGTTATATGTTTAAAGTTGTGTCAACAAGCTCCGAAGAATGTATAATCAATTGTTTAATATTTGAAAGCATACATTAAATGAAGATTGCACTTAGGCATTTTTGGCAATTTTAGGAGTTTTTTTGGAGATTTTTTTTTTTTTGAATATTCAATCTAACAATTGAAATATGGAATTAAATTTAATATTTTTTTCAAATAAAATGTAATAAAATAAACAAAACCAAGCATATAGTGAAAAGTTTTGCAAATTCAAAACCTCAAAATGATATATTCCAAGAAATTTGTTAAGTAAAAATTGGGGGAAAAAAAAGTCATTTTAAAATTGTATTGTGTTGACCATAAGATTTTTTGAACATAATTTGATTCAAAAATAAACAAAATAGGAAAGATATAACAAAATAAAATTTTTATCAAAACACATTTTCTTAATTCTAAAATTTTATATTTTCTCAAAATTTTAAAAATTGTAAATTTAAAAATCATTGGCGATAGTTTTAAAATTAATTTAAATTTTTAACCTTTTAACATCCATCAATGCTTTCAACGATTGGTTTTTTGAAAAAATGTTTGATAAACATTAATTTTAATAAATAATTATTTTTAAAAAACCCCAATTCTAAATTTGTTTTATAAGTAAGTTATCAACACTTTTGTAAAAGAATATTAGTTTAAGTTTAAAATGTTTAGTTGTGATAATTAAATTTAAGAATAAAATTTGGATATAATCATTAAAATAACTAAATGTGCATTAAAAAAAACTTCTTTTCAAAAAGACATAAAATATTTTTCTATTTTTGTGTTATGATTGTGTTGACATTTGTGAACTTAAAATTATGATCGCATTTGATTACAAGAACTAGATGTCTTTTATCTTAAGGATTTAATTTTTAACATTACACATCTTGGGGCAACAAGTTTTACTGCTATGAAACTCACAAAAAATTAAAAATTCATTTTTTTGGTAAAGTTACGAACCTTTAAAAGTAGAACTATGAATTTATACATCATACATTGAAAAATGCTTTGAAATGGATGACATTTGAAAACTTTCAACAAATTCAAAAAATTTGAATTTAAAAGGTCATAATTTAAAATTTTAGAAATTCAAACAAGCATTACAAATTGAATATGATTTGCAACTTATG
>Ga0209208_10013581_pt1 | contig 10145 bp, 6 predicted proteins | sample S1TSphfallax_3_FD_187694 | JGI IMG/M metagenome (GOLD analysis project Ga0209208, IMG submission 187694) | Host-associated microbial communities from peat moss isolated from Minnesota, USA - S1T2_Fd - Sphagnum fallax MG (SPAdes) (version 2) | ecosystem: Host-associated > Plants > Peat moss >... | reverse complement strand
TATATATGATGCCACTTGTCAAATTGGTAAGAAGAATGTAGTATTGTTGGTATTACTAGCCACTTGTGTTCATAAATGCAATGAAGATGAATGGTACTTGTGTTGTTTGTTTGGTTGTTGGCTATGCTATAGAAAGGTGCTTAATAAATGACAATGAAAGAAAAATACTTAAAAAGGCTTTGCAAACATGTTGAACTACACCTTCCCTGAAGAAGACAAACATTTTGAACATGAAAATAGCCAAAAAGAATTGGTTTGCATTTTTCCATGTAAGTCCTAAACTTTTTTATGCCACAATTTTTTCATTTGATTTGCATGTTTCTCCCAAGCTACAAATAGATTTGTATATGTTTAATTATGAAATCAATTGAAGGAATCAAAGCAATCAACTTTAAATGGATCTCTTGGGCAAACTACAAAGTAATGTATTTTGTGTTGTCGAATAGAAAAATGTTTTGTTCCAACAAAGCTTTGTACATTAGATGTGGGGTGGTTGGGACAATAAATAGAAATTACTAACTATAGATACAACTTGCACCAATGTATAAAACATGTGAAAGCCTTCAAGTTTTGCAGTACTAAAGCATTCTTTGTATTCCTTGCAATTTTAAATAAAGAGGATTGAACTATTATGTTCTAACTATGTTCCTAGCATGAAGTCTAGTTTGTTTAGTAGGAAAGAGATGGTGCCCTAGATTATTTGCTTGGTTTTCCAAGGTGTAGAGTTATGTTTTTGGTAATTACATGTTGCAAATGAGTCTTTCATTCCTTTCTTGTTTGACAAACCAAATTTCAAAATATATTACATATATGTACATAATGTTTCTTTGTCACTTCTGATTTCACACCATACCTATGCTTCTAGGTCTTTCAAGTTGGTTGCTATCAAACATTTCCACATAAGATATGCTACTTGGCACTTTCTTTCCTTTCATTATGGTTTGAAGCTTCGTGTTCTTCCTTTGTTGGAAAGTGTACACCAAATGCTTATGAAGATGAAAGCCCTTTCTTTCAAGTACTATTGATTTACCATAAAACTTTATAGTGCATTTCTTTAGAGTCTACTTGCATAGAAAAATGTCATGCAATTGTGACATGTAATTTCATGTATATGAAGAAAGGTGAAGGTTTAATAAATTTTGAATGTGAGTTAGAAGGTTAGAACCACATTATGTCCTTTGTGTTTGGACTAATATGTCATTACTAATGCAATGAGTCATTAAGTTATGTTATTAAAGGGAATGATTTTAAGGATACATAGACTCTAGGGAATTGATGAAGTCAGTGGGGAGTGATGGCAACTTGTCTGTATTAATCATGACTAAGGTGATGCTCAAATATTAGTGAATAGTAATCTACTTCAAAGGGCTATCTCAATTTTGGTTCCTTATTTAGTTTTGGTTCTTATATTTAGTTTTGGTAATTCTAGCCACTACCTGGTGTTAAAGCCTAGGGGAATTTTCCTTTCTTTTTACAATAATTAATAAGATTATGTTTATGACAAGTTTGCGGTTGGTTTGTTATGTAACAAAATGGCAAACCAAAAACAAAAAGATGTTAAGGAATGGCATAAAAGGGCCAAAACTTGACCAATACATGCTTACACAAGCAAAACAAAAGGTGAATTGATGAAAAAGAAAGGCAATTATGTGAAGAGCAAAGGCGAAAAAAATTTGAAGCACAAAAACAAATAGTATAAAATATTCATGCAAAGAAGTGGCATGATGTTGGACAAGCAGCCACAACATGTTGAATGGATATCAACTTTGCCCTTCTTGTTATAGAGGAGGTAATGGAAGATCAAGAAGTAAGGAGGCTTGTTGGAACCATTACATAAAGTATTCACAAGTCCTTATTCATTTGCCCATGACCATAAAACATAAAACTTGTAATGGAAAAGGTTCTTGCAAACCCTACCCTATTTTTTAGCATGCATGATTTTTTTTGCCAGCAAAAGTGGCTATGGCAACAAAAGAAGTAATAGCTGGGATGTGTGTTTCTTTACATGAAACTAAGCAATTCAATTTTAATGTTAAGCTTATTGCCAAACATTGCCTCTTGGTAGCAACAATTGGTGTAGGAGGCATCTTCTATTAAAGGCATGGTAGGGTCCTTGGGGTACACCACAATAATGTCTTTATAACATTGATGTGACAATCTCTAATGTGTGAAAGTGGGGCAACTTTTTGGAAACTTTTAGTCCAAAAAAAAAAAAAAAACTAATGGAATTAGCTTGAAATAAAAAATTCAATTATTAGACGGTGGGCACAAAAAACTCGTATTAGCCCAAATAAGAGTGAGGTGACCAAAAAGAGACTTGAGTCAAACATATATGATGAAAAGCCTACTCACTTCCTCATAGAAACACAAATATGTTTTTGAATTCAAATTTGTTGGCTTTTATCGGGCTTATTTAGTTCAAGTTTAATGAGTTTGTGGTAAATATAAACATGCATGAAATCTTTAGTTAGTACTTGGTTGTAATTATAAAATGAATGTGGATGGATTATCAATGTTTTGAAGTTTTGATTCAAGTTCACTAAGATAAGTCCATAATTTGAATTTCATTATATGGTCATGATGGACTTTTATGTATTGTTGTGAAGGTCCATGGACATTTGTCATTGGTTTATAAGCATTTGCATCATCCCAATATAAATCTTTAGTGCGGCTCTGAATGGCTTCCCCAAGCTCGATCTTGACATAATTGTCAAGCTTGTGAAATTGTACAATGCATCCTCAAAGGTTACATCGACTACCTTGTTCATGGAATCAATTGAAGGAGGTTGAAAATGAAATTGAATGTTGTTCCTGAGATTGGGAGTTAGGACCTTCACCAACAATGTAACCCTACTCACAAGAGTTTGAAGGAGAAACAAATGTTACCATATCGGAGTGTGAAAAAAGGAAGGAAAAAAAAAGTGAACACATTGAAAATTCAATACCTTTGACATGTCTAGATACAATTGTGTTTTTCTTTTCATTTTATTGTAATTTTTCAAATGCAAAAGTCAAAAGACCTTGAAAAAAATAGGTCGACCAAAAAATCTTGGCTATAGAGATGGCAACCAAAATCAAGTCGTTATTTTTTAACCATTTTTTTTTTCATTTGGCGTTGCATAGTTTGGCGTCAAACTTTAAAGTGCCAAGAGTTTTATCAAAATGTGGCAACTAGTGACAACGTTTTGAATACCGATCCACAACTTCCTAGAGTATGTGAAATTAACTAATTGGCCATGCTGCAAATAACAAATAATGTGAAAGATGAAAAGTGCTTTTCTATTGTGGTTTTCATGAAATCAAAACTCTGCAACATGTTCATTGCCCATTTGCCTTTTGTCGTGCACATGTTTGCACAATAGTTTTGCACTTTACAAAATTTCTAGTATGCAAAATATATTGAACAATGATGAGCATCACGTCCTCAATATTGCTATGATGGCTAGGCATTGGGCAATATGATAACTGCAATTGTTGGGCCTTTTTTTGGCATTACAAAGTTGTGTAAGATTTTGCATCAAACTTTGGTAAATTCAATGGTTGTTAACAAGTTTCTTTGCATGATGTTACCATGTTTTGGTCACTCCCCAATCTATTTGTATACAAATTTGATTGATTTTGTGGGCCACTTATCCTGGAATGGCTAGTGTTAGGGGTTCAATTCCACCATAAGTGCTTGTGTTTGTGAGCAATTGTTGTTCATGTTTTTTTGGTTTAAGTGTGTTTGAAGTTTGCATTTCATGTGCATGATGCAATTCACAATACAAATGTAGCCAAATTGAATACAAATTGAATACAAATGTAGCCAAATTTGTGTCACCTCTAAATTTGGAGGAGTGACCAAGAATTTTCATTGTTACAATTAAGTGTCAGCCATTGGAGATTTAATTCAAAAAATCCAGTTGGGTCAGAGAGTGCTCCAGCATTTTCTTAGTTTTAGCCTGTTCAGCACAACCATGCACTTCAGGTGTGGTCCCACTGACAACTTTGCAGAAACGAAACAAAAAACACTCACTAGGAGTCAGACCTAAAAAAATACTTGGAGCCAACTTTGAACATTTTTGGCTTGTTGTTTGGCCCCAAGTTACTACTACCTAATAAATGCTAAAACATTGGCCTCAAGGGTTGCAAATAGGCTTCCCAAATTCAATTGGGCCAATTCAAGGCCATAAAGTTCAGCATTTATTAGTAACTTGGGGTAGATTGAATTTTTTTTTTTTTCTTGTTTAAGCCTTGATTCCTTGGGGCTAATTTCAACTTTTTCACCAATAGGAATGCTTGATTTGAGTTGAACCTTAGCCTTGACTCCTTGTGTAAATTGAGCCTTTTCTACTCTGCTGCAAAATTTGGAGGTTTTTATTTATTTTGGAAAAAAGAAAAAAAAAAAAAAACACTTCCATGAAATTAAATGAATGTATTAAATGCAGAAATGAACTTCCATACAACTTTTATCAATGAATGAATGAATGAATGAATGCAAAACCACTGGGTTATCATTTTACCCAGTGGTAAAATATTCTAGGGTTTTGATGACAACCTTGGGTTCCAGTTTCACCTTGGCTTCTTTCTTTCAATGAAATTTCCCCAATTTGGACTACAGGTCCAGGTGGAGTAGTACACTCTCTATTCACACTGCCCAAGGTAGTAGAAGAAAAGCACAGGTAACAAATGTTGTGCAACCAATAAAAAGTTGCCACCTCACCAGAAGAAAAAAAAAAGTACACCTGTTTACACAAGCCTTTGGGGGAGGATGGATTTAGGGTTTAGGGTTATAGGGTTACAGGGGTTTAGGGTTTAGGGTTTAGGTCCAGTTATGGGGTAGTACAGTACATGAATGCTGCAATGCTCAGAAAAACTGGAACTTGCATTGATAAAAACAGGACTGGGTTCCAGCAGGTGCATTGTAGAACCTGCATGCATGCAGCCTTGGGCTCTCTCCATTAACTGGACCCTAAGTAATTTTGCTTAAAGGACCCACCACACACCACCAAAACAACCCAGACCACAACAGACCCAAAAACCTAACTAGAAACATGCCAACATACATTACATAAGTCTTGTGGTGGCCTTTGCAGTTGTGTTGCAAAGGTTTGATCAACAACTTTAAAAATGTTAAAATAAATCTACCACACCAAACTGAAGAATTAGGATTAGTTATTATCATAAGCTTATTTCATGTTATTTGAAACAAAGTGCATTTAATTTTTAATTAATTTCTAATTTCTCAAATTATTAGTCAAACCGCGTGGCACAACCAAACATAGTGTTGCATTATATTTTTGTGACACACCCACAAAGTTTGATTGATGGGTGTGTTTAGTGTTTTGCCTTGAGTTATGTCTAATTTGCTACCTATTCAAACACATAACACAAGAGAGAGAATTTTTCATACCAATTTTTTTGCTACTTAAAAAGATTTGCTCAATTATTTTTAGTGTATTTGCAAATATGCTTACAAAATGTTAAAAAAATCCACAAACGTTTTGAAAAACACTTTTATGATATGTCCATAGTCATTTTTCTCCCCCTCACATATATACCCAATTGGTATAACTTCACACAACACTAAAACTCTTAGTAATGGTGAAAGTAAGGTTTCTTTTAGGGATTTTTAACCAAAGTGGCTAATCATGCATAGGAAGATTAGAAAAAATGTGACAAAACATCTTGAGGAAGATTTAAACAAATTTGGCTTTAAGCACAAAATTTTAACCATCCGTCTATATTTTTGGCTACATGCTAAAAATTAAAAAAATTAAATTAAAATCTTACAATTTTTACTAGTTTTTCCCTCACTTCTAGCAATTGAAAACTTTCCAAAATCACTTCATTTTTTAATCTTTAGCTTTTTAAATTTTCACTCTTTGGTTACAAATCAACATGTATGACATCCGGCCACTGGTGGATGAACCTCAACTGAGTACTGAGTTAATATTTGGTTTCACCTTGGTAACCAATTATGTAGGAAATAGGTCTCCGATATAGGCACACAAGTAAGAATCACCACAACCTTCTAAAGTGATGGGAAGATGTAATCTGGTACTACAAATGGGTGAAATTAAATGCAAAATCTAGCCATCGTATACACCTCGTTCTTATTCCTATAATAATTATTAACCTTGTTATCCAAAAACCCATGGATTTCACTTGGGATTCAACTAGCAAGGAAATCCACCAAATGTTGTTAGAAACACAACATAAATGGGGAAGTTGAATATTGTACGCGACATTTATTTCATTACAAACCTTGAAGGGGTTGCTTGGAAATGATTTAATCGACCCAAACCCTTTTCCTCCTAAGCCCAAAACCAAGAGGAGAGAGGGGCCTACATTTGATTCAAGAGATGGCAGACATCGAAGGACATTCCCTCAAACCATCATCCATACCCACTAATCTTTTATAAAGATTGAACAACTTTTCATTCCCTTTTTGAGCTATCATAACTTAAGGTAGGAGTTCAAGGAGTTTTGCAAAATATGTGAGATATGAGATGTTTTCCACAAATGAAATCCTCATGTAGAAATCATTCTTTTACAAAAACACCATATGAGCTTGGAAGATTGTTTGCACAAAACTAAATAGGTGCAATTTAGAGGTGGGTCCAACTATTAGAACAATGCATTATACACAACTCAAGGAGGTAGATTTAAAGGTGATACATGTATTTTAGTTTCACAAAAGTTGACCTCACATGTAATGGATTCAGGAGTTTTCATTGAAGCCCAAATCCAATTTATGATCCTTGAGCTCCATGGCCAAAGGTACGGCATCTTCAACATTTATTGACAAACCCATACTTGGGTGATACCACTAGGAACGTCACACCTTGATTTTACTAGACCCATCAAACTTTTAAAAATCATAGGAAACATTTAAATAAATATCTTTATAATGAATACATTTATTAGATTTTAAAGATTTTGAAATTTCAATAATATAAAATAATGTATTTAAATGTTAACATTAGAAATGTTCCAAATAATTCCATTTAGAAAAAAATTCAAGAATATAACTTTGGTTCGTTTTCTTGAATTTTTTGGTCATGAACATTAATTTAAAACATGATTTGAGAATTTTCTTGAGAATTTTTTTTGTGAGATAATTTTTAAAGTCATTCTATCTTGATTTTGTGAAAATACTGTCAATATCTATTTTCACATATTAGATTTTAGATCAATTCCATCTAGCATTGACATTATGAAAATTGGGCACCCAATCCACATTGGTTCCTTATAACCAAAAAGATTGTTCTCAAAGGGTCTCCATTGTGGCAGGCCATTTTAAGGGCTAGGATGGAGGTTAGTTAAGGCATTTAAAAGTTCACCCATATATAATACTTTATTTCAATTCCAATATTTGGAATGAGTAGAATCATATGTGGGGTGAAGAAGTTAATAATAAACTTTGACATTGGTCTCTTAAAGACATAAACACAATAAAAGACCTTTTGGGTAGAAGAAACATGATATTGCATTTCTTAATCTAATCTCCACATTCTATCCAAGTCATATCAACTAGGCCCATTTCAAACAATCTTTATTGGAAAGTGGTATTTCCCCAATAGTTTCCCTTGTAGTTGGACAATGGTTAATGCTTGATGATCATCACATGTTTATAGGACAATTTGCATGAATGATACCTAATTAATGAGGTTCAAGGGTGATTCCTAGAGGTAATGATCTTTAGATGCATAAGAGAGTCATATAGACTTGTATGATTATTTCTTGCATTGGTATAGGTTTCAAGAAGGAAAATGTTAGAACTAAGAGTTGTGTTCAAAGATAGTGGAAACAAATTATGAATGTAAGCCTCTTTATTTTCCACTAGAGGGTCATACCCTTTGGATTTTTGAAGGAGGTAAAGTTCCTGAACTCCATTTTGATCCAAAAGAATGGCATTAGAGGAAATGAGGAAACCATTTTTTAGTCTAACCTCTTTGGTTACATCACCAAGAAAGGATATAGTGAAATTATTCCTAAACAAGGTTGCCAACTAAGTTTTGATTTTGGATTATAACAATATGGGATTGCATATAGGCGAAGAAAAATCATTTTTTCAAAGTTGTGGCACCATTGGATTCCTTGGAAATTTTCAACCATGATTGGTCATGAAAGCACTCGTAAGTTTTATAATGCATGGACCTAGAAACAATAGAACATGATTTTCTCGCATGTGAAGCATTGAAAGGGATGTGGGAAAAGGTTGGGCTTCTTAGGAGGAAAATACGTCTCTTTGCAAGACTTGATTTTTGGTAGTCACTCCTCATTGGGGAATTGCCACCCATATGAGTTCGTGAAGATCATGAAAAAAATGGATGGGATTCAAGGAAGAAGTGTAACATCTCAATGGAAACCCCATTTGAGATTCTCAAATGCACATTTTAATGATTTATTTGGGTCCAAAAATGTCATTTTGAATTCATGAAAGAACTCTTCCACAAAGGAATACCACTTTTCCAATCCTTGCACACTACAATGTAGGCAAATATGGGAGCTTGGGTTGAACTCATGAGATTTGTGCAAACAAGGAATCCAAAGAAGCAAAAGACATGGAATGACTATTCCTAAGCATTTGAACAAATGGCAACCTCTGCAATTCTTACTAGGGACATCTTAGGTGGAACCGAATCCCCCATGAGAAAGAGAATTTATCAACCAGGTTCTTAGTTTTTGAATGGTGACAATACAACCATTTAATCTCGTGATTTCAATTCATCTAGCATAGAAGCTCAACATTCCTCTCAACAAGTACCACAACCATCTTTAGTGGCATCATTGACACGAGCAGAGGTGTTAGTCGAAAATGTTCTCAATAACATTTTTCATGATCTACAAGTGGAGGCTGCACAAGCTTTTCACATCCCTTCCCAAGTTGCTATAGGGAAGTTAACTTTCAAATGACAATTCAAAGGACAACTTTGCCAGAATTACTGGAGCAATTACACTCTCAAATGCAAGCCATTTTTCTGGAATAATCCTATATAGTCCAAGGGTTAGCTTAGTTTTAAGTCTTCTAATAATTAGAGAAAATTTAATTTAGGCTAAGGATAATTTTTGGAATTAGGCTTTTGTTAATCTACTCCACTTCTTGTTATTTGGCTCAATTGGGTTTGGGCACATTTAATTCCTCTACTTATAAAACCATTCTGGGGCCTTTTTGGTTTTTCTTTTCCTCTTGGATGGGCCCTCCCTCATGGGTATTTTGGTCCCTTCTTGCACAACCTTCCCTGGTTGCTTGCCTTTGTGGCTTTTGTTGTGTGGGCCTTGACCTTTTAAATTTTTTGTTTAATCTACACTTCCAGCTCACCTTTATCTAGTGTTATGGCTTCCATGAATGGAAATGATCAAGATGAAGGTTAGTTTTCAGCTCATCAATCTTGGCTTAACTTTTTTTCTTCTTCTTCTCTCTCTTTCCTCTTTGATTGGTCTCTAGATGGTTTCTTGTCTCTTTGTCCTTTTTCACCTCACACATTTGGAATTTCCGATGAAGTTATCATCAGTCATGTTTGCATTTCGTAGCTCTTGGCATTTGACTTTTGATTCACTAGTTTTCAATTTGACGAGTTGTAAGTCAAATTTGTAGTGAACCCTAAAGTTTGACAAATGGTATAAAAATACAAACATAATCTTATCAATATTCAAAAGTCTTGAGTCTCTTTTTCTTCGTGCTACGCCACCTCATTGGCTAAACAAAATTTCCCTTTTGAAGTCTTTACTTTTCAATTTGGCTAGATTTCTAACACACCATTACGTTTGACAAATGGTATAAACGTACATAATCGTATCGATTTTCAAAACTTTTGAGCCTCTTTTGTGCATGCTACATCACCTCATTGGCTAAGCAAAATTGTCTTTCATACATTTGTTTGCCACCATTGTCAAACTAGGCTACCCAAAATTTCTATTCCTACCTTTGTTTGTCACCATTTTCAACCAAGGCTAATGGCAAGCCTAAAGATGCTTCCCTCCCCCCAAAAGGGAAGTCTAAGCTTTCCCTTTGCCCACACCATACCACACACACCATCCCCTTTTACAAGTTATATATGTGGAAATTGAACCATGGCCCAACAACATGGGATAGAAAATGAAGTGCTATTGGGAGCTTCTTAGTGAACACATTGGGAACTTGGGGAACGCTTTGGGAA
>Ga0209208_10013579_pt1 | contig 10146 bp, 10 predicted proteins | sample S1TSphfallax_3_FD_187694 | JGI IMG/M metagenome (GOLD analysis project Ga0209208, IMG submission 187694) | Host-associated microbial communities from peat moss isolated from Minnesota, USA - S1T2_Fd - Sphagnum fallax MG (SPAdes) (version 2) | ecosystem: Host-associated > Plants > Peat moss >... | reverse complement strand
TTTTGTTCCACTTTTCAACTCAGTTTTTTTTTTTTTTGGGGCCAGTTCTTCACTGAGAACATAGTTATGGCGATACTGGTTAATGAAGCTGGCCACAATAGCCATAATTAGCAACTGCTGTCCATCCCCCCCCCAATAGCCAGGTGCCCATCCCTTCTCCAACACCCATGGAATTTTTTCTTTTTCTTTTTCCACCCCCCCCCAGGACACATCCCAGAACAATAATGTATATTTTGAATATATCATATATGGCCATTTGTATGTAAATTCCGAACACAATTCATATCTCTTTCTCATTTTCATGTCCATGATATTTATATTAATTTAAATTAAATATTGACATAAATAATGATGAATTATTGAAAATCATATCAGAACATTAAAAAATAAAATTATAAATAAAATTATAAAAATAAATAAATAATAATAATAATAAAACCTAATGTGGATATGAGTCACTACCCCACTTGTCTAAGGAAGTTCCATGGGCTCGTCCATTAACCCATTTTCTCCACGAAATTTATTTAATCTCTAGGGATTTTTATCCATTGTGCAACTTCCCTTCATTATGTTCTTCCAAGAAGTGAGGCTAACTTTCTCAAATTTTCATTTGTTATCCAAATGCTTTGGATACCCTCAATTCTTCGAATTTTCATTCATTTGTGTAATTTCCATTTAGAAGGAGTGACCTAGTTCCCCAAACACCTTCAGTTTCTTGGATTTCATCCATGTGTAATTTCCCCATATGTTTTTGTCAAGGAAATGTGAGCAAGTTTCGTGAATGCCTTCTTTGTATAACATTATCAATTTCTTTAGATTTTCATCCATTGTGAAATTTCCAAGGATGCTTTCCCCCAATGTCCCTAAATGCCTTTTCCCAAGGAATCGTGGCTTACTTTGTTAGATCCCTCATAGGGAAATGTAACAATTTTCTTAAATTTTCATCCATTTTGTAGTTTTGGGTCATGAATGTGCCCAAGTTCCTCATATGTTCATGTTCTAAATAACTTTCTTGAATATCTTATTTCCTTCAATTGTCATCCATTGTGTAACTTCCCTACATACCTTCATGGAGAAATGTAGTCAATTTCCCAAGATTTTTATTCAATTTTCAATTTCCTCATATGTTTTAATTGTTGAATTTGCATACACATAAAAAATGTATATATATATAAGGAATGTTTCACCTATATATAAAAAAGTTTGTGCTTGGAAATCTTGGATATAAAAGTCATAATAAATTACTTATTTTAAATAACTAACCATGATAAATGTATTAATATGTTGTCCAATATTTGTATAATATTGTAATGGGATTCTATTAGTCCCATTAATACATAACACGTCATAAAAGTCCAAACATATGTATCTAGGAGTAGTAAAGCTTGACCCATTGCATTGTTTGTTTTTGTCATCTCCTATTTTCTTTGATTCCCATTGCACTTGAAGGTCCCAATTTTTTATTATTGTGAATGGCGTTTTTTATTTTTTGTCTATCAATATTTCTCACTATTTTCATACTCCTATTGTTTACTATTGTCAGTTGCGTTTCTTGTCAAGATTCACAAATGGTAAGTTGTCATTTGGACAATCTTTGTGGAGCTTGTGTTGTTGGGTGAGTTGAAGGAACAAGATCCACCTCATGATGCTTTCATTGATCATGTTGATTAACAAGATAAATTGTCACCCCTTTATTTTAAATGTCATTCTATTTTTGTGGCTTCTTTTCTTCTTTTTTTAACTTGTGAAAATGGAATATTTTCAAACATAAATAATTTTTCATTTTGAGGATTTTTTATTTTACAAAATAAAGGAAAATGGTGATAATAAGATCAAATGTCAAATTGTCATGAGCTTTATTTGACTTAGGGTATTTTTTATTATGTTGATGTTGTTGCAAAAAAATAATATATGAAATACATTTTTAATGTATATTTGTATGTTTGTTTTTGTCATTCATGCTTACCTCTTCCAAGCCTAACTCCTTCATTCCTTTCATCAACCAACCTACATGATATGAAAAAAATAAAATTAATATGTGGTTTTTCATAATTCAATATTTGTAATTTCTCTTTTTATAGGACACATATTTGAAAGAATCAATCATCATCATATTAAAAACTTTCAAAATTGTTACTATTCATTAAGCCACTATGGAACATGCTATTATAGTGCAATGATTATTTCAATTTTAATATTCACAAATATCTTGGATCAATATTTTTCTACACGTGAATGGACTAAATCATGATGCATGCATAAAAACCAAAATACACATTTGTCACAAAATCAAGTGGGTGATGATTAGATTTTTATTTTTTAAAGTCCAATTCAATTTAGTTGAAATTTCAATGAAAACATTAACCTTGCTAAACCCTACTTTTTGTACTCATGACAAAGCAATGACTAAACTTTATTTATTTATTTAAACTTCAAACAAGTGTAGTACATTCGTTGTTGGGAAAGGAATTCATAATGGAAAAAAACAATTTACATTTGAAACACTACTTAGTTTTTATTTATGGGTTCCTAAAATATCTTGTCATTCAAATTACATGACACTATTAGCCTATAATGTTTTAAAATTGACTTGAAAGTGGGTGGCTTTGAAATTGATTATTAATGATATTCATGATGGGGGCCCATTCTATCAATCAATATCAATTCACTTTCGATGATTCTAGAATTTGTTTGTGCATGGGAATGGATAGATGTGATGGGGAACTTGTGATAGTGGATGTTGTGTGAATGGCTAAGAAGGAAGGGATTGTAACTTGACACTCCTACCATTGCACTATCTTGAAAGATTTAAAAATATGAGCAATTGACAAATAAATGGGAAGGGGCTTGGCACAAGCTTTATTGTTTTTTTTTTTAATGATTTGTATGCCAAAGCAATAATTAATGTCTCTTACATGAAGCATTTTAAACTTTTTAAAAAATATTTCCTAAAAATCACATATAAACTTGTGGATAATTGTTAACAACAATTGATCTATAATTATTAATATATGTAATTAGAATAATAAACGACTTTTGTCATAACTCTTCATGTAAATATTTGGAAAGAACATTATTCCTCATAGTGTTTTGATACAATGTGGACCCCATAGTGGTATATAACAATATATTTTATAGAATATTTGATAACAATAGTTTTATCAATTTTAACTTAGCACTAGAGATGTAAAAGAAATACATACCATTGGAAAGGATTTGCACAAAAATGTTCATGTGAGTATTGTATTTTTTAATGTTAAATTTATTATTACATACAATTATATCATTGGAGCATGATGCTCATCATTATTTGTGCAATGAGCTTATATGTAATGTATTTCAAGATGTAAACTTATCATTGTCAATTCCAAGAGGTGCAAAATAATACCATTCATAAATGTACATTAGTTGCAAAATAGTTTCATCAACAAGTTGATAACTTGCAATTTAAAACTACCCTAGTTGAATTCAAATTGTAACATATTGCCATTGGAAAAATTCATTATCTACAAAATAGCAATTGGTAATGCATTAATACTAAACTAGTTAGTAACATGGATGTCAATAGATTTTATTTGTCTATGGATGAATGAAAAGCCACACAAATATGTTCGTGGGTATTTTGTGCAAGAAACCTATGTCAACACCCTAATTGCAATGTATTGCACTTAGTTGCACAAAGTTGAAAATATCTTAAATAAATATATGCTTCCATCTAGTGAGTTGTGTCTAATGCAACTGGTGCAACTTATTATCATGGATAAGAATACCAAGCATTACAAGTGTTTAATACAACAAAACCCATGAGCAAACCAAGTTGCAATATCCTTTATTTTTTCATAATGCATGTGAAATTAATTTGTCACTTGCATTAACAAACTTCTTCACTAATAATATTTAGTCTTGGAATTATGAAATGGGATCCAATTGTTATTGCAATAGACTTTGAACTCACATTTGATCAAAGTTAATGCATTGTTATGTATGTTTATGTTTAATATGTGTTTAAATATTATTACTAGTTTATTCTAAAAAATCTCCATTTGTATATGTGGGAGAATAAGCTAAAGATTATTCATGGAGTTAGGCACTTGTGATTTTGGTGGTGTTCTAAGGATTATATTGCGAAGTTTGAATACTCCAATTTTTTTTCAACTTGTTTTGAATTACATTGAGACAATATTTTGGACTTAATGTGTGACATCTCATAAAAAACTACATCTTTTGATATAATTCGCCATTTGAAAACCTTCCTCACTAGTTGACAAACTTTTCATTCTTCAAGTTATAAACTGAAATATTCATTCTATAAAATATGAGTAAAGTTTTTGTTATTTATCTTATGAACTTATGCATGTGCTCTAAACCCAAAGACATTTTTATTCGATAAATTAGGTTTGTGACCAATTCAAAGTTCATATGATGTTTTATAGTTTTTTCAAAGATGTTGTGTTTGACTTATCATGGAAATGGTTAGTTGTCAAAAGACCTTGGTAATTTTGAATGTCCACACATTGCTAAAAATGTTGATACAAGATTTTTTTTGTTCAAACACATGGTTTTGTTATTGCAGGTTTATTATATTGAACTCCTTTCTTAAATTCCTTGTTCTTGACAAAAGGTATTGAATTCATTATATTTGTATTCTCTTTCATTATCACGTAATAAGATTTTTATTTTTTGTTGGTTTGAATTTCTACCATTGAGTCATATAGTTGAAAATCTTCACAATTACACAAGAATAAAATTGTTGGACATATTATTTTCACAATTACACAAGAATAAAATTGTGGACATATGAAGTAATTGTCACTTGCACAAGAATAAAAATTGAGGGGGAAAAAATGGTTGTGACCCATGGGCGGGTGAATTTTCTTTTTGAAAGGGTGGTGGCGAGGTGTGGCAAGATGTACCTAATAACCTTGATAGGATATGTTTGCAAATATAGTCCATAATACACAAGGCAGGCTTGTACAAATGGCCTTCCCCCCCATATGGACATTCCTTTTTCATTACAAGGGGTAAAGCCTTGGGAGTAGGGTATTGCCCTACATATTAAAACCTCCTTGGATTTTTCTAGTGTATTTAGAAAGCATGTTGCAGAGCATTAAAAAACCCTGAGGCATTTCAGAGAACTAAACACCAATTGGATTAAGCATTGGATTAAAGGAATTGAAACGAAAAAAAAAGGAAAGATTCAATTAAAATAATTTTAATATAAAAGACTCATTTGTAAAGTCAGGCGATTCGGGGGCGAGATCTGTGAGTTTCAGCATAATAGGGCATCAAACACGTGACTGGGAATGAAAATTTTACAAAACAAAAGAACTGGGACCCAAACTAGTTTTTTTCCACCAATTTTGGTGGTTCTAATTTGATTAATCCATGTATATGGGTCTAGTACTAAATATTTATTTAGAAACTTTCATTTAAAAACCAAAGATCATGAAAGGCATACAAAAATAAAATAAAAATTGTTACTAAATTTTTTCATAAAATATCATCTCAAATATAAAATTATAAAATTTCTTGAACTTTATTGATAAAATTTATTTCATTCACATTAATTTTCAAACAGTGTGCCTTTTAAAACTTCCCATACTTTCAAGAATTGGAGAAATGAAACAATCTCATTCCCTTTCCCCGCTTCCTTCATAAGATGCAAGTTAGTTCTAGACTTGTATGGCGGCACATTAGAGTTTCCTTTAAAGTCACCTGGCCCCCTTTCACCACCCCCTATCCCCCTCTTTGAGCGAGGTCCGCAAAGTAAGGAAATTGGTAGTAAATTGTTTTCCTGACTTTACCACAAACTCTATTTTCTTCATATACTTACTCGCATCAAGGCATGAATCATTAAAAAAATCTCCTTTCACATTACAACTTTGTAACATTTTATAATTTTGAAACGTTACCTATTTCTGTTCACAAGGGCAAACTATTTTCATCCATAAACTTAAGCTATTTATACATCATTAATGTATTGTAGACCCAAACGAACTATTTATGCATCATTCATTAATTTTAGTGACGATGTTTCATCCGGATGTGTATTTTAGTGATCGTCACTGTGACAGTTTTAGAGTCATTTCCAATTATAATTCATCATAGATCAAATATCGATTTTAGAAATCCTTTCTCGTTGTCTGTCTTAAACCTTTTCAATGTTTTTGTTTACTTGTATCTTGTTGTAAACTTATTTAATAAATTGGACTTTCGTTAGCATTTTGCCTACCAAATCAAGAATATATATATATGTAAAAATATTAATAAAATAAATGACATGTAAAAAAAATTTACAAAAATTTATGTTTTGAAAGATAAAATTGATTAGAAACAAAATTATTATGTCCTCGAAAAAAAATTTAATCATCATCACTGGTAGTGCTAAAGAGCAGAGAGCTCAAAACGTATTGTAGAGTGAAGTGAATGTGAAGTGAAGTCCTTTGCTTCAAGGCAGGCAGGTAAGGCTACCCCAACAAACACTGTTGTTGATCTTGCAAAGCTGAAGAAATGCAAATCTGGAAACATTGGAAAAATCAATAGCTAGAGGTCAAACTTTCCAAACCCTAAAAGTCCAACCTTCCAATGGAAATATGCCCTTTACCCCCCCCTACTACACTTTACATTAGGAGAACAGATACTTTATCATCTGGATCATCCAATCATTTATCATCCACAAGGGATTCTACTGGAATGAATAATCTCACTACTACCAAAATGTGAGTGCAGTTCATTAGGCCCTGTTTACTCAAAATCCAGTGAAATCACTTGACCCTTTTGTTATAGTGATCTAGACCTCATCTTCGTCAAGCGTATACGAAAATGAATCTCGACCTCAATCCATTTGGCTGTTGAGTAGTCCAAAACCAAAACCTATACCCCTTAGTCGATAATATTGACTACAATTATGAAGACAACAAACTGCCTTCTTGGATGAAAAAGGCCAAAAGTTCGTTCTCCTTCATGGATTTTCAGTTTATCAAGAAACTTCCCATCCGTGAAGCCATGAAATGTCGACGGTAATCCGGAGGGCAGGTCAACCAACCACCACCCAGTTGTCTGTTAAAAATATGGGTAATAAATTAAGGAGCTGTGGTGATGTCGACTACATTATGAAGAGAACAACCTGGCTTCTTGGATGAAAAAGGAAGGCTCTTCCCTTACCAAGAGACCAAGAGAGGAAGATTCAGTTTACTAAGAGACTTCATCCGTGAACGCATGAAATAAAGACGTTAATCGTGAGGGGTTAATTGCCCCTTGTCTTCAACATACCGTAGCAGTGCTCTCTGCTCTCCCTGTGTCTCTTCTCGCTCGCTCGCGCGCTCTCTCTCTCTCTCTCTTCGCTGTTGGTGATGCTCCAGCGCGAGTTTTGCAGCGCGAAGAGATTCTCCTTCTGTTGAGGAAGTGCATGCGGAGTGGCTTGGCTTCCTTTCCATAGAAAAATTCAGGTTTTTTTGGGCTATGCATAGCCTCATTTTGAATTTTTTTGGTTTTGGTTTTGATTTTGTTTTGTTTTTTCTCGCTTTGGTAACAATTGGCCTTTAAGGTTTGTGCTCTTCGGTCCACCAGAAATTTCCGGTTTGTTTGTTTTGCATGGCCTCATTTAGAGTTTTTTTTGGTTTTGGTTCTGTTTTTTTCCCTTCGCTTGGTAGCAATTGGCTTTTAAGGTTTGTGCTCTTCGCTCCGTGTTTTTCTTTCTTAGCTACTCTACTTTCTCGGATTGGTTCAGATCCCTCCTTGGTGCTTACCTTAGAAGTGCATGGTTTTCAGGCGGAAAGAAAGAAGGAAAACCTTCTTCTCTGCGGGTCTTTTTGTGTTCTTCTTCTGCAATAGTGTTGCTTTTTTGAGGTGTTTCTGGCATTTCTTGCTTTGCTTGTCCAGGGATCAAGTTTCCGTATGGTGTGTTCCCTCGGCCTGTTTGTTTTTAGCTTCGGAGATTCCGGTTTGTAGGAGAGATCACGGGAATTTCCTCAGCTACTTGCGGTTGGATGTGTTGTTACGGCATCTCATAATTGTGCTTTTCGCAGCTGTGTTTACTTCCGTTCCGTGGCTTTTTAGATTATACTTTTTTTACTTTTCCAGTTTTTCCGATTGGCCTGAGCTCGCGATCAGAGGACTTTTTTTGAATCGACGGTTGTGAATTCTGTCGCGCTTATGTGTTGTCATAATCTCGATGGCCGAATGTCGTCCGTAGTTCCAGTTTTGTTTGCCGCAATGCAGTATGTATTCAGGAACATTTCAGTTCTGTTTTGTTTTGGCCTACAGTTCATTGATTGTATGGCTATGGGGATGTTCTTCCATTTTCCTCCTCTCTCTCTCAGATACGCAGTGTTGATGCTTGCGAAGATCAGAGCTCCAATTCGTTCCCTGATTTCAGAGTCTTAGTAAACTTCCTAATTACATTCTGGTATCTTGTCCACTGACCAGCGACTCTCAATTTGACTCGTTCACTATTTGGCTTCCTAATGTTTCTGTCCACAGATCCATGTGATTCCAAATTTGATCTGTTCTTTTCTGTTGTAGTCAATTTTTGAGGTGATTTGAACTTTCTCTGCATGTCTGGATGAATACCTGGTTTCCAGCAGCTACATTGTGAGAGCAAAGTTCTTTCCACAGTCACCTGTTCATGGATAATTTCTCACAAGGAAGTTTTACTCACTTCTGGTGTGATTCCTCAGTCATGAGATTGATATCATCATTGCAATGAAAGTCAGTTTTCAAGGGTGTGGAGAGCTTTTGTGTTGGTTGCTGGATTGCCTGCTGTTTTGTCATGCAATCTTCTTGCTCATGTTGATGATGGTGATGATGCTTGGACCCTGTGGCAGGTATAACAAGTAGCTGTAACTATGGCTTCTCATGTGGTTGGATACCCACGCATGGGCCCCAAGAGGGAGCTCAAGTTTGCATTGGAATCATTCTGGGATGGAAAGTCCTCAGCTGCTGACCTTGAGGCTGTTGCCAAGGACTTGAGAGCTTCAATCTGGAAGCAGATGGCAGATGCAGGAGTTACTCTGATTCCCAGCAACACTTTCTCCTACTATGATCAAGTCTTGGACACCACTGCACTTCTTGGAGCTGTGCCTCCTCGTTATGGCTGGACTGGGGGTAATGTTGGGCTTGATACGTACTTCTCTATGGCCCGTGGTAACGCCACCAAGCATGCTATGGAAATGACCAAGTGGTTTGACACAAACTAGTAAGTCTGGGATTCTATCATCCCCGAACATTGCATTCAGTAGTAGTTTCTTTTTGAGTTGCAGCCATCTATTTGTTTTACAGTTTCCACTATAATGGTCATGCCAACCATAAGACATTCAATGCCCAGTAATTAAAATGTAGCGCCATACGATAGACTCTAAAGTAATCAGGATCACATAATACTCAGAGTAAGCTGACTACTCCAGAAGTGCAGCTTTGGTGATGGTAGATGTCTGTGCTTTCTTTCTCTGGTTTGAAGATATGCATTTGGTGGAATGCAGCCACTTCATTGTCCCAGAGCTTGGCCCTGAGACCAAGTTTTCATACTCATCCCAGAAAGCTGTCAATGAATACAGGGAAGCCAAGCAGGTAGAGCTTGCACCTGACCTATTATCCTACTTGTTCCTTGTGGTCTTGCTGTTGCAGTTGTTATAGCAGTCATTGTCTTCAATCTTGGTTGATGTGAATGCTGCTGGAGGCGTCATTGATACTTCATGCTTGTCCATGGCAGCTTGGAATTGAGACTGTACCAGTTCTTGTTGGCCCAGTCACCTATCTACAACTTTCTAAGGCTGAAAAGAGTGCACCCAAGGGCTTTGATCTTTTGTCCCTTCTTAACTCAATTCTACCAGTCTACAAGTAAGTGCGTGGAATTTGTTGAGACCCTTCTTTCTTTCAAAGTCATGGAACACCTCTCCAATGATTCAAGTAAACTTTGGGAGTGTAGACCATGCTAGAAATGTAAGTGTGAATTTTTTAATGCTGGTAGTCTTTTAATTCCTGTTAGATATGTTTTCTGAACAATACTGATGCCTGCAACAGGGAAGTGATTCAAGAATTGAAGGAAGCTGGTGCAAAGTGGGTGCAGCTGGATGAGCCCATACTTGTCTTGGATCTTGAGGCCTCCAAGCTTGAGGCATTCAAGAAGGCTTATTCATTCCTTGGAGC
>Ga0209208_10013577_pt1 | contig 10147 bp, 8 predicted proteins | sample S1TSphfallax_3_FD_187694 | JGI IMG/M metagenome (GOLD analysis project Ga0209208, IMG submission 187694) | Host-associated microbial communities from peat moss isolated from Minnesota, USA - S1T2_Fd - Sphagnum fallax MG (SPAdes) (version 2) | ecosystem: Host-associated > Plants > Peat moss >... | reverse complement strand
TCTAAGAGAATTAATCAAAGCATAAGGGAAGAATCGATTTTGCATTTGATTGGTATTTGCCATTGTTATTTATACTTCAATATATAACTACTACAATGCATATATAAGGATTTATGTATTGGATTTTGTATTTTACAACAAATGATATGCCAAGACCTAATAAGTTGAATTGGCACAATTGTTATGAAGTATCATATTGTACACCATTAACATTCTTGCCACTCCCAAATACTTGCTAGCCAATTGTTGTCTTTGATGGAACATACCTACCTACACACTCATTCCTTGTTCAAGACCCATACGTAAGGGAACCAATACCTAAACACAACCATGGACACCACTACCCTTTGATCCTTGATACAAAGTTAACTCTTGGATTGCAATTCCATGAACATCTAAGATGAATCAATTGAGTAGGCTTCAGACATGCATATAAAAACCTAACAAATATAAGTTTTTGGTGTGTTTTTTTGCAATTTGAGAATATGATGGAAAGTGGATTCCAAGGTACGACTGCAATGTTATTCATTCAATACAACTTTATCCATTGTGTGCAAATAATTTGATCAAAATCAAAATTACATAAAGGATTTCAATATGTGTTTGGCAACATTTCAACACAAAACTGGCAAGCACATAGTGCAAATTGATTCACAAGGTTAGTATAAGGAATATTTCCTTTACCCTTACAATGAATAACCTACTTGTCTTTCAATTATTAGCTCACCATCATTATCTTCACATGAATTATTTGCACATCTTTGAAGCTTTTTGTTTATCAAATTTCTTCCATCAATGGCTTGGCCTTCCTTTTATCAGTATCAAACTTAGGCCCACTTTAGACAAGGGTCCAATTACTAGGGTCCAATGAAATCAAACATTCCTATTGGTCCCGAGGCCTTTAAACAAGGGTCTAGGACTAAGACAAACCAAATTCTAATTTGACTTATACGGCATCATTTTGGAGGGAAAACAAATTGGTCCTGACAAAAAAAAATAGCTTAAAGGAGAGCTCATGGTTGGGAGAACCAAAGTGTAAGCTAGGGCTCAAGGTTGTTCATTTTTTCGTTTTTTGTTCTTTTTCCCTGTTTTCTTTTTACCTTTGTTGTTTGAATTTTGTGATAGTGGAAAATTGAGGACATTGTTGAGAGCACACAAGCTCTCTCATTTTTAATCAATTCTACAATTGACATTGTTAGTTTTGTGCATCCTCACGAGGTGGTTGCTAGGAGTATATTTTCAGCCTTTCCAAATGCACAAAATGAAGATGAATTGGAAGGTGGGGCACCAAGTGGAAGGTTGTAACGTCAATTTTCACAAATGGAAAGGGATATGAATTTATAAAAGATCCCTAAACTGGTTCCATTCCAAAGAAGAAAGCACCAAGGGAAATATGATTGTGATGAAAGACAAAGATGAAGAAGATGAAAAAGTTGAAAAAAGTTAGGTGGATGGTGAAGTAATACACCTCATTGCTCTAAAAAGAGAAATGGAGCTTCAATTTACCAAAAATGCAAAAAAGCAAGGAAAAAAAACAAAAAAAAATCCAAGGTTGACCTAATTCTCTCATATAATCAATCACACATTTTGATATTGGACCCTCAAATTGGACCCCAAGCTTTTAGACACACTCATTGTACGTTAGGAAAAAGTGTTTTTTTTAATATGAGGAAGGGTCCAATTCAAGGTTCAATTTGCTTCAAATTGGTCCCAGGGCTTTTGGTCCCTGGACCCTTGTCTAAAGTGGCCCTTATTGATGGTGTTTTCCATGTTTCCCATGCTGGCTCATGTCAGTGGACCTGATAATGCTCGTAGGAGTCCAAATACTGTTCAGCTTTTCCATGAATCATGGATATTCTGGGAACACAGTGACATAGGGAGCAGCTCAAGAAGGATGTTCAGAAGCGAGCCAATTTGATCAGCCTTGCAGAGCATGAACCCTTGAGGAGGGATGGTTGGGGTGATATTTCCATGTTTGTTTTTTAGGGGTGTTTATTGTACTGCAGATTTTTGGTCCCAGACGTAGGATAAATTTGGTAATCACAGGAAGGGTGACCTCAGGATGTAAACCTCTTACAGCAAGGGCTTTATTTCTACCAACTGATGGTAGTGTGGTTGGTGGGCTTGGTTGCCGGATTTCGCTTGCCTCTTCCTTCCATATGCCCAATGGAGTTTGCTTCCATGCCTGAACATTTTGTTGAGGACCCTATGGAGCTATTGCTATTTGCTTCCCACATTCCAAAGGGGTTTGACAGTGTCAACTTGTTGATTTTCCGAACTTATGGAGCTTATGTCTGCCAGAGCTTATGTATAACTCTTGATGCTTGCCATGGCGCATCAGTGTTGAACATAGTTGCATAGTAATAGACTGTATTCAGGTTCTTGTGTACCGATGTGGATATCTTTTGCAGGATGAATTTATGAGCTTTATAGTGATGTTTATGGATGGTGCACTTCATGTGAAGAATCCATACTTGAGGGCAAAAATGGTGGAAGTTCTGAATGCATGGATGCCCTCTAAAAGGTCGTATTCTCATCCATCTTTCTGGGCAGTTCTCTTGGGTGTCCAGTTTGATTAGATACAAGTTGCCCTGTCAGTGGGATGTGATGAATAACTGTGTTTCCTTGTTACAGCTGACATGGTTAATTTTCTTCTCCTATTTGATGTTCTATGTTTTGTGCAGCCCTTCACCGGTAATGGTAAGCAACATCGCATCACTGTTTGAGGAGCATCACTTAGCTTTGCAGTATTTGGTGCCAAATCTTCTCAAGCTTTATGTGGACATTGAATTCACAGGCTCTCATACTCAGGTTTTTCTTTTCTACTTATGTGATCCATTGTCTGTTCAAGGTTACACAGGCTGAAGACTAAGCTGCTGCATGTGAACTTAAATTGTGCTTACGAGCTTCACTATGCCCCGGTGCAAGATTTATGTGTTGTGTCTGCAATTTTACTTTGTTCATTTGTGGTGATCAATGGAATTAGACTTACCACTGGGGGTATGAGAACATTTCTAGATCTCCTTCTTCAGCAAGGTCATTGATCAGACCTGGGATAACTAGATGTAGTAAGTCAGGTTCATGTCCCAAAAAGATGTAGGGTTGCTACTGAGAATGTCAAGGTGGGATCCAATGGAGAAGTAGTAAACAAATTTGTGCGTCTCTTTCTTTTTATGTTGCATGAAGACCCACAGGTGAGGAAGGGTTCAAGGACATAAATTCTTTTCTTCTCCTGTCTTGTTTGCCCGTATGTCATCCATTACATAACCATCATGTTGACTCACAATTCTTTCAAGGTTGACTCAGATTGTCAGTGTGGATAAGTTCCCAGTACTTACATATATGTATATTTGTGTGTGTGGAGAACACCTTGTCTCTCACAGCACCCTCTACAATATGTTGAATGAGTATATATGATGGAGTAAGAACCTTTGTTCATTACTGCTTTGTCTTAACATGTTTCGATTCACTGTGGTCTAGTCTATAGTACTGGAGAAATTACCCCTCTACATCCAACAGGGAAAGTGAAGAGATCTCTTCAGAATTGATGGTGTTCTATGATGGATGATAGATTGCGATAATGGAGAGAAGGGCTCTTACTTGAAGTTACTCAATTTACTCATCAATGACAGCATCTTTTTGCTTCACATAAGCTTTAAAAAGATTCTAGAACTTAAGGCGATGGAAGCAGAAATTGAAAATTCAGTTGAATGGAACCGAAGGCCACCTCAGGAGAGGCAGGAGTGAGTGCACCATTTTCATTAGCAAGAACGTGTGTGTCAGTTGAACATGGGTTGATGATTCAGATTGAGCCGTTGGTTTTTGAGCTGTTTACTATAGCTATTGTTGATCTCAGCTTCTCCTTTAATTTTCAGTGTTGCCCACTTGTATGTTTTGTTGTATTCCTGTGCCTGCTCTGTAATGGGAAGAAAGATTGAAGAGGGAGCATATGAAAAGGTTGTGCGCATCGACATGACATTGGCAAATGAGGATGTAAAAATGCTGCACTAATCATCTGCAGAGATAACTGCACCTTTCTTACTTTCTGAAATGGTTTGCCTCATCTTCATCTTATTTGTAGGGAATAAGTCAAGTTGGAATCAAGTGGGGCTCTGCTCTAACATGGCTGAAGAAATGGCCTTATAGAGTAATAGAATAAGCTGCCATCAGTTTATGTTGTACTATGTCTACTTGAAACTCTGCTGAGCTTACAAGACACTTTTGTAACAGTCTGTGTAGTGACGTACTCTTAAATGTAGCTTCTGTTCAAGTTTTGGAAATTCACTTCTTCATTGGCAATAGCCTCCTGCTAGTCCCACGTTGAAAATTCACATTCATTCCTACCCTTTGCAAGGCATCTGTGAAGCCACTGTTCTTGGAGAAAATGAGACATCATGTTAAAGAAATGTGCCAGGTTTATATTGCATTTGTGAAAGCCATGATCCTTTTAATTGAATTGGGCACAGGCCTAACAGAAACATGTAGTTTGCCAGTCATGAAAATTATTTGGTACAGGGTTGAGACTTGAGACTTAGTATTGATGCTTGGCAGGTGGAGGGAATTGCGTGAATGCTGAATTACTTCCTCTTCCAGTTAGTTGGACCTCCACATAAGGCCCTCAGGGTCAAAGACCAGAGAAATATGAATTCAGGCCCAAGGAACTCCTATCCCAGATAAACGTGCATTGGTCAAAGAAGATCTCTGTTCTTCTCTGTTTTTGTGGCCCCAGTTTCTTGACAGGAGTGCTTGAAGGAGGACTAGGTGTAGGGTATCTTGGAATCTTGGAAACAAATCATATGTTTTGTGGTACATAAAGTTCATGAACTTTTCAATCCTGAGAGTTTAAAGAAGAGATTAGCAGGTACCTTACAGTGCATTCTGTGGGTAGAATGAGTGGCTTATGCAGTTAATGCTAGTCATCTTTCCTTAACAGGTGTTCTGTGTGCGTGTGGGCTGCTGCATGCAAGATTGTGGATATCTTGTACACCTTGACAGGGGTGATGCCCATCAGTCATTTGCAAAAGCTATTTCCAGTGATGGTCATTCTTTTTGGGAGGAAGTATTGCTAAGCTTGCATTTTCTTCTGTGAATGTACTGTTGTAAACTGTGAAGGTATATAGTCTATGAAATGCTTTTTGGTAAGAAGAGGCTTTTTAGGCTCTTCTTTGGTTGTCTATGTGTGGATGGGGTGCAAGGTCCACAACCTACAGCAGGGAAAGTATTGTATCTGAGTGTTATTTCTCTAGCAGGTTCTGATAGCACATCTATGTCTCAAATGTGCCTCTTTGCAATGGTGAAATCTCTTCAAGATAGGATGGAATGTCATAGAATTGTTTGTTGAACAAAATCATCCCAGTGCAAGGCAATTAGATATAGCTAGCCAACCCTTTTGCACGCTAGTTGTGGAAACATTTTACATTCCACAGTATCATATCTCTGCAGAGTGTTTTTTAGGGCAGAGCATGTTCTCTGTGGAACACTGGCACTCCAGAGTTTGACTCCTTTCACTCTCCCATTGCAGCTATTTGCTGAGGCAGCTGGAGTGATGTGCCAAATAGGCAGACTCCCAGAGCAAACTGTTCAAGAATTCAAACTGCTCGGTGTTAAAGCAAAAGCAGCAGCTACAGAAGCTAGGGATAAAGAGGCTTTGCTTGGTGAAATTCCAGGAGTTCCTTGATCCAATTCAGGTTCATACAAATATCTTCCGAGTGTACATTTTGGATTTTGAGAACTAGATCTAGGGTGGGTGACGTGCATCTATATGCATATTATCTCAAGGTATGCTTGTGTGGTATTAACTATCAATGGATGACTCAAGGAGAAACTATGCTGGGCATTTTCTAGCTGCAGTACACACTTATGAAAGATCCTGTAGTTTTGCCATCCTCGTAGACCAGCATTGATCGCTCCACTGTTCAAAGGAAGGCATCTGCTAAGTGACCAGGTATGACTGGACAAAGTTAAGAATCCTCTGAAACATTTTAATGTATTGGGGACTTACATTAAATAGGAGTTATCTTACAGGTGTGATCATTCTTGTTTGGAACAAGTATGCAGACAGACACATTCAAACAGTCACTTCTTACATCTGATATGCTTTTCCCAGATGTTGAGTTGAAGGCCAGAATTGATGAATATCTATCATCTCTACAATGAAAAAGGCTACTAAATTTGGCACCTGAAATCAAGATGTCCCTTTTGTAGCACATAGCTGGCTTCAATCTTGCCCTTCTTAGACAGAGAGGCATCTAGAAATGGGTCACAAAGCTTCAACATGACTGCACTCAGACTCACAAACATCCCATTGCTGGCAATATTGAAGGGGTTTGCCTGCATCACCCATCAGACTTGACCATGTTAGCAGTTCCTCTTTCATGCAAGAAAGGAAAACAAAGGAGTTCACACCTGACAGGAGTCAAAATAAGGGAAGACCTGTATCTGCACCCGATTGGCATTCTTTTGGATCACATCTGCTAAGCACTGTAGAACTTTTTCTCAAGCCTCAGCCATCTTCAACAGCTCCAGAATGACATCATGTAAACCATCATATAACTGGTGCATTACTGTCCTTATTAGGGCATAAGACGATGTCAGGTCCGATGGTCGGCATTGAGGCTTCCGAAATACACTGTTGTCTGATTGACCCAAGATACAATGGAATTAGGATCACAACCACGTTTATACATCAAACATGTATCAAAACCTCAAAATCTCTATAATCTTTCTCATACTAACAATAAAATGTACACAAAAATGTGCTCTCTGAAAAAATTCAAGGGCAACTTAATGATTATAATGTGCGAAATGTGAATACACATACCCTTACAAACACAACATGCAACCAGTACAAAGGCAAGAACACTCGTCATCCTATACATATGATCTGGCCACTACGCCCGCAGGGACAGGGGCTGGGGGCTGTTTGACCGCCAAAAAGGGTGCGTAGGGAAGGGCTGTTTTCGCGCAGTGGGGGGCTGTCTTTGTTGACTTTTTTCACATTTTGTTACTTTTTGTTACTTTTTTTACTGCTCGTAACTTTTATAAGTTATTTTTTACTGCTGAAACAGGGGTAAGGTTTGTTACTTTTTTTACTTTTTTTACTGTTTGTAACTTTCATAAATTACTTTTTACTGTTGAGAAAGGCCAGGGTTTATATTTTATTCATTGTGCGAGGGGGGAAAGGGTGCACCTTGATTTTGCACCGGAAACAAAACCTCACCTTGTTAGAATTTGCAGCTCGAAAATCATCAAGCTCTCTGACAGACGAAACTGGCTGCTAGCCCACTGCCCCATCGCAAACATTCCTCAAAACCTCAAGGTAGGTCAGCTTTGCTGTTATTCTCTTTGCTTCAATGATTATCTGCATTCTGACAGAACCACAATTGTATATGTCAGTGGATGCCCTAATCCCTTCCCTCTACCTGTGACATCATTTTCCAACATGGAAAACATTCTTGATAGTTTCTCTCTTCAACCCTGTTGATCAAGGTAGAAAGAACACTAACATGAAGCGAGCTGCACATTCTTTCAGGTTAACAAAAGTCTTCCAGTGAATCCCCTGGATTTAACTGCTGTACATTATCCAAGATTTCCAGTGCAGGCTCACATACTGAGCACAAATGGAATGCCCCTAGTTTATCCTCATGGGGAAGAATTCACTGGACACCCAAGACAAGGCTCTACACTATTAATTATCTGAAACTATTTACGAAATAGACACATCATATCAAGCAGTCAACATGGATAGGAGGGCTGAATTCTTGTTCTTTCCTAAGGCCAGCATCACACAAGAGATCTGAGCAACTCACTCGTTTAAGTTCAGATCAAACACTAAATCTACAACTATTCCATCCAAGGAATAAATACTGATATCCAGCCCTGCCGAGACACCAACCTTAACCCTGAATGTAAAGAACACTACTTTGCCATGATATTATCTTGCTCCATGCAAGATACACGCAAGACAACAGTCAGATCTCTATGTCTGAACCACGAATGCACGCACAATTAAATGTAGACTTCAGGATCTGCTGAAGGAACATCTAATGTGATATCATGAAGTGACCAGTACTCACTTCTGGACTGCAGGAACATACTAAGCACGTGACTAGTAATGTTGCTGTTTAGGAGATCTCGTTTTTGCATTCTGCTGCCACGACCCAGGAATGTGTACAGCCCCAGAACGAGGGAGTTCTCAGAGCAGATGATCCTCAATTTCGGACGGGGCAGAGGAAACATGAGAAAGGAAAAGAAACACGATAGTAATGCTTATATTCCTCTGCAGTCTGATTTTCAGGGCGTATGAGTTCAGGAAGTACAACGATACATTCAGCGTTTGCACAGTGGGCGTGCCAAAACGGCCGAGGGACCAGGAGGATCGAAAATGAGAGAGAGAGAGAGAGAGAGAGACGTACTGTAGCCATCATCAACGAGGTAGTTGAACGTGTGGTGATCACAGGTGTAAGTGAACTTGTTGTTGTTGGCGGGCAGCTTCTGCAGGCACTGCACAGCTATCGTACTGAAGTTCCCGTTGAAAGCTGTGTACTCTGCGAGTACATTTGCGCCGCTTGCCACGAAGCTGTAAATGAGAGATTGTCCCTCCATCGGACTCCCCTGCGCAGAAAGATCTAATGAGTAGAAAGGATCTTGAAGACGCGAGAAAATGGAGCCCTCTAGAGCATCCGCGACCACATTCACAGTTTTAAGAGTCTCAGACCACCTATACTGGTTCCTGATCTCACTCAGATACCCAAAAAAAACCTGCTCCTACAAGTTACACAAACCTCCTGCTCCTATCCCTCCCTTTCTTTCTCCTACTTTAGTTCACATCCAGCCAACAACGGATACAAGATTTGTTCAACATACATATAGCTACTAGAACAGCCGCCGCGCTACCTGCACGCACCTAACACAACACACAGGCACCAACACCCTCCAAATACAAAACAGCCCCCCTCTCCACTTGCCGTCCTTCCCTCTCCTCTCTCACAACCAAATGCATAAAAAACATAAACACAAATACATAAAAAAAAACAAAAAAGTAAGATCCCTCTTTGAGAAGATCTTACAAGAACAAAATATAACCAATCGTAGTGATCCGAGCAACTCCTGGCCGCGAAAAAGCCAGATCTGGATGTCAAGGAGTAGAATTTTTTTATAGCTGCCCCTTTAGATCGACCCGCCGTACCAAATGCGAAGCGGATGACGTCCACCAGAAGAGGAGGATCGCGGCTGTAGAACGGAGCACCAAAGAGTCCCAAGTAACGGCTGGAAAGACACGACTATGGAGAGGAAAAAAGACGCAACAGAACCAAACTCTTCTGCAAGCAACAACGCTCACACTACGATCACAACTTCTCACTTTCTCCCGCTCTCTTCTTCCTCTCTCTCTCTCTCTGTCTCTCTCTTCCCTAGCACTACTCGCCGTAAATATTTTTGCAATACGCTAAAAACAAAGCAATGTTCATCTAGGGTTCCTTTCCATTCACATTAAAAAACCAGGCTGAATGTGCAATTAGGGTTCCATAATAGGTATGCTGTGCTTTGTACAAGGCGTATTACCTGAGGCAAAATTTTTTGGTGCTAACCATATCTAGGAATAGAATATGCATGCAGCCATTGAGACAACAAGATTCATTTTTTTTCCTTTTGGGCAGGTGTAGGATGGAATTTTATGGGTGGCTACCACACGAGGTATCTAACAAAACGTTGAAAAAGGCCCAAAAAAAAAATCTCATTACAATAGGGGGTTAAATTGCTTTGAACACCCCTGCCAGCCATCACAATTTCGTCTCAAGTTGTAGATTTACCAAAGGTGCCATGGGGGGTGAATGTTGCAATAAATCAATTTTTTTTTTCCAAATCACGTGCAATCAATACCTCGTTATAAACCCGGGTTAGTAATTTACGATTCATATTAATAAGTTCATGGGCGTGTTCAAAAATATAAATATTTTCAAGGAGCCATATCGATCGACCCATCAACAATTTTTTTGGGGAACATTGGGCATGCCCCCAATAGAAGCAGGTCTTCGGACCCCAGTTGCAAAATAGAAACAAACGTGCTCCTCTAGATTTCAGTTTATAGACATGGGAGTTGAATTGTGGGCAAACCAATATGCATAAAACGGAGGTGCCATTGGGAACA